>Ga0129307_1000009_pt1 | contig 306502 bp, 261 predicted proteins | sample P1105metagenome_FD_94437 | JGI IMG/M metagenome (GOLD analysis project Ga0129307, IMG submission 94437) | Capybara group fecal microbial communities from Wisconsin, USA - P1105 metagenome | ecosystem: Host-associated > Mammals > Digestive system > Large intestine > Fecal | place: USA...
GTAGTAAATTTGTAGTAATGTGGTAAAAATTGGTACGATTTTGAGGTTTTCAAGCCCGCAAACCCTTGATTTTACTGGGTTTTATTCCTTGATGGACTTCATTGTCGGGAAGAGTAAAACGTCTCTTATAGCGGGGCTGTTTGTGAGGAGCATAGCCAAACGGTCGAGACCATAGCCAATTCCTCCGGTGGGAGCCATACCGATTTCGAGAGCGTTTAAGAAGTCTTCGTCTGTGTGGTTTGCTTCTTCATCGCCCATGTCGGCAAGTGCATCCTGAGCCTTGAAACGTTCTCTTTGATCGATGGGATCGTTAAGCTCTGAGTAAGCGTTACACATTTCCCAACCGTTTATAAAGAGCTCGAAACGTTCAACGTATTCAGGCTTGTCGGGCTTTCTCTTTGTTAAAGGAGAAATCTCAACGGGGTGATCCATAACGAATGTAGGCTGTACAAGGTGCTCTTCGCAGAATTCTTCAAAGAAGAGATTAAGGATATCGCCCTTCTTGTGGTGATCTTCGAATTCTACATGTTTTTCCTTTGCAATTGCCTTTGCTTCGTCGTCAGACTTAATTGCATCAAAGTCAACGCCTGCGTACTTCTTAACTGCGTCAACCATTGTGATTCTTTCAAAAGGCTTACCAAAGTCAAGCTCTACATCGCCGTAGTTAAACTTTGTGGTGCCAAGCACTTCGCCGGCAACATGTCTGAACATGTTCTCGGTTAAGTCCATCATTCCATAGTAATCGGTGTATGCCTGGTAAAGCTCCATAAGAGTGAATTCAGGGTTGTGTCTTGTATCAAGACCTTCATTTCTAAATACACGTCCGATTTCAAATACTCTTTCCAAACCGCCGACAATAAGTCTCTTTAAGTATAATTCCAAAGAAATTCTGAGTCTAAAGTCTTCATCAAGAGCATTAAAGTGAGTTTCAAAGGGTCTTGCTGCAGCTCCGCCTGCGTTTGATACAAGCATGGGAGTTTCAACTTCCATAAAGCCCTGTTCGTTAAGGAATGCTCTGATTGATGCAATCATCTTTGAACGCTTTACAAAAGTGTCCTTAGATTCTGCGTTCATGATAAGGTCAATGTATCTCTGACGATATCTTGTGTCTGTATCTGTAAGTCCGTGGAACTTTTCAGGTAAAATCTGTAAGCTCTTTGAAAGAAGAGTCATTGAATCCGCATGGATTGAAATTTCACCTGTCTTTGTGCGGAACAAGAAACCTGTTACGCCGTAGATATCACCGATATCGGACTTCTTAAAGTCTGCGTAGGATTCTTCACCGATAACGTCTCTTGCAACGTATACCTGAATGTTTCCCTTTAAATCCTGGATGTTACAAAATGATGCCTTACCCATAACTCTCTTAAACATCATTCTGCCCGCAATTGATACTTCGATGGGGCTTGCATCCATTATTTCTCTTCGCTCATTGTAATCGTTGTTGATTACTTCTCTTGCTGCCTGTTCATCAAGGCCGTCTGTAGAAGGGGCTTTTCGTCCTGCCAAGAGTTTTGCTTCGTGCTCTTCGTAAAGCTTCTTACAATCGTCTGTATGATGTGTCTGATTGTATTTTGTGATCTTAAAAGGATCCTTTCCTGCTTCCTGCAAAGCTGCAAGCTTTTCTCTTCTTACCTTTAAAAGCTGGTTAATGTCCTGTTCCTGGGGTTGGTTGTTAGTATTCTCGTTTCCCATTGATATGCCCTTTCTTTTTCTCTTTATACATACATAGGGAGGGCTTTTGCCCTCCCTATAAAATCGTCTGAATCAGTCTTGATACTAGTTGGATCTTTCAATAGCAAGGATCTTGTACTTTGCATCGCCCATCTGTGTTTCTACGGTAACAGTGTCACCCTTCTTGTGGCCGATCAAAGCCTTGCCTACGGGAGATTCGTTTGAAATCTTGCCCTTTAAGCTGTTGGCTTCGCTTGATCCAACGATTTTATATTCCATCTCTTCATTGAATTCTACATCTAAGATTTTTACTTTACATCCGATGTTGATCTTTGAAGAGTCAACTTCATCTTCTACTACTACTTCAACGTTTTTAAGGATTTTTTCGAGCTCTTCGATTCTTGCTTCGATATCTCTTTGCTCATCCTTGGCTGCGTCATATTCAGCGTTCTCGGAAAGGTCTCCAAGTTCTCTTGCTTCTTTTATTTTCTCCGCAACTTCTTTACGTCTGCGTACTTTTAAATCCTGTAATTCTTCTTCATACTTGGTTAAGCCTTCGTATGTAAGCACATTCTTTTTTGCTTCCATTTATGTTGCCGTCCTTTCAAATAGACTATTTAAATATTACACAGTCAACTTTCGTATTATACTCATAAACCGACTTGAATGTCAAGGTTAATAGAATACGTGGTTACCTATGATATATCCTTCTTTATTACCCTTACGTCTAAAGTGGGTCATGTCGCCGACGTTGGTGTATCCGCCCATGGTTTCAACCGCTGCCTGCCATGATGTGGTGTTGGCCGCAGAGTTGTTTTCATAAGCTCTTGCAAAGGCTCCGGACTTAACGGGCGAGAACTGTCCGGATGCAAATATTACATCGTAAACCGTTGCAGGATATGCGCCGCTTCTTACACGGTTCATAACAACAGAACCAACCGCAAGCTGTCCTTCGTAGCCTTCTCCTCTTGCCTCACACCAAATGATTGTTGCAAGCATCTTAAGAGTATCGCCGTCTGCCTGGATAGCTTCGTTTCTTCTGATAAGTTTACGCTTTTCTTCTTCTTCCTTACGCTGACGTTCCTTGATGGCTTCCATGGTTTCGCCGTGGTCAACGTCAAAATGAAGGTCTATAAATTCTCTTTTTACAAAACCGTCGCAATCATCTAAAGCCACGCACACCCAATCTTCATCAACTTCATAAATAACTTCAAAGAAAGTATTTCTTGAAGCATAAGAAACTATCTGTGAATCTGCGTTTGCTTCTGCATGAATTGTGGTGCATTGATTCTTTGTAACTGCAGACATGGTACCTACATCTTTTGCCAAAGCAACCGCTTCATCGCCAAAAAGAAGATACTCGTTTGAACACCATCCGATAAGTTCTCCAGACTGGATTTTGCTCCACTCTTCGCCCTTTTCTATTATGGTGCCGCCACAGTCTCTGTAGATTTTACCCACAATTTCGGCTTCAGGGTTTCCTTCGCTTCTAACATTTAAAACGGAAGTAACCTTAACCATTACCAATGATCCAAGCTCAAGCTCTTCCTTTTCGGGAAGCTTAAAACCAAGCTTAGATGTGTCCGCGTCGTTGTATGCGCTTGTATTAAATACTATTGAAGAGCCGACGCTTTGGTCTAACAAATATTCACTTGAAGTGTCGGCATAAGCATCGCTTGCAAAAAGAAACCCTACCGAAAAAAAGGTAAGCATCAGTATTCCCACATGCAATGCTGCGTTCTTTAGTGTCATTTCAATATCCTTTTCTAACTAACCAACAAAAAAACTACTGTTAAAAACCTCTCTGTCTTCTTGTTTCATACATTAAAATAGCCGCTGAAACAGAAGCATTCAGCGATTCAAGCTTTCCGCCCATGGGAATCTTTATATAAGTATCCGCAAGGTTTGAAATCTCTTCGCTTAATCCGTTTCCCTCATTGCCGATAAAGAAAGCGGTGGGCTTTTTGTAGTCGTAAGAATAGCAATCCTTTGTGCCCTTTAAATGAGCGGCATAGCATGTAACGCCTGCTTCTTTCAAAGCATCGATTGCTTTCTTTAAATCATCCGTATACACAAAAGGCACTCTGAAAATGGAGCCCATTGTGGAGCGAACTGTCTTAGGGTTGTAAATGTCAACGGTGTCATTACTCATAATAACAGCCGTTACTCCCGCTCCTTCCGCCGTACGCATTATGGTGCCCAGGTTTCCCGGGTCCTGTAGCTTTTCAAGCACGATAAAAAGAGGGGTTTCTTTTGACTTAATTAAGTCTTCCAATTTGTAAAAAGACTTCTTTACAACGCACAAAATGCCCTGAGGGGTAAGCGTATCCGTCATTTTTTTGAATACATCATCTTTTACCACTTCTACAGGCATTCTGTCAAGTTTTTCACTTTTATATGAGAAGCTTTCTGCCACAAACACTTCTTTTATGGCGCTATCGGGTGCCTCCTCAAAAAGTTTGATGCCTTCAATTACGAAGGCATCCTGCTCTTTTCTTGCTTTAGATTTTTCGCACAAAGAAACCACGTTCTTTATGCGTTTATTATCATAAGATGTTATCATTTCTTTTTATTTTCCGTGTATTCGTTTCTGGAAAGAAGCTTACTTACTTCAAACTGGTAAGGGTTAATGGTCTTTGTCATTGCCAAAGCTTCGTTAATATCCATATCAAGGAACTGGCCTTCTCTGTAGCAAACGCATCTGTTGGTCTTACCTTCAGCCAAAATGTCAGCAGCATATGCTCCCATGATTGAAGCATAATATCTGTCTTTACATGTGGGGCTACCGCCACGCTGCATGTAACCTAAGATTGTGGCTCTGGTTTCAATACCTGTGGCAGCTTCAATTCTTCTTGCCATGGATGTTGAATGGCCGATACCTTCGGCATTTATGATAAGGTGATGTGTCTTACCTATCTTACGGTTTGCAATGATGTTGTTAACAAGCACCTGCTCGTTATAATCATATACTTCGGGAAGAAGAATATCTTCGGCGCCGCTTGCCACACCGCACCATAATGCGATGTATCCTGCGTTACGTCCCATAACTTCGATGATGGAACATCTTTCGTGGGAAGAAGATGTATCTCTTACTTTATCTATAGCCTGCATGGCTGTGTTTACGGCTGTATCAAAACCTATGGTGTAATCTGTGCAGGCAATATCAAGGTCGATGGTTCCGGGGATTCCGATTGTGTTGATGCCATGCTCGGAAAGAGCTAAAGCTCCTCTGTAAGAACCGTCTCCACCGATAACAACAAGCCCGTCGATTCCGTGCTTTTTAAGAATCTGTGCCGCCTGCTTTTGAACGTTTTCTTCCTTAAATTCAAGACATCTTGCAGTTCCTAAAACCGTACCGCCCCTTTGAATAGTGTCGGATACAGTCTTTGCGTCCATGTCTATGATTTCTTCATTTAACAATCCCATGTATCCTTTTTTGATACCTTTAACGGCGATACCGTTATTAAGGGATTTTCTAACAACCGCTCTTATTGCGGCATTCATTCCCGGCGCGTCGCCACCGCTTGTAAGTACACCGATTGTCTTGATTGTTTTTGCCATTTTAACCTCCCGGATTAGGTAAGCTTTACGTTTTCTTTTCCAAAAGAATCTTCCAAAGCTTGCGTTAACGCCTCATCCGCTTTAACCATGAATCTTGGCGCCAAATCCTTCATTTGCTTTTCTTTTAAAAGATATATGATGACGTGGTCTTTGCCGTCTGAAGTCTCTAACACTTTAAACAGCTCATCCTGTCTTTCTTTATAACTTTCCAAAGAGTCGAACTGAATCCAGAGTTTACGGGCGATATCATCAAAGCTTCTTATTCGCTCAAGTATCAGCTTACCGTCCTTATCTTCTTCGACACTGGTGCGACCTTCCACAAAGACTTTTTCATCTTCCTTAAGTAAGTTTTGATACTTTTCATAGTCTTTGGGGAACACAATTACTTCCACGCTTCCTATCAAGTCTTCAATCGTAATAAATGCCATAGCCTTATTGTTCTTTGTATACTTGACGGTTTTTGCGGTAATCATACCGCCTATAGTGGCTTTCACACCATCTCCTATTTTAACAGTATCAGTCTCGGGGTCAAGCACAAAATCTCCCGCATTTGCGGTAATGTTCTTTTGCCAGAGGCCTCTAAAGTCTTCAAGAGGATGGCCCGATACGTAAATTCCCAAAACTTCTTTTTCAAAAGCAAGCTTTGTGTCTTTATTGTATTCTCCCACATCGGGAAGGGTTTCTTTGAAATCATCTTTATTATCGTCACCTGCAAAATCAAATAAGCTTATCTGACCTGCCATGACATTCTTTTTATCTGAAGCAATGGAGTCCATTATGCGCACATAGACGCTCATGTATTGCTTTCTTGTGCCTCCGAAAGAATCAAAGGCGCCTGCCTTAATAAAGTTTTCTACGGCTCTCTTATTTAAATCATGCCCCGTCATTCTGGTGACAAAATCTGTGATGTTTAAGTAGGGGCCACGCGCTTCTCTTTCTTTAACCAAAGCTTCGATTACAGGATAGCCCACATTTTTTATGGCCGTAAGAGCATAGCCGATTTTGCCGTCCACTACTGAAAATGATACATCTCCTGTATTAACGTCCGGTGCAACAATATCGATATTCATGCCCTTGCACACGTTTATGTATTCAGAAACCTTCGACGAGTTTTCGATAAAGCTTGTCATAAGAGCAGCCATAAATTCAACGGGATAGTATCTTTTTAAAAATGCAGTCTGATAAGAAACCACTGCGTAACAAGCCGCATGAGATTTATTGAATGCATACTTTGCAAAGTCCATCATCAAGTCATAAATCTGACCTGCGATTTCTTCACTTATGCCCTTAGCTTTACAACCGGGAACACCTTCCTCTTCATTACCGCTAACAAAGTTTGCTCGCTCAACTTCCATGACGTGCTGTTTCTTTTTACTCATGGCGCGGCGCACAAGGTCGGAACGGCCCAAAGTGTATCCGCCAAGGTCTCTTACTATCTGCATAACCTGTTCCTGATACACGATACAGCCGTAGGTAGGCTCCAAAATCGGGCGAAGCTCGGGAGTAAGATAACTGATGTTATCCTGATTTTGCTTACCCTTGATATATTTAGGTATAAAGTCCATGGGGCCCGGGCGGTACAAAGAAATTCCTGCGGTCACATCTTCCAGTGACTGAGGCTTTAATTCCTTCATGAAGGACTTCATTCCCGCACTTTCAAGCTGGAATATACCTTCCGTTTTTCCGGATCCCATTAGCGCAAGCACTTCCTGATCCGCGTAATCGATGTTATCTATATCGATTCTTTTTCCCGTGGATTTTTCAATTAAATCAATGGCATCTTTAATAACGGTAAGGGTACGAAGGCCCAAAAAGTCCATCTTCAAAAGCCCAAGCTCTTCAAGAGTGGTCATTACGTACTGTGTGGTGACAGAACCGTCAGAAGCACGTTGAAGCGGCACATATTCATCAGCAGACTCAGGACATATAAGCACACCGGCAGCATGCATGGAAGTATGTCTCGGAAGACCTTCAAGGCGCTTACACATATCTATTAAATACTTGATTTCAGAATCCGTTTCATAAAGGTTTCTAAATTCGGGATTCATTTCAAGAGCTTTATCAAGAGTAATGTTTAATTCGTTAGGAACCATCTTTGCAATCTGGTCCGCTCTCTGATAAGGCATATCCAAAACTCTTGCCACATCTCGTATAACACCCTTTGCGGCAAGGGTACCAAAGGTTACAATTTGAACCACCTTTTCAGGGCCATACTTTTCTCTGACGTACTCAATTACTTCCTGTCTTCTTTCATAGCAGAAGTCAACGTCTATATCGGGCATGGATACACGTTCGGGATTTAAGAATCTTTCAAAAAGGAGGTTAAACCTGATAGGGTCAATATTTGTGATTTTAAGGCAATAAGAAACTATTGAGCCTGCGGCGGAACCTCTTCCGGGGCCTACGGGAATGCCGTGTTCTTTTGCGTAGTTGATAAAATCCCACACTATAAGGAAGTAATCGACATAGCCCATTCTTTTTATAATAGAAAGCTCGTATTCAAGCCTTTCTTCGTGCTTCTTTGCATCTTCTCCATATCTTTCCTTTAAGCCATCGGTACAAAGCTTATTAAGATATGTCCATGAATCGTAGCCTTTTGGCACTTCAAAATGAGGAAGTTTTGTCTTTCCGAATTCTATTTCAACGTTACACCTGTCAGCAATCTTTTGGGTGTTCTCCAAGGCTTCCAAAGCATAGGGAAACAAAGCGCGCATTTCCTGCTCGCTCTTTACATAGAACTGTCCGCCTTCGTAGCGTAAGCGGTTTTCATCGTGAACAGTCTTACCTGTCTGAAGGCACAAAAGCAAATCGTGAGGCTCTGCATCTTCTGCATAGGTATAGTGAACGTCGTTTGTCGCAACAAGAGGAATGTTTAATTCCTGGCTTATGGTTAAAAGAGCCGAGTTAACGGTTCTTTGCTCTTCTATACCATGGTCTTGAAGCTCTAAGAAATAATTACCGTCCCCAAAGCAGTTTCTGTACTTTTCTGCGGTTTTCTTTGCTTCATCCATCATGCCTTTTAAGATGTATCTTGGCACTTCACCTGCAAGGCATGCAGAGCATGCAATCAAACCTTCATGATATTTTTCAAGGACTTCAAAATCCACTCTCGGTCTATAATAATAACCTTCCGTAAATCCGATACTGACGATTTTACAAAGGTTTTGATAACCTGTGTTATTCTCGGCCAAAAGCACAAGGTGATGATACCTTTCTTCGCTGTGGCCGGGCTCTTTATCGAATCGGGAATTGGGCGCAACATACACTTCGCAGCCAAGTATAGGCTTAATGCCTGCTTCTCTTGCTGCCTTGTAAAAGTCAATGCAACCATACATGACACCATGGTCAGTAATTGCCGCAGAGTCCATTCCAAGCTCTTTTACGCGCTTTACATATTCTTTTATCTTGTTGGAACCATCAAGGAGTGAAAACTCCGTGTGGACATGCAAATGCACAAAAGACATTTAGGTGATTACCCCTTCCCATTTTTCTGATTAGAAAAATTATAACACAAGTTTTAACATTAAAATATAATTTCTGAGCCGTATTTTACATAAAGAAAAGCCTCCGAGTATACCTCGAAGGCTTTGATTTTATAAGTACTTTTTAAGTGCTTCAGCTTTATCTGTCTTTTCCCAGGGAACATCGATATCTGTTCTTCCAAAGTGACCGTATGCTGCTGTCTGCTTGTAGATAGGTCTTCTTAAATCAAGCATCTTGATGATTCCTGCAGGGCGAAGGTCGAAGTTTTCACGAACGATTTCTGTAATCTTTGTATCAGATAACTTACCTGTTCCAAAGGTATCAACCTGAATTGAAGTGGGCTTTGCTACGCCGATAGCGTATGAAAGCTGAATTTCACACTTTTCTGCAAGGCCTGCCGCAACAATGTTCTTTGCAACATATCTTGCTGCGTATGCTGCGGAACGGTCAACCTTTGTGCAGTCCTTACCTGAGAAAGCACCGCCGCCATGACGGGCATATCCGCCATAGGTATCTACGATAATCTTACGTCCTGTAAGACCTGCGTCACCGTGAGGTCCGCCTACAACAAAGCGTCCTGTGGGGTTAATAAAGAACTTAGTGTTAGCATCGATCATTTCCTTAGGTAAAATGGGATCGAACACATACTTTTTGATATCCTTATGAATCTGTTCCTGTGTAACATCATCATCGTGCTGAGTGGAAAGTACAACAGCTTCAAGTCTGAAGGGCTTTCCGTTTTCATCGTACTCAACAGAAACCTGTGTCTTTCCGTCGGGACGAAGGTACTTTAATGTGCCGTCCTTTCTAACCTTTGTAAGCTGTAAAGAAAGCTTGTGAGCAAGGGAAATGGGGTAAGGCATAAGCTCAGGTGTTTCGTTGGTCGCATAGCCAAACATCATACCCTGGTCGCCGGCACCTGTATCAAGGTCGTCCTTTAATTCTCCTTCTTTAGCTTCCAAAGCCTTATCAACGCCCATTGCAATATCGCTTGACTGTTCGTCGATAGCAACAAATACTGCGCATGTGTTTCCGTCAAAACCGTATTCGGATTTATCGTATCCGATTTCTTTTACAGTATTACGTACAACAGACTGAATGTCTACGTAAGCGTTTGTGGTAATCTCACCTGTTACCAACACAAAACCTGTGCAGGCTGCTGTTTCGCATGCCACACGGCTCATGGGATCTTGTTCCATGCAAGCATCTAAGATGGCATCGGAAATCGCATCACAAACTTTGTCGGGATGTCCTTCTGTTACCGATTCAGAAGTAAAAAGTCTTTTTTCCATATTTTTGTCCTTTCTTTTGCGGACTGAAATAAAGGGCATAATAAAACCGCTAATGATAACTTATCATAAGCGGATTAAAAATACGTTTACCTATTTCAATCCTCTTATTGTTCGAATTTGGCGTAAACACGCCATCTCGCTCAGGTTGGCACCTTCCTTTGCGGGGGTTGCCGTGGCTTCCTAGATCCTTTGTATCTCCACCACTCTGAATAAGAGACATTTGTACTTTACACTCATATTTAAATCTTGTCAAGATTTATTGAATTAATCACAAAAAGAAAGTATAATATTTAATGAAGAGGCAAAAATCTTATTAATTGGGGAATTAATATGAAAAGACTTAATACAAGTGAACTCACTCCCGGAATGGTTACAGCTGAAGATGTCTACACATACACCAATCAGCTGCTTGTTCCTAAGGGAAGCGTACTTAACGACAAGTCAATCACAAAGCTTGAATTCTATTCCATTATCAACGTTCGTGTGGAAGACGAGCTTTCTAAGGAATTTCTTTCGGAGCCTCAAATGCCGGAAGATGTTTCTTATTCCGAAAAAATCAAAAAGAGCCCTGAATTCATTGCGTTTAAAGCTAAGTTTGATGAAGAAGTTCCCAAATTTCAGCATATGCTTGATTCGGTAGCTCAGAATAAAAAGACATTAAACGTCGATGAACTTCTTAATTTTACCCTGAACTTACTTAAATCGGACAGCGGATATTTAAGCGTATTTGATATGCTTCACAATATGCGCCAATATGACGATATGACATACGTGCATTCAATCAACGTAGCCCTTATGTGTAATGTTTTTGCAAGGTGGCTCAGAATGACAGATGAAGAAACCAAGATGGCTACCATCTGCGGTTTGCTTCATGATATAGGTAAAGTTGCGGTTCCCGAAGACATCATTAAAAAACCCGGTAAGCTTACCGAAGGCGAATATACAATAGTTAAAAAGCATACTTTGGAAGGATATAATGCTTTAAAAGCTCAAAATGTTCCTGAGCCCATTATGAATGCGGCTTTGATGCATCATGAACGGTGCGACGGTTCCGGTTATCCTTTCGGAATCAAGAATTCAAAAATTGATATGTATGCAAAGATGGTTGCCATTGTAGATGTTTACGATGCCATGACAAGTGCACGTATTTATCGTGGCCCCATGTGTCCTTTTAAGGTAGTGGATATCTTTGAAAGCGAAGGTCTTCAGAAATATGATACAAGGTTTATCATGACCTTCCTTGAAAACATAGTTAACACTTATATGCTTCACAGAGTAAAGCTTAACGACGGAAGAGTGGGCGATGTGGTATTTATAAACCGTTCTTCCTTGGCAAATCCCACAATTAAATGTGGTAACGAATTTGTGGATTTATCCGCAGAGCCAAACCTATTTATCGAAGCGATTATTTAAATATATAAATAAGAAAACCGCCCCAGCGCAACCGGGGCGGTTTTCTTATTTTATTGGTACTATATTTAAACCTTCTCAGCCGACCCTCAGTCTAAACTTCTGAAGTTCAAGCTCGTTTTCCACGACCTCTATCTGAGCACCAAGGCTTCTTAATTTTTCAGGGAAATCTTCATATCCTCTTTCAACGTAGTGGATATCACCAATCACTGTCACGCCTTCAGCAGCAAGGCCTGCCACAATGAGTGCGGCACCTGCTCTTAAGTCGGGAGCCATGATTTTGCTTCCCGTATATTTTTTAACACCTTCAATAATCGCGGTGTTACCTTCAACACGAATGTTTGCGCCGATTCTTACAAGCTCATCCACATACTTAAATCTGTTTTCAAATATGCTTTCGGTAACAATGCTTGTGCCTTCGGCAAGTCCCAATGCAACAACAATCTGAGGCTGCATATCTGTGGGGAATCCGGGATATGGAAGCGTCTTAACCTGTGTGTGTCTGAAAGGCTTTGCAGCAACCACTCTGACGGAATCATCAAATTCTTCTATCTCGCATCCAATTTCCAATAACTTTGAAGAAATGGATTCTAAGTGCTTGGGAATAACGTTTTTAATAAGCACATCACCCTTTGTTGCAGCGGCTGCCATCATAAAGGTACCTGCTTCAATCTGATCGGGAATGATGGTGTAATGGGTAGCATGAAGTTTTTCAACTCCTCGGATACGAATAACATCGGTACCTGCGCCCTTAATGGATGCTCCCATGCTGTTTAAGAAGTTAGCTACGTCAACGACGTGAGGCTCTTTTGCAGCGTTTTCAATGTAAGTCTGACCTTCTGCCAAAACCGAAGCAAGCATAAGGTTTATTGTGGCTCCTACGGATACCACATCAAGGAAGATGTGACTTCCCACAAGCTTTTCAGCTTCACACACGATGCAGGCTTCCGCAATGTCTGCCTTTGCACCAAGTGCTCTGAATCCCTTTAAGTGCTGGTCAACCGGTCTTGAACCGATGCTGCATCCGCCGGGAAGACTTACTTTTGCATTATTATATTTTCCAAGTAAAGCACCTACAAAATAGTAGGAACCTCTGATTGTCTTAATTGCTTCTGTATCAAGTGTTGTGGTGTGAACTGTTGAACCGTTGATTCTAACGGTGTGTCTGTCTACCTTTTCAACATAGGCGCCCATTGCCTTGATGGCATCAAGCATAACCGTAATGTCCGAAAGGTCGGGAACATTTTCAATTTCTACAGTTTCATCGGCCATAATTGCTGCTGCCAAAATGCCGAGTGCGGCATTTTTAGCTCCTCCGATTTCCACTTCACCCACAAGAGGAGAGCCTCCTCTTACTGCGTACTGTCTCATATATTTACCATCCCAGATTATCGGGTTTTATTCGCTTACAACCTCTTGAGAGTAACACAAATAATACCCTTTGTCAAAATTGCCGCCTTAGTACGACAGATAGTTAAGCGGGTTAACCGCCTTACCATTGATTCGAATTTCAAAGTGAACGTGAGGTCCTGTTGAAACACCTGTGTTACCTGAAAGTGCGATCTTCTGGCCCTGTGAAACGTAGTCGCCCTTGCTTACCAAAACCTTACTTAAGTGAGCGTATCGTGTTTCTTTTCCGTCGGGGTGCTTGATAAAAATACAATAACCGTAACTACTCATCCAACCTGCATGTGTAACCGTACCACCGCAAGAAGCCATAACCGCCGTACCGACAGGTGTTGCCCAGTCGATAGCACCGTGATATGATGTCATACCTCTTATGGTAGCTGTACGTGAGCCAAATCCTGAAGTCATTCGACCACCTGAAATAGGCTTAATGTATGTAGGAGGAATCTTTGTTCCTTTTTCAACTATTCTCGGAATTGCTTCCGCAACAATTTCTTCTTTAACTACTTCCGTAGAAACCACATCATTGTTAAGGTATGTAAGCTTCTGAACGGCTTTATGATAACCTGATGAAGGATCTTGAAGAGTAACTTCCGTTGTGGTGTACCATTCGTCGTTGTACTTATAAATGGTCTCTGCCTCGTATGTACCTTCATAATAAACAAGCTCTTCTCTGTTAACCGAAAGCTCGGGCTGAGGAATCGTAACCGTGATTTCATCGCCCACACGGATTGTGGAATTTGCGCTTGTGATGCTTTCATTCATGGCGATGATATCATCTACGCTGATACCGGTCTTTCCGGAAATTGCAGATAAAGTATCCCCCGGCTTAACTTCGTAAATGGTCTTTTCTTCTTTATCCTTTGTAACTTCGTCGATTGCGTCTTCAATGCCCGTAACCTGTGAAGAAGGAAGGTAAGATTCAACCACTTCTACGCTGTTTGCAAAAGAAACATTTGTGATGCCATAGTCAAAGCTGTCAAAGCCCTGTTCATCACTTGCCTTAACGTCTTTGAATATTTCATCAAACTGCTGGAAGATACCATCGCCGTCCAAATAATCGGCTGCTTTGTGGTTTTCTTCTTCGCCGGTACTTGTGTTTTTATAAATCTTAGGAATAAATACGGGAAGCTCTCTCGATCCGTCGTTTGCGAGAGCCGTATAGAAAGTACCCTCTCCCGCATACCTTGAAATGGAGGCATCCAAAAGCTGTGTTACCTGCCCTGCGGATGAAAGGTTTACCATATAATCATCTATCTTAACCGTGTATGCATGCTGCATGGTTTCTTTGACCGAAGACTTAAATTCCTTTGCAAGCTTTGCAATCATTACATCTTCTTCATCAGTTGCGGCAACCAACACTTCAGCGCCTACAACCTTACAATCGGCTTCAATCAAAACGATGTCTTCGTTGTCGCCAACGATCTGTCTTCTTGCTTCGCTTATAAGCCTGTCTGCCGTATCTTCATCTTCCACTTTACCGATAATATTTCCGTTTACGTAGATTGTGAAGATATTGTTTCCCACACTTTTTACCATCTTAAGTGAGGGTATAAAAAGAGCGCTTAAGGCGATTGCAAGAAGCCCTACGCGCAAATATGCTACTCTGCATTTTTTATGGAAACGAGATAATAATACCATTTTCTAACCCTGTATATGTATATGACGCTAAGCGTCACCATTCGTCAATAGCTACTTAAAAATACCCTTGTATTTTACCAATATATTGAAGGATTGTAAAGTCGTGCGGGGTGTGCTATATTTATATCAGTACATATGTTCGAGGTTTGAATGAGCTCAATTTTCTTCCATATCGACGTAAATTCAGCCTTTTTAAGCTGGACTGCGGTAGAAGAACTTAATAACGGCGGGACAATAGATTTAAGAACTGTCCCTTCCATCATAGGCGGTGATCAGGATACTCGTCACGGTATCGTTACGGCCCGTTCAATCCCTGCCAAAAAATACGGCATTAAGACCGCAGAGCCTGTTGCCTCCGCTTTCAGTAAGTGTCCAAACCTCATTATGCGTGCCCCGAACTTTTCTTTGTACTCAAGGATGAGTCATGACTTTGTAAATTATCTGCACACATTAACGGATGATGTGGAACAGGCAAGCGTAGATGAATGTTATCTTGACTTTGGCCCCATTGCTCATATGTACGCTTCTCCCGTTGCCTGCGCTGATATGATAAGGCATGAAATTTTCACTCGTTTCGGCTTTACCGTTAACGTGGGTATCTCCGATAAAAAGGTCCTTGCCAAAATGGCATCGGATTTTTTAAAGCCCGATAAAACTCACACCCTTTTTTCATATGAGATAAAAGAAAAAATGTGGCCTCTTCCCGTTGGGGATTTGTTTCTATGCGGAAAGTCCGCCCAGGCCACTTTACAAAAGCTTGGAATAAACACTATAGGAGAGCTTGCAAATTCAGACCTTTCAATTCTTACTTCCAACTTAAAAAGCTTAGGTCAGACTCTTTGGGAATTTGCAAACGGAATCGATGATTCAAAGATAGTTACCGTCCCTCCCGAAGCTAAGGGAATCGGTAACTCCACCACCGTGGCAAAGGATATTACGGATAGGGAAGAGGCATCAAAGGTTCTTTATTCTTTAAGCGAATCTGTTTCAAGGCGCCTGCACAGAGCAGGCTTTTTAGCTAAGCAGGTTACGGTTGAAATAAAATACTATGACTTTAAATCTTTTTCTCACCAGACTTGTTTTGAAACTCCCATTGAAACGGCAGATGCTATCCACGCAGTTTCAATGAGCCTATTTGACCATCTTTGGAACGAGCGGCCCATTAGGTTACTCGGCATTCGTGCATCCCGCCTTGTAACTCCCGATGAGCCTTATCAGTTAAGCCTCTTTTCGGAAGATTTTCTTGGCGCAAAAAAATCGGGAGTGGCCGAAGCTCCTCCCGAGTCATCTTACGTTGATTCGGATAAAAAGAAAAAGCTTGACGAAGCCATGCGCTCCATCCGAGAAAAATTCGGAAGCGAGTCTATTCACAAGGGGCTTTAATCAAGCTGATTACTTATTTCTTTTTCTTTGATGGTTTTTTCTTGGTTTCTTTCCTTACGGAAAAACCGAATTTCCCTACGTTTTCACCAAGGGTGTAATACTGCCCGTGAGAATAGGCCAAGGGATTTGTGTCTTCAAAATGAAATCTTCCGGTTTCATCCATGTACTTATCATCCACGTGTACCGCCACCACTTCTCCGTAGAAAATGGTGTGGGTACCAAGCTCTTCACTTTTTATTACCTTACACTCTATATTGACGGGGCTTTCCTGTATCATGGGAGCTTTAATGACGCTTGAAGGAATGGGGGTAAGATTTGCTTCCTTCCACTTATTAGTATCTCTTCCGCTTCTTACTCCGCAAAAGTCTGTAGCCTTTGCAAGCTCCTTGTTTGTAAGGTTAACGCAAAACTCGCCCGATTCCTTAATCATGTTGTAAGAGAATCTTTCCTTACGAACAGAGATAGAAATCATGGCGGGATCTGAATTGATGGTGCCTGCCCAGGCAACCGTCACAATATTTGTGCGCCCCTCGTTATCAGCCACAGAGACCATAACAACGGGAAGGGGATAAAGCATGTTCCCCGGTTTAAAATCTATTTTAGCCATTATTTAAAATCCTATTTTCAAATAATACAAAATTGAAAGAGCAATCATCATTGCCATTGTGATTCCGGAAAAGACGATTCCGATTATAGCGCAGGGCTTAATGCCTTTAATCTTCTTTTCAATGTGAAGATGCTGGATGGCAATTGCTTCAGACTGCTGCTTTAACTCTTCAATAAGAGAAGCCTGCACGTTTCTGTAAACACGTACGTTTTCTTTGTGCGCTTCGTCTTCAGCTGCTTTAAAAGAAGCCTCAACGGAAGCCTTAAGATCGTTTAAATCGGTAACAATCTTTGATAATTCCTCTGAATCAAGGCCACCTTCGTTTCCTCTCATTTCTTCGATTTTCTCGATGGCGCCCTGCACAAGCTGAGTGGTGGCTTCATTGGTTTCCACACATTTAAAGCTAAGTCTTCTCATGTCGGAAACTGCCTTTTCAAGCTCTTCAACTCTTTGCTTATATTCTTCAAGCTTCTTTGCTTCCGCTTCGGAATTTGCTTTGATCACATCAGCGGAGTTTGCAAATCTGCCTGCAATTTTGTCCATAAAACTGTCCATTTTCTTCCTCCCAATAACCTCAAGGTAAAACTTTAAATTTCGCTTTGCTCAAGCTTTTGAACTTCTTCATTTAACAATAACATACGATCGTCCAATTTGGAAACCATCTGAGCACATTCCACAAGTTCATTTTGAATATATTCAGGAACGTTTCCTTCAAACTTATAGTTAATCTTATGCTCAAGGCTTGCCCAGAAGTCCATGGCTACGGTTCGAATCTGTATTTCAACCTTAGTATCAACAATCTTATCGGAAAGATAAATGGGGATTGTCACAAGCATGTGATAGCTAGTGTATCCGCTGGGCTTAGGGTTTTTAATATAGTCCCTTACCTCAATTACCTTAATGTCTGACTGGCTTGAAATCATATTTGCAATTTCATAAATGTCACTTGTGAAAGAACAAATAACTCTGATTCCCGCTATATCATTTACGTATGCCACCATGTTTTCGATGGTGGATTCCTGTCCGTATTTCTTTAATTTTTTAACGATGCTTTCAGGGGTCTTAAGTCTTGACTTAATATGCTCTATAGGGTTGTACTGATGCACGTGCTGAAATTCATCGTTTAAGATTTCAAGCTTAGTGTTAATTTGCTTAAGTGCCGACGAATAAACGAGTGTGACTTCGTTCCATGTCTGCACTTCGCTGTTTCTTTCTTTATTGCTTACGTCCATTTTATTCCTCTTAAATTACCCTTAGTATTTCCCAACAATATCCTCTAACAATATTGTGGTGTGGCGGTATCGCTGCCTCCACACCAATATAAGTATATCATAGTTTTATTTACCAATAGCCCATTTCACAATTAATTAACAAAATCTTTACAATAATTCACTGGTGATTTCCTTTACTGAAATATCGAATTCATCGTCGCTTTCTTGCTTGATTTCGTTAACTGTTTCGGTAAGCTTCTTAAGATCTCGTTTAAACAAAACACACAGGCTTCTAAAGCTTGTATACTCAATCAAAAGGTCATACCTTTCAAGATGCCTTGAAACGGAAGACGCAAGTTTTTCCTTTGCTCTCTCCGTATCTGCCTTGCTTATTTCTTTTAAATCTTTTCTGCTTACTTCGATAAAGAAAATGTCTGCCTTATCGTCAAACTTTTCGGCAAGTTTAAGCAAATAGCAAACCATTCTTATGTAAGAAGGCTTTGTAACTTCTTTTTCCATAGCTATGCTTTTTCTAAGCACAGCTTCCAAAATCGAAGAATGTGAAATCTCACCCTTTTTGTTTACTTCCAAGCCTCCGACGGTAACGGGAGTTACCTCTCCTTCGTCAATAAGCTTTGAAAAAACGGAAGCAAGATATGGGTCAAACTGAGAGCCCGCACATCTTTCTATCTCGGCTCTTACTTCGCTGTCATCAAGCCTTGTCCTGTACACACGGTTTGACGTCATGGCGTCATAGGCATCGGCTATTCCCAGTATCCTTGCAATTAAAGGAATGGAATCTCCCTTTAATCCATCAGGATATCCCGTTCCGTCATATCTTTCATGATGGAATCTGATACCGTCTAAAAGACCTTCAAAATCATCCATTGCGGCAAGAAGCCTATAACCGATTATAGGATGGGTCTTCATTAAAGAAAACTCTTCTTTTGTAAGCCTGCCGGTTTTATTTAATATTTCATCCGCTACGCCGATTTTTCCGATGTCATGAAGAAGGCCTATGTAGCGAATTCTCATTATATCATCTTCTTTAAAACCGTAAAGGTCAGATACTTCCCTTGCCAAAGCCATTGCATATTTTCCCACTCTGTATGAGTGACCGCCTGTGTATTCGTCTTTAGCATCGATGGCGCTTGAAATGGTCTCGATTGTGGAAATGGTCATTTCTTCTCTTCGCTTTTCATGTTCTCTAAGCAAAGAAACCGCGTTCTGTATGCTCTGAAAACAGGTTAAAAGAAGCAACCCTATAAGGCCTATGCACATGTATAATCCCATGGCATAGGTGCCACGCTTTTGATAAAAGACGATAAGCTCAATAGCACAAAAGATTGTAAAGAATATCATTCCAAAGCCTGTAATCTTGTAGTCTTTTGTTTTTTTGTCAACAACGTCCTTTGAAACAGTGGCTATAACAAAGGCGATTGCTATAAGCATCCATATATGCTGAAACCTAAGAAGGGCGTAAAGCTCTGCTACCTTTGTAAAGTACAAGGAGAAATTAACTATAATCTGTAAGATCATTCCCGCCTCTATAAAGAGGTAGTATTTTCTGTATCGTCTTCCCTGTACTTCATTTATAAATCTGACCGCAAACACACCCACTAAGCCGATTGCTATGTAAGTAAAATAGTTTGTTAAAGATGGGCGTCTAAAAATAATCTGTCTAAGCTTAGACTCAGAAATAATCCATATTCCTATGGACATTATGGTAAGGCCTAAGTTATTTAACGTTCTTGACTTATCATATTTTTTAAATACAAATTCATATGCGATTATAGGAATAAAACCGATAAGGCACATAAATACCGCAGCTATCGTAACCACAATATTGTTTCTTATAACAGGAAACCATGCATCGGCGCCGCATCCTATAGACACTTCATTTAAAAGGCCCGTAGCTTTTACTTTTACTATTACCTTTATAGGTCTTCCGGCATCTTCTTGTGTTAACGGGCAGGCTAAATAGGCGCTTGGAAGATAATAGTTAACCGCACGCATGTACTTTGACGCATATGATTGCCTTAATTCTCCGTCAATGTATATGTACACATCCTCTACGGAAGCTCTAAACAAAATATTCATTCCGTCAGTAATATAATCGGGAAGAACATTTCGCATAATAAGATCTTTTCCCGTAGAATTGTCTATGGTAACAGGAAGAGTGACGGGATATTTGACCCCTTCTTTTTCAATGGTCCAATTCTCATTAAAAGTATAGGGTTCAAAATTACCTATGTATGCTTCATCATAATTATCCCCATCAAAAACAGCCACGACAGTCCATGCTATCGTGACAAAGAAAAGAATAATCGCAAGTATTGTTAAGATTTTTTCTAAGACCTTAAAAAATTTGGCCATATGTGCCGCTCCAATCTGCTTTCACATATAGCCAATATATCATGTGCCTATTAACAATTATAATAATTATTAATCCTCTTCAATTACATGGAATTCCATGTAATCAAAAGGCACTTCTTCTATAAAACTGTCTTTTGTAAATCGTGTTTTTGCGTTTCTTTTAAAGTCTCGCACGTTACTTTCAAGCCAAATAGGCTTTTCTAAGTCAAAATGCAGGCAAGCCTTTTCAAGCGCATCAAACACCTTATGAGTTCTTGTTTCTTTGGAATAATCTTCTATGGTTATATCCTTTATCAAATGATTATCCTTAAAAATCTTTGCCCAAATTCTCATTAATCTTCGTATCCGTTAGGGTTGTTCTTCTGCCAGTTCCAAGAATCGGCGCACATTTCCTTGATGCCGTATTCAGCCTTCCAGCCAAGCTCGTCATAAGCTTTCTTTGCGGAAGCGTAGCAGGTAGCGATATCGCCGGGGCGACGGGGTCCGATTACATAGGGAACCTTTACTCCTGTTGCTTCTTCAAAGTTCTTTACGATATCAAGTACGCTGTATCCTGTACCTGTTCCTAAGTTGTAAATCTTAAGGCCTGCTTTTTCTTTAATCTTTGCAAGTGCCTTTACGTGGCCTCTTGCAAGGTCTACTACGTGGATGTAGTCTCTTACACCTGTACCGTCGTGGGTGTCATAGTCGTTACCAAAGATTGTAAGGTGGTCTCTCTTTCCAACCGCTGTCTGTGTGATGTAAGGCATAAGGTTGTTGGGGATACCGTTGGGGTTTTCACCGATTGTTCCCGACTTATGAGCTCCGATGGGGTTAAAGTATCTAAGTAAGATTACATTCCATTCAGGATCTGCCTTCTGAATGTCTGTAAGCACCTGTTCAAGCATGGACTTTGTCCAGCCGTAAGGGTTTGTGCAAACTCCCTTGGGGCATTCTTCTGTAATCGGGATAAATGCAGGGTCTCCGTAGATTGTGGCACTTGATGAAAAGATGATGTTCTTTACATTGTGCTTTCTCATTACATCTACCAAAGTAAGTGTGCCTGCAATGTTGTTTTCGTAGTATTCCCAAGGCTTCTGAACCGATTCGCCTACTGCCTTAAGACCTGCAAAGTGGATGCATGCGTCAAAGTTTTCTTTGTCCATAATTTCAGAAAGCTTCTCTCTGTCTAAAATGTCGCACTTGTAGAAAGGAACTTTCTTGCCGGTAATCTTTTCAACTCTTTCAAGTGACTTTTCACATGAGTTTGAAAGATTATCGATAACCACTACATCGTATCCTTCGTTCTGAAGCTCCACAACTGTGTGTGAACCGATGTAGCCCGCACCGCCTGTAACCAAAATCTTCATATAGTTTCTCCTCCGTAAACATCTCTCTAAATGTTTTTTTGTCTTTCTAAACTAGAGTATAATCACGTATGCCTTTTAAATACATACTTTGATGTTTGAATTAATTGTCAAAATGTTAGATTGACATTTCTTCCCCGGGCTCAATCTTATAGGGCTTATCTCTGTAGGTAAACCAGATTGTTCTTGCCGTGGGATTGTAGACCTTAGTAAATGACACGTTTGTTCTTAAGCGCTTAAAGTCTTCTGTATATTCGCAAATTTCAATGTTTGTAGCATACCAAACATCTTCTTTACCTGAAATAACTTCAGCGAATTTTTCAATTCTGTCCCAGTTATTGTTTGCTTCAAACTCGTAAGCATGTCCCCAAAGATAGAACATCATGGGATATCCGTAGTCATCTTTTGCATTTATAAATTTATCCGCAAGTTCAAACAATTTCTCATCGTCGTGATGACATGTGGGATCTAACAAAAGCCAATTCTGAGGCATTTTAAAAAGCCTTGTGGAATGCACCGTTCTTGCATATGCGATTCCGCACTCTTTCAAAATATTAACCACTTCATCACTAAAGGTTCCGAAGGGATAAGCAAAGCCTCTTACTATAGTGTCAAACTGGCTTTCTAACTTTTCTCTGTCTTTAAGAATTTCCGTTGCAACTTGATAGGTGGGAATTCTTTCCAAAAAAGGATGTGTGAATGCATGTGAAGCAACCTCAAATCCATCCTCTTTGTATAATTTTGTTACTTCCTCTTCATCCATTCTTCTGTGAATGGTGCCCGGTGCATAGACCGTACCTTTTTTAGCGTAAATTCCGCTGTTTAAGTTAAAGGTACCCTTAAGTCCATACTTTTTCATGATTGAAACAAGCTTTTTGTCCTGCTCTACCCCATCGTCGTAGCTCATGGTAAATGATTTTGCCAAGCCACCGGGGAATCTCATTTTTAGTTCTGCCATATTTCCTCCATATTAAAACAGGTCTTTTAAGTTTAAAGAAGCCTGATATATTTCCTTTTTTCCCGCTTCCACAGATTTATCGCCGGAAAGGAGGCTTATTGCATCCTTTAAAGAACAGCCTGTTTTAATCATCACATCCACAAGCATTGCCTCCAAAGAAAATGCACTCTCATCCTTTTCTTTTTCTTTTTCCTCTACATACATGCAAAATGCGTATTCGCCTTTTTCCGCATTGGGATTTGCGTTTAGGTCAGTTAAAATTTCAGCCGCAGTGCCTCTGTATATTCTTTCATGAATCTTTGTTAAGTCGTTACAAAGAGCAATCTTTGCATCGGGAAAACTTTCAGATAAAAGCGAAAACGTATCCTTTACTCTTCTTGGAGATTCATAGAAGATATAGGTTTCTGTCTTATTGTTTTCTATATAATCAAACAGTTTAAGCGCATCTTTCTTTTCTCTTGGGAAAAATCCCATGAATAAAAAGGAATCGGAAGGAAGGCCTGATACCGAAATCGCCGTAGCCGCCGCACAGCATCCGGGAACCCCCACCACTTCTATTCCTGCGTCTGCGCAGGCTTTCACTAAAATAAAACCGGGATCGTTTATACAGGGAGTGCCCGCATCCGAAATGACAGCGATGCTTTTCCCTGAAAGAATGTCTTGAACCAATCGGTCCACGGCTTTAAATTCGTTAAATTTATGATTCGCGGTTAAAGGAGTGTGAATGTCAAACTGCTTACAAAGAATACTTGAATTTCTTGTATCTTCAGCAGCTATCAAATCAACTTCTTTAAGCACATCAACCGCTCTTTTTGAAAAATCGGAAAGGTTTCCGATAGGTGTTGCCACCACATACAATTTACCGCTCATTAAAGATTAAGCCCCTTATCTTCGCTGCAGCCAAGGACAATGTTTAAACACTGAACAGCTGCGCCTGAAGCGCCTTTTCCAAGGTTATCAAAACGTGTCATGATTAAAGCTCTTTCATCATTTCCCGTTACATATATTTCAATTCCGTCCCAGCCTGATTTCGCGTCAGAAAAAAGAACATTGCCTTCTTTTTCTTCTTCCTTTAAAGGCATTACGCGTACGAACTTTTCATCTTTATAATAATCAGCCAAAAAGTCTCTTAATTCTTCGGGCGTTTTCTTTTTGTTTAAAAGCTTTGTGTAAACAGGAATTTCAACTATCATTCCCGAATAGTAATTTGTGGTTAAAGGGGCAAACAAAGGCTCAGCATCAAGCCCCGTAATCGCCTTCATTTCCTTTAAATGCTTATGGCTTTGGGTAAGGCCGTAGACTCTTGCACTGTCAAACTTTTTGTCTCTTCCCGCTTCTTCGTAGGCGCCTATAAGCTTCTTGCCGCCTCCGCTGTAACCTGAAATTGCAAAAATGCTTACGGGATAATCTTTAGGCATGATGCCTTCATTTACCAAAGGGTAAGCCGCCATAATAAAGCCTGTTGCATAGCAACCGGGAACGGCGATTCTTTTTGAATTTTTGATTTTTTCTCTGTGCTCTTTAGAAAGCTCCGGGCATCCGTAAGCCCAGCCCTCTAATGTTCTGTGAGCTGTGGATGTATCGATGATAACCGTATTATCGTTTTCGACCATTTCTGCTGCCTCAATTGCCGCAGCATCGGGAAGGCAAAGAAAAGTAATGTCGGATTGGTTGATCATTTTCTTTATTTCCGCAGGGTCTTTTCTAAGCTCGGGATCGATTTTAATAAGCTCTATATCGTCCCTTCCTTCAAATCTTTCGTTTATTCTAAGTCCTGTAGTTCCTTCACTTCCGTCAATAAATACTTTTTTCTTCATCTTTGTCTCCAACAGTTTTCATTATCCCTAAAATTCACTCTTTTCACTTTATCATATCTTTAAAGAAAATAACAGGGCAGTCCGATATTAGACTGCCCCATTTTTTGTTTAATTCATGCTTTTCTTTTTAAGGTAATACGCGTAGGATAAGCCACCGCCGATTACAATAATTGCCAGTACGCCCAATATCCAAGGCCATACCGCTTTGCTTGTAGGCTCTAAGTTTGTAAGAGGCACATCCGAGTCTTCAATTGCCTGTTCTTTACTTTCTTCCGTGGTCTCAACGGAATCTGTCTTTGGAACTTCAGGCTCGGTTATTTCCTGTGTCGTTGTTTCAGTGGTTTCTACAATTTCTTCTTCAGGTTCTTCCTCGGTAGGTGTAACGGTAGTTACAGTATTTCTTTGAGGCAAAGCCGCTGCAGGCGCATTAGTAACCTGAGCTGTTGTAGCCTGAGTTTGACTTTCTGTAACTCTGTCGTCATCGTCATCATCATCGCTTGATGCAGGGCTTGAAGAAACCACAGGGAACTTATAGTTATACCATCCGTCTTTTCCTTCTACACCGTCCTTACCGCCTGTGATTGTGTTAAATCCGCCCCAGTAGTAATCGTAAGGAGTCTGAGTCTTATCATTTGAAATCTTTAATGCGTAAGGATCCTGGTTTAAGTAAGAAGCTGTTCCTTCGCTCATGCTTGTGCCAAAGAAATAGTAATTTAAGTATTCTGCAGAACGGCCTCTTTGAGCGCTGTCACTTCCGTGAGGATCGCCTGTCTTTAAGTTTCTAAGGTTAAACTTGATTAAATCATCGGCATTGTAGCCTAAGTTTCTATAAACCGATTTTGCAATTTCTGCAGATAAGCAATCGCTTACACAACCGTCATTATAGTCGTTAACCGTGTTTTCAATGATAAGGGCTCTTGGCGCAAGGGTAGCCACCAAATCGTTTTGGTCGAAGGGAAGACGTGTGCCGTAACCATAGGCTCCATCTTCATACTCTGTAAAGTGACCGGGATTTAAGAAATGTCTAAATAACTCTGTTGTGCGCACTCTGTTGTGCCTTACGGAGTGTGCCATAAGCTCTGTACCGCCTGCTACCTGATAAGAATCTACGCCTGCTCCTTCATAGGCAGTGCCACTCCAGTCGTATTCCTGACCTCTGTATACATATCTCCAAGGAGATGTTCCGGTCGCTCCTGAAGCTCCGGGAATAACTACGTCGATTCTATCGTCAAATACACCCGCAACAAATGCACATTTACCATTAATTGAAAATCCTGTAACGGCATATTTATCTACATCAACGTCTTTAACCGCATTATTATATGCTTCGTTTTCACTCTTCTCACACATCTGAAGAGCGTCTATTATCAAAGAAACCTCCCAGGCTACCGCCATTTCATGGCTTACTTCTTTTAATGCGCCTTCACCGTTTCTTTGATAAGGATAAAGGTCATAGAAGGTGCCTGTTCTCTTTACCCAAGCGTAATCGTTTGTTCTGGTGTCTGAAACAATACCGGGTATTGCTATCTGAGCCAAGCCAGCCTTTTGATATGCATCTGTAGTTCCGTCAATATTTAAGACAATCGGAAGTTTCTTTCCTTCATGTCCGCTTGATGCAATTTGAGCATCCGTAGGCATTGTTACATCAAATGTAATATCTTTACTCTTATTTCCTACTGTTACTTTTGCTGTAATGGAAATAGCGGTTTGTGTATAAGTGCCATCTTCAACATATTTACCCTGTGAATTGCTCCAACGATACTTCTTTTCTCCTGCCTTATGGGCCTCAGCCTTTGTGATTTCAAGCTTGTCATATTCAGGCTTGTAGCCGTATTCATAGAACTGGGCAAGGTCAAGGATTTCTTTTCTTCTTGCTTCCCATTCTGCATTGTTTGTAACTATTTTGTTGCTGTTAAAGAACTTGTAAGTATTAGGAAGTGTATTCTGTCTCGGAAGGTCAGAAGGATCGGGATACCTTGTATCTGCCCACTTTAAGTTTTTAAGGGCATCCTTTAATTCCTTTGTGACGTTTCTTGCAATTTCTTTGTTCTTATAATTGCTTGAAAGAACCACTTTTCCCTTTTCAATAGCTGCGTCAAGTGCGGCCTGGGATTCAGGTGTATATACGCCCTTAGGGAAAGCCAATGAATCGATATAATCAAGAGCTTTCTTTATGCCCCAGTCGCTGTATGCAAATTCTTCACCGTTCCAGCCTGTAAGAGTGATTGTTGCCCAGTCTACGGCTCTTGCATGCTCGTGGTCGAAGTCTTTGTAAAGTGAATCCTGATTATGGCTAAAGAAAATGTCTGCGCTCTTCTTAAGTTCTGTTACAGGAACCTCGATAAATTCAGGAATTTCTTCCTCAATTGGTTCTTCAATTTCTTCAGGCTCTAAGTTACCTTCGGAAACATCTTCTTCCGGGATTCTATTCAAGTCTTCGATGCCGATTTCTATAATATTTGAAGTGTTTACAGGACCGTTTTCAGATACATCACTTGAAGTCTTTTGTTCTTCAGCGTCTAAAGAATCCTCTGCTTCGCCTTCTTCGGCATTTTCACTCTCTGTAGAATCATTGTTTTCTTGTGAATCTTCGCTTGCAGCGTCATCATTTTCCGACACATCGGTATCATCTTCGATATTTGTTTTAACATCATTTTCCGATACGTCTTCTGTTAACTCATCATTTCCTGAAATATCGTTTTCGGATACTGCAGGCTTATAGTCAGGATTCTTAATCGTTTCATACTTTGTAATGACATTGTTTAAGTCATTGATTTTTAAATCCATTCCTATCTGAGTGCCGTTTGTCATTTCGGTGTCTTCTATAGAAACAGCAATTTCAAGCACATATCCTTCGGGATTTTCTTCTTCATCATAGAAAATCTTTCCGGCCTTATCCTTTATGATATTCATGTACTCAGGGCTTAAGGGGTCTCCCAAAGGGCTTGAAAGTGAAGGAATACTATTATTTGCATAGTAATAAAGGTTTCCCTCAATATCAATTGTCACAAGGCCCGCAGTGTCTGTTTCTGTAGGAGTCTTATCGTTAAATAAGTCAATTCCAAGCACCACGCTGTCTGCAGATTCTTTAGATTCTGTAACTGCCCATGTTGCCCAGAATCCTCCCAAGTGAGCGTAAGGATAAGTGGTTACAGATGATCCCGCAACAGCAGGATTACTTACAGCACCCTTTTTTGTGTTTTCATCAATAATGGGGTCTTTATCATATACTGTTATTCCGAGATATAATGTAGGTCCGTCCCAGATTGCCCTTACTTCACCTTTACTCTCAATCCGGTCAAGACCGTAGCCGTCTTTAAGCTTTAGATTTTCAATCAAAGCAGGCTCTGCGGTAAAATACGCATCTTCGAGTTCTCCGTCTACCACAATTTCATCGGTAGTGAAAACCGCATCGATGCTTTTGGCAGGGTAGTTTTCGCTATCCCAGCCCATTTGGTGTTTTACAATGTTACTGTTTTTCTCAGTTGCAAAACCCTTAGAATCTGCAAAAGCGCTTGTTGATAACAAACTTACGCTTAGCAGAGTGGCTATGAAAGCCACCAGTTTTTTCTTGCCTCTTTTCATTTTTTCCTCTCCCAATTCTTTTAGGCCGTTGTGCTAAGGCTATACCTTAAAGAAAAGGAAGTTTTATGGATAAAGAAAGAGCCCCGTTAAAATAACGGGACTCTGCCTACTTCAATTACTTTTTCCGGATGTAACCTTATACGCACTCAGGTCGATAATAGTTTATATGAAAAGGGTGCTATTCCCCTAATCACCGCATTAACCTTTGTGTCCCCATACACAAGATTCTTCTAACCCCTTATTTCCACCCGGTAGGTAAATACTTCTTTGTTGCTTCAATCATATCATCTGCAAGCTTTTCAATTTCTTTGTCAGATGCACGGCCCTTTACCAAGGGGTCGTTCTTGAATGCTTCATAAACAAGGCTCTTATCATATGTAAGTGATGCCTTTAATATTCTTTCGTGGTTTTCTACGTGAGGCTTAATAAGTGCCAATACGTTTTCAGGTATCTTTCCTGCAAATACAGGTCTTATTGCATCACGTTCAAATACTGCGTTTGTTTCAACAACAGCTTCTTTAGGCAAGTTTGAAATCTGAAGTGAAGTGTTTGGAATGTTTACGTTACTTACCACTCTTTCAAGTCCGCAAAGGGCTTTGATAAGTAAGATTCCTTCTTCGCCTGTAGGCTCAAGCTTAACTTCTTCTTCAAATGAAGCAAGCTTTCTTGCTCTTTCAAGTCTGTTCTTTAAATCCTGCTTTCTCCAGTCAACGCTTGTAAGACCGAAATCCCAGCTTTCAACGGTCTCAGGATCTTTAAGATAAGAATCACCGGGCATAAACTCTGCCAAGTGTCTGTCACCGGCTGCGGCAATCAAACCAAATCTTCTAAACAAATCCATCTTTACACGATGCTTACATGCAAAGCACTTGTTTGCCCAGTTTTCTGTGTCGCTTGAATCATATCCTTCAGCCATGTGCTCATCAACATACTTTTTATAAATCGGGAAAAGGTCCATTCCCTTGTATGATGCGTAATCAAACCATGTGAAGTGGTTAATACCAAGTACGTTAACGTGAATGTCGTGTCTGTCAATTGCTTCTTTAACATATCCTTCTTTTTTTAGGATTCCTGCCAATACGTTTTGTGTGCCGAACACTTCGTGGCAACATCCGAAGGCTTTGATCTCGGGATATACGTGATAAAGAATCTTTACACAAAGTGTCATGGGATTTGTGTAGTTAATAACCCATGCATCGGGTGAATATTTCTTGATGGCTTCCGCAAATTCCACAAACATCGGAAGAGTTCTTAAAGCTCTTATCATTCCTCCGGGGCCTGCTGTATCTCCTACTGACTGATAGATTCCAAGTCTTTCGGGCATATGCACGTCATAAGCCATTTCATCGAAGGTTCCGGGCATTATGGAAATTACCACGAAATCCGCTCCCGTTAAAGCATCCTTTAAAGTGTCATATACTTCGTATTTCCACTTTCCTACAGCTTCTTTCTTTTCGCTAATATGATTACCGATTATGGCGTTGTTTTCGCTGGCCTTTCTATCGATATCATAAAGTCTGATGGTACCTGACATTCTTTCTTCTCTTGCAAGGTCTGTCATAAATGTCCAAGCCCATCCTCTTGAACCACCGCCGATGTAGGCGATCGTTACATCTTTTACTTTGTTGTCAAAATATTTCATATTACATGTCCTCTTTTCTTTATGTAGACATTCTATAGTAAAAATAGTATAATAGTCTTATTCTATTTTGCCTTTTTTAATCTATTTCAAACAATATTGACTTTCAAGGAGGTATTCCATGCGTCAAACATTATTTGAAGAATCTTTAGACGGAATAACAATCGACCGCGTCATTCGTGATTATGAATACACCATGCCCACAAAGCATCTTCACGATGAATATGAGATTTACTACCTCGTGGAAGGTGAGCGCTTCTACTTTATCGGAAGCCACACATATCACATCAAAAAAGGCAATCTTGTTTTTGTTAACCGAAATGAAATTCACAAAACCGGAATGGCATCAAGTTCTTATCACGACCGTATTTTAATTGAGTTTTCCGAAGAACCTTTTGCCACTTTCTTTTCACAATTCGGAGACTTGGATATCCGTGAATTCTTTCAGGCTCACGAGGGTGTCCTTGAAATCGAGCCAAGAGAGCAGCCCTTTGTGGAAAACCTCCTTATTGAAATTCAGTCAGAAATTCATCACAAGCTTCCGGGTTATAGATTAAGCGTAATGAGCAAACTTGCCGCCCTTTTAATCTATGCAGGAAGGTATTCGTCTAGGCACCAGGCCATTCCTTCAAAATCATCCTCAATTTCAAGGCATCAAAAAGTCGATTTGGTGGCCGACTATATTATGGATCATTGCTGTGAAGATCTTTCCCTTGAAAATTTGGCGGCACACTTTTACGTAAATAAGTGTTATCTGAGCCGTATTTTTAAGGAAGTTACCAGTTTCACCGTAAACGAATATATTAACTTTCACAGGATCAACAAAGCTCAAAAGCTTTTAACCCAAACTTCAATGTCTATCACCGAAATTGCCGCCGAATGCGGTTACGAAAGCCTTACATACTTTGAAAAAGTATTTAGAAACTTCCGTGAGATTTCTCCTTTAAAGTACCGTACTTTGTACAAAGAAAGCACTCGTAAGAGAATCACCAAGGGTGATGACGTATAATTTAAAAGGGATAATCCATTATTCCTTCCGTCTTTACGTACCAGTTTTTACAGCTTTTAAGCACTGTCATTGCAAGAAGAAGCGAACCGTTTCCGGGCATATACAAAGGAAGGTCGTTTCTTGATACTTGTGCATTAAAGCCGTTTTCTAAGTATGAGTTCTTTTCGCTTTCCATAAGTAAAATATCAAAAGCTTTTTCCATTTGACCGTTCTTTGCAAGGACCATTGCAAGTAGTGCAAAATCCCAGCCCCACAAAGACTTAAAGTCCCATACTTTTTCAAACTCTTCAAAAGATTCTTTTAAAATCTTTTCATGTATCTTATCCGACAACCATCCGTACTGAAACAGCATTGAAGGATGGTCTAAATTTAACTTAGTGTATGTTTCATCAAAGCCTTCAAATGCGGAAAGCTTTTTATCATGCACATAAGGGCGAGCCATCTTTTCAGAAATCTTAAGCCACTCTTCGTTGTTTTCTCCAAGCTTATTCATCCACTCGTAAGCAGTTTTTAGTCCAAAGCTCCAATAGGATAATTCAAAGGGCGGGTTCTTTATTTCTTCGGGATTTCCCTTTTCTTGTACAGAATAAAGAGGTGGTAACAATTCGTATCTGTCTTCCTCTTTGTTGTACACACAGAAATCTGCCATAAAGGTAGCGGTTTCTTTTATCAAAACCTTGTACTTATTTAAAAACTCGGTTTCCGTTTCAACGGGCACTTCCACTCTGTCGTCTCTGTATCTTGAGAGTCTTAATAGTTCAAGCATGTATATAATGTGAGGCTGCTGCCAGATTAGAAGCGGTGCTATGGGAGACGGAGAATCGATGCCGTCCGGCCCCACCATCTTTGGCCATCTTGCGCCTTTAAAGCCATTCTTATATGCGTTTTCTTTGGCAACGGGCAAAATGTCTATATACCACTTTAAAGACTTTTCAAGAAGTCTTCCTCTTCCGTACAAAGCGGCAAAAGCCGAATGTATGGGGTGCATTTCCAAGTGAAACTTTCCATACCAGCTGTTACAGGTAAGGCCTGTTTCCTGAGAAGGCTTATCGCCAAGATCCTGCACAAGGCACTGATACATTGAAGTGATAATTCTTTTTTGAAGGATATCGGCGCGCTTATCTTCAGATTCAGTAACATCAATCATGGCGCCAACATGCCAGTAAGAATAAAATCTAAGCTTTGATTCTTCAAAAATATCTTTAAAGGAAAACTCTTTAATCTCGTCCTTTTTTTGCGAAAAGCTTATTACGGCATTAAAGGTCTGGCTTCCTTTTGATAAAAGCCTTACTTCGTGGTCGCCTGTTTTCTTTGCCGTCATATTTGATAAAAGAAGGGCATAATAAGAAAAATCGTCAAGCCTTCTTTCCACCAAATCTTTATCATTAAACTTTGATAGATTAGTGGTGTGTGCTTTTTTATTGTCAAAATCAGAAGCCGTAATATCGGCGCTTGCATAGGGAAAATCAATGACAATGCTTAATCTGTCTTTACAAAGTTTGGATTCAGCCTTTATTGCAATGGTTGAATCGTTTCCCACAATTGTGGTCACATCCACTTTTTCATTTTCAAGAACAAAGGAGCTTTCCAAAACTCCCGTGTACATATTTAAAGTCTGATTAATATCTCTAATCAGGCCTTTATCTATTTCTTTATCGTCTAAAAAGAATCTGATCCTTGAAAGGTTTGCCCTGTGAGGATTCTTTCTAAACCACTCGTATTCTTTTTCATTGCCGGGCATTTCTTTTACGGGATACTTTACCTTTCTTTCAAGGTAATCGTATTCGGTGAGCTTTAAGTCGCTTTCCAAATACTTTTCTCCCTTTTCATTCAGCGTTACATGCCATGCCCAGTCAGCCATGGTAAGAAGAGGACAGTTTTCTTTGTACTCATCATACAAAGTCTGCAGTCCCGTCACATCCGCGTTAAAGCAAAATGAGCCGTTTCCCAATGTCATTGGAGAATGCGTATCTATTTCATTTAGTTTGGGATTGTATCTACTTACCAGGCTTTCTCTGTTTAGCATGCTACTTAATTAATTATCCTTTCAATCCGCTTGTGCTGATACCGTCCACAAGGTACCTGTTAAATACAAGGAATATTGTAAATACAGGTATCATTGAGAGCGTTGACATCGCAAACATGGGGCCGTAATCCGTTTTGCTGGTTGCGTCGGCAAAAAGTTTTACAGCGATTGATACTGTATATGATGTGGGCTTTCCAAGGTAAAGCATGGGGCCCATGTAATCATCCCATTTCCAGTAGAACTGAATGATGATTGTTGAAATAAGTGACGGCTTTAAAAGAGGGAAAATAACTCTTGAAAATACCGAATACTTACTGCATCCGTCGATGATGGCGGCTTCATCAAGTTCTCTGGGAATACTTGTCATAAACTGCATCATCATATAGATAAAGAACGGAGCTCCAAAGAAGTGAGGCACGATAAGGGGAAGGGGAGTGCCTACCCAATGGATTCTGTTATAAATTAAGTACTGAGGAATCATTACAACCTGTCCGGGAAGCAACATGGTTCCAATCATGATGGTAAACCAAAGCTTTCTTCCGGCAAACTTTACTCTTGATAAAGCATAAGCAATAAGTGAAGAGCTTATTACGGTTCCAAGAGTTGCAAATGTAGTAATTAAAATTGAGTTCTTAAAATAGGTTGTAAATGTTACGTGTCCAAAGCCTCTCCAGCCTTGTGCAAAGTTTTCCCATCTCCAAGCAGGAGGGATGAGGCTTAAGGAACCTGACAAAATTTCTGCATTATTCTTTAACGAACCGGATACCATCCAAAGCACAGGATACACCATTATGAGTCCAAGTGCAGCAATAAAAATGTGGTATATAACGGTCGATACAACTTTTCTTCCTTTCATTTCTACCTCCCGTTAACTTTCCGATTCATTGAACACCCAGTGATTGGATGTCTTAAATACTATTAATGTAATAACGCTCATGATTACCAGCATAACCCAGCTCATTGCACTTGCGTAACCCATATTACGATTATTAATACCCTGCTTATATACGTACAACGCATAGTACATTGTTGCATCGTTGGGGCCACCGCCTGTGATTACGAAAGCCTGAGTAAATACCATGAAACTTGAGATAAGCTGCATGATAAGGTTGAAGAGGATTATGGGTGATAAGCAGGGCATTGTAATCTTCCAAAATGACTGCCATCCGTTAGCACCGTCAATCTTTGCTGCCTCGTAGTAGCTTGAAGGAATTTCCTTTAAGCCTGCGGCAAAAATCAACATCGATGATCCAAACTGCCATACTGTCATTAAAATGATCGGCCACTTTGCGGTCGACATATTTCCAAACCAGTTAACGGCATCTATTCCAAGTTTGCCAAGATTTACATTGATTAAACCTTTTCTTGCAAACAATTCTTTCCAAACCAAAGCTACCGCTACGCTTCCTCCGATCAAAGAAGGTAAGTAGTAAAGTGAACGGTAAAAGCTTACCGCTTTGCTGGGACGTGTGAGAAGGAATGCTATAAACAAAGCAAACGCAAGTTTTAAAGGTACTGAGAAGAAAACATACTCCAAAGTAACTTTAATGGAATTAATGAATCTTTCATCCTTAAAAAGGTTTATATAGTTCTTAATTCCGATCCACGTCTCTTTATCTATCATGTTGTAATCAGTACATGAATAGTACAAAGAACTTATCATAGGAATAATCGTAAAACACAAAAATCCGATTACAAATGGAGCAAGGAAAACATATCCTACCGTATTATTGTTATAAATAAAGCGGTTCCAACCTGTGCGACCGCTTCCATCGTTTTTCTTTTTATTCATAAAAACCTCTGGGATTTCTTCATATCATAAACGCCCCGCTCCCGGGTGGGCCAAGGGGATGGCTTGAAGCGGGGCGCCATGACTAGCTATACATTAGAAATAGCTTACTTTTAGAACTGTGATTTAGCAAAATCGAATACAGCCTTAGCTGCTTCTTCTGCTGTGCATTCACCGTAGATTGCTTTTTCAAGGTAGTAGTTGTACTGTTCCTTGATGGCATCTGTACATGCGGGGCTTGCAGGGTTAACTGTCTTTCCGCCTGTATCAAATGATCCAACTACGTCAACGTATGCATAAACAGTCTTTTCTACATCTGTAAGTTCGTCAGCCAATGCGTCACGAACAGCTGTAAATGTAGGAATACCTCTTTCTGCAAGTAAGATCTTGTTAGCATCTACGTTGCTCTGGAAGAATTCGATAAACTTAGCTGCTTCAGCAGGGTTCTTTGAATCCTGAGATACGCAAAGCATCTGTGAAGACTGAATTGTGATACCAGCAGGGCCGTCTGCTTTCTTTCTGGGAGGATTGATAAGCTTAAGTTCTTCGATTCCGTTAGCCTTTGCTGCTTCTGAAAGTGCTGCATACTGGTTAGATGCAACCCATGTCATAGCTGCTTCGCCTGATACCACGAAATCCTGCTCGATATCTGCAATTTCTTTGCATGCGCCGGGATCAGGGAATGCGCCTGCATCAACGAGTTCCTTACGCATTTCGATGTAAGAAGTAAGCATTGAAGGATCGTCAAATCCGAGTCCGTCGTTTTTGTTGTTAAAGAAGCTGTAGTCAAAGCCTTCCTGACCTACGCCCATTGAAGCACCTGCCTGCCAGTCATCAAACTTTGATGAACCGTAAACATTGAGCTTTTCATGGATTGTAAGACAAGCCTGCTTGTAGTCTTCCCATGTCCAGTTTTCTGTGGGTTCTGCTACGCCGGCTTCTTTGAACATAGCGGGATTGTAAGCGATACCGTATGTGTTTACACCTGAGCAAAGACCTACCTGGTTTCCGTCTTCATCTGCTGCGATTCTAAGGAATGCATCTGTTGTACCGGATACATCGATTGTTCCGTCAGCGATAAAGTCGTTAAGAGTATAAATCTTAGACTGATATGTAGGGAAGTTTGAACCTAACTGGAAGATATCCCATACTTCGTTTGAAGCTACCAAAGTGGTGAGCTTGTTGAAGTATCCGTCAAAATCCATGGGTTCGTACTCGATTGTTACATTGGGATGAAGTGATTCGTACAATTCGATAACAGCGATTGTTCTGTCATGTCTTGTCTGTGAACCCCACCAAGCCATACGTAATGTAACAGGTTCTGCTTCGGTTGTTTCTTCGGTTGAAGCAGTTTCAGTGCTTTCTACAACTGAAGTTGTAGTCTCTGTGCTCTCAGTTGAAGCAGGTGCTTCCTGTCCGCATCCTACCAAACCAAGAACCATTGCTGCAGTTGCCAATACAGCCAAAAGTTTTTTCTTCATAAGTGAATCTCCCTTCTTAACTTTGGTATTTTTAGTATAGTTTTCGCCGATTGTCTAGTCAATATTTTATGAAATTTCCACAAATAGGGTTTCTAAAAAAGTCATTTTCAACCTATATTTACCGAATTTATCATTTTATGAAAACCTATGCGGTTAATATAGTGTTGGAAAAACCTTTTATTCAATTGATATTTACCCCAAAACCCTTAACTTGTTATTAAATTTCGACAATTCTTACATCAAACAAAGAAAAAGCGGATAAATTCTATCCGCTTTTTCTTAAAAATCACTATTATTTATACTATATTTTCTATATCTTACCTGTAACGTCAAAGAAGTAAGGTCTCTCTTCCCCTGTCTTATTGGGAGAATGAAGAGTTCCCATCACCTTACCGTCAAGGGCTTTAAACAACATTCCATGGCCTCCGTCCTTTTCAAACAAAAGCTTCGGAACCTGTTTCCAAGGTCCTTTAATTGTATTGCTTTCGCTCTTTGCAAGAGCAAGTGTGTATCCCTCTTTACCAAAGCTTGACCAAAGCATTGTGATTTTGCCGTTATCATCGGTAAACACGAAGGGACCGTCCGTTACGTAGTTTCCGCCTCTTATATCCACAATCCAGGGAGCTTCGGATGCATGGAAAAGCTCTACGGGCTCACTGATTGGTTTCTTTAAGTCTTTACTTAATTTGATGGCGCAAACCGTTCCGTCAGTAATCTGCACCCATTCATGGCAAAATACGATGTATGGCTGATTGTCTTCTGTCTTTTCAATGTACAATGTTCCGTCCAGGCACTCCCAGTCTCTTGGAGTAACAGGACCCTCCGAATGAAGTTTAAAAGGTCCTAAGGGCGAATCCGCCTTTAAAATCTGTGTTCCTCTGCAAACGCCGTCTGCTTTAAAAGAAACAAACATGTAAAAAGCTCCGTCATAGACATGCACTTCCGGAGCCCAGAAGTTTTTATCTGCCCAGAATCCTTCCGGAGGTAAAAATACAACTTTAGGGTCTTCAAAGTTTTCAAGGTCGGTACTTACATAGCAATCAAGGCCGGTTCCTTTTCCCCAGCACTCAGGACCTCTTGTTCCGTACATGTAATACTTTCCTTCATGCACCAATACAAAGGGATCTCTTATATTAATTTCTTCACGTTTTATCATTCTTTCTCCTCTTATAGCCCATCTTCTTATAATATTTTTCCTTGGCGGCATACATTCTCTTGTCTGCCTCCATGTAAACATTACGAGCTTTGGGTTTGGACAACTCGCTTGACCTGCAATAGCCGTAGGATGCACTTACTTTCACATCCATGTTTTCTTCATTGCATTTATCGATTTCTTCATCGAACTGTTTAAGCTTATCATCCACGTCATAACCGTATGCGTCCTTGATCATTACGATAAACTCGTCGCCACCCATTCGACCGAGCACTTCGCCTTCGTTAAATACAAGCCTAAGTGTATCAGCAAATCGTGTGATAAGAGCATCGCCCATTTCGTGACCAAACTCATCGTTCGTTGTTTTTAAGTTATTTAAGTCAAATTGAATAATTGCATATTCAAAGCCTCTTTTGTCAATTTCATCAAAGACTTCTTCACATTTTCTTCTTGTGTAAAGGTTTGTAAGTACATCTTCATATGCAATCTTTTCAAGAAACTTTGTTTCAGCCACTTTGTACATGGCTTCTCTCATTTCCAATATGAAATCCACAAGCATGGCGGTTACAAAAATTAAAGCGCCTGCCGCTGAGTAGCTTTCAAAGTCGTTGGCCGTGCCGTATTTTCCGTAAAACTTATTTAAATCAAACACAAAAATGTCTCTGTAGCCTATTGCCAAAAGCACAAAAACACCGATTGCCAGAATTCTGTGGCTCTTATTTACAATCAAATCCTTTACAACAAGATAGCAAATGAAGACTCCCACTATGCACATGAAAGCTCTGTAAAGCCTTGCAAAAGTAGGAAGGTGACACACTCCCAAAAGCTGAGTTAATGCAGCCACACAGAATAATTGAATTTCAATAAACAAAAGAGCGTAGTATATAAAGCTTTCCACTCTGTTTTGTCGTTTTTCAACATCGCTTCTAAAGTAAAGGATGAGAGGGAACAACATTAAGTAGAAAGAAAAATATTCGACATAAGATTTAACCCTGATACTCGAAGTAAAGATAACATCAAGGTTGTAGTTGCAAAGGGTCCATAAGCCTATACACATTGCAAATATTCCGATACTGAAAAGTCGCTCCATAGTATAAGACTTAAAGTAAAGGGCAAAGGTTATAAGCGTGATACAAAGTCCCACCACCACTAAGGCCACGGATATAGCAAAGGGGCCAAGCTTTTCCGCATATATAGTCTCTATAACAGAACCCTCGTCATAAATGATGGGAGTTGCGATAGACTTAAATGCATTATCTTCGGTTACATACAGGGTAATTTTTAATGTTTTTCCCGCTGAATCATCGGGAATAGTGATGTTTCTTGTGCCATAGCCCAAGAAAACACCTTTTTCATAATCATCAAGACCGTATTCAAAAATTCGCTCGCCGTCAATATAGACCTGCACCACGCTGAATACCATGTGAAAAGACATTGTTATATTTGAAGGCAAATCATCGGGAAGCTTAACAGAGCAAACAATCCAATCGCCACGCATAGCCATCGGACCTCTGAATTTATCAAGATTTACGTCTTCATAAATTTCAGTGTTGTTATATTTAATTGTCCAGCTCTCTGTTATCCGGGTAATCTCGCCGTTTCTTGTGGTCTTGCTGTTGGAAATAAAAGCAATCACCATCACCATAACAGCAAAAGAAAACATTATCCAGTTTAAGGTTCTAGACTTCCACTGTTTCAAGAAAATTCCCTCCAATTGCGCCTTCGCACTGTAATTATATATATGGTTTGGCGGTTTTTCAATTAATTTTGCAAAAAGAGGTACAAAAAACGCCTATTTTACGCTTTTGTACCTCATAAAATACAATTTATGCCACTCTTTTAGCTAAAAGACTATACATACTTTCTGAGAGTGTTTGCCACAGCACCGGGGCCTTCAAGAAGCTCAACAAAGTACTTTTCAACAAGTTCTCCCAAGCCTACCTTGTAAAGGTCTACTCCAAAAATCTTATCGTTTGAAAGAATAGGGCTTACCTTATCATGAACATCCTTGTCACCAAGCTTGATGCTTCCTACGTATTTTCTTAAATCATCAAGCAATGGATCTGAGCTAGGCTCAAAGCTTTCGCCGGCATCGTTAATGCCAAGTAAGTATCTTAACCATCCTGCGAATACCAAAGGAATCATCTTAAGGTCTGAAGCCTTTAAGTCTTCTCTTGCTTCATAAGCCTTAATGGTCTCGCCAAATCTGATGCCTACCTTCTGTGAAGTATCTGTAGCGATTCTCCAAGGTGAGTCGGGCATGAAAGGATTGGGAATACGAAGCTTTACAACTTCATCGATGAATTTCTTAGGATCAAGAACGCCCGGGTTAATAACTACGGGAAGTCCTTCTTCATAGCCGATTCTTTCAACAAGCTTTTTAAGAAGAGGATTCTCCATTTCCTTAGAAATGAGATTGTATCCAAGAAGACATCCGTATACCGCAAGAGCAGTATGTAAAGGATTCAAGCAAGTACATACTTTCATCTTTTCAACTCTGTCAACGATATCTCTTTGTGTGTAGATTACACCGACTTTGTCGAGCGCGATTTTACCGTTGGGGAATGCATCTTCGATAACAAGATACTGACATTCTTCCGCATTTACGAAAGGAGCCACGTAAGTGTTCTTTGATGTAATAACGGCTTCCAAATCTGAAATGTCGTCGCCCTTAAGCATCTTTTCAACGCTTTCGTCGGGTCTGGGAGTAATTTTATCGATCATTGACCAAGGGAAAGAAACCTTACTTGAATCATTCACATAGTCTAAAAACTCTTTTTCGCAGAGGCCTGCTTCAACCCATGCTTTTGCAAAAGAAGAAACTGCTGCGTATAACTTGTCTCCGTTATGAGAGCAGTTATCCATACTAACCATAGCTACGGGAAGCTTGCCTGCCAAAAATCTTTCATAAAGCATAGCGCTTACTTTACCCATGTAGCTTGTAGCCTTTAAGGGGCCTGCTTCAAAGTCTGCCTTAACGGGAGGAACGATTTCTCCTGCCGCATTTGTAAGGGAATAACCCTTTTCAGTGATTGTAAAGCTAACCATCTTTAAAGAAGGAGCTCTGAAAATCTTCTTAAGTCTGTCGTAATCGGCCGAAGCTTCAGGGTTAACTGTAAGTGATTCAACAATACTTCCGATAACTGCCTTATCGATTGATCCGCTTGCCTTTAATGTAACCGCAATACCAAGATTATCGTGAGGGCGATACATTTTTTCGATTATTTCATAGTCGAAACCTTCTGCCGCAATAAGTCCCGTCTTTTCGATTCCTTTGTTAAGAAGCTCTTCCAAAAGTGCTGCCTGGAAAGCTCTGAAAATATTTCCTGCTCCAAAGTGAATCCATTCGGGGTTCTTTAAGGTTTCTTTTGTTACTGCTTCTCTGTCATAAGACCAAGTCTTATAACCTTTTTCATTCCAAGCCTGTTTATTCTTAAGGCCTTCGTTTGATAAATTAAGTGCCATGTCTTTTCCTCTTATTTATTGCTCTTTTCGATTGCTTCCCAAAGTCCGTTTAAGTAAGTTGCACCAAGTGCTCTGTCGTAAAGACCGTAACCGGGCATTGCAACTTCGCCCCAGATCATACGTCCGTGGTCGGGACGGATAGGACCGTCAAATCCGATATCATAAAGAGCCTTCATGATTTCATACATATCGAAGGTTCCGTCAGAAGAAAGATGTGCGGATTCTTCGAAGTCTGTAGGAGAGTTGAACTTAAGGTTTCTAACGTGTGCGAAATGGATACGTCCCTTAAGTGCGCGAATCATTTCGGGAAGGTTGTTCTGTAAGTTTGTGCCATATGAGCCGGAACAGAATGTTACACCGTTGTGCTTGTTATCAACCATCTTCATCATTCTTAAGATGTTTTCTTTGTTGATGATGATACGAGGCAAACCAAATACGCTCCATGCGGGATCGTCGGGGTGAATTGCCATGTTGATGTCATACTTGTCACAAACGGGCATGATTCTTTCAAGGAAGTACTTTAAGTTAGCAAAAAGCTTCTCATCGTCAACATCCTTGTACATTTCAAATAATTCTTTAACCTTTGCCATTCTTTCGGGTTCCCAACCGGGCATAACGTGTCCGTTTGAATCACCTGCAATAGAATCAAACATTTCTTCAGGCTTTATGGCATCGATTGCTGCCTGGTTGTAAGCAAGAACTGTTGAACCGTCGGGACGCTTTCTTGCAAGCTCGCTTCTTGTCCAGTCAAATACTGGCATGAAGTTATAACATACCATGTGAATGTCTTCCTGTCCGAGACGTTCAAGTGTGGTGATGTAGTTATCAATGTATTTGTCTCTGTCAGGAGTACCAACCTTGATGGCATCGTGAATGTTTACACTTTCGATACCTGCAATCTTAAGTCCTGCTGCTTCAACTTCTCTTTTAAGAGCGCGAATGTCTTCAAGCTCCCATGCTTCTCCGGGTACTGTATCATAAAGAGTGGTGATAACAGCTTTAACGCCGGGTACCTGTCTTATCTGTTCAAGGGTTACGGAATCATGCTTGCTTCCGAACCATCTTAATGTCATCTGCATAATTAGTGCCTCCTAAGTATCTAAACTTCATTTGTTTTCACTTTATATATGAATCGTAAAGTATTTATTAAAAACTTTGAATAATCGGGGTTGTTGTTAACATTGCAAAAATTGCGCTTTTGCTTTATAGTTTCTATTAAAGGAGTTTATATATGAAAAAACAAGAGCTTATTACGCCCTTTTCCACAAGGCAATACATGTTTTCAAAGGACTTTGAAATCTACTACTATTCAAACTCGCCGGGACTACCCGTAAGCGAACACTCTCATGATTACTACGAGTTTTACTTTTTTATAGAAGGAAACATTAATATTAAGGTAGAGGGAAATGCCATTAATTTGCATCCCGGAGATTTACTTATCATTCCTCCGGGAGTTAAGCATTGCCCCGAATACCTAGACTCCACCACTCCTTACAGAAGATTCGTGCTTTGGATTAGCGCAGATTACTGTAACCGACTTATGCAGGCTTCCACCGATTACGGCTATTTGCTGCAGCTTGTCACCACCACACACGAATATCGTTTTTCAAACGATGTGCTTGCTTTTAATGAAATTCAGTCAATGCTTTTTAATGTCACTGCGGAAGTAAAAGGAAACCGATTCGGAAAAGACGCAAAGGTTTCTTTGATGTTAAACGACCTGGTGCTTACCCTTAATCGTATGATTTACGAAAGAAAAACAATCGGTACATCAGGCTCAAAAGAACGCCTTTCAAACATCATAAGCGACTACATAATGCTTCACTTAGATGAGGATCTTTCTTTGGAAAGACTTGAAAAAGAGTTCTTTGTAAGTAAATACCACATCGAGCACGTATTTAAAGACGATTTTGGCATTTCAATGCACAAATTTATTCAGATGAAACGCTTATACGCCTGTAAAGACGCCATCGGAAGCGGTAAGCCCATTCAGGAAACCTTCCCTCTTTACGGTTTTAACGACTATTCTGTATTCTTTAGAGCATTTAAAAAAGAATTCGGTCTTAGTCCGAAGGAGTATCAGATGATTCAGCGTTAATGTCATCGTAGGGAGTCACGTCCCTCTTTAACGCTTGCTTTTCTATCTCTTCTTCCTTTTTTCTTAAAGCTTCTTCGTATCCTTTTAGAGCAGCAAAGGGCATAAATTGCTTTGCACGCTCTAAAGGGGTCATTTTAGGTCGGAGGTTACTCATCGTCTGTGCCCTCCTATCTGATTGTTTCTTTCTATTGTTTTTCCGCCCTCTTCAAGGTTCATGCCCTTTAAAACGGCGTTACTTCCGTATTTTTCTTTTAAAGAAATCACAGCCTTTTGCATTTTGACTTCTTTAATCTCTTCATCAATGTCGCTAAATAAGTTCATCTGCCTAAACTCATCTTCCACAATATTGTTGAAAGAAAGATTCACCCTTTTAATAGGAATAGACGGGTCTTTTATTCTTTGATAAAGCTTTGCTACTTCTGCAACAATTACAGAAGAACTGTTTGTATAAGAAGCCAGCCTTGCAGTCCCGTGCTCGTATCCCATCTTTTCTCCGTATGATAGGTACAAAGAAACCGATTCCGTTACCTTATTCTTTTTAACAAGCTCAAGGGTGAGTAAATCAGCCATTTCCTTTACGATTAAAAGCCCTTCTTCATGGCCGTAGTCCCTGCTTAACACTTGCCCGTTTGAAATGCCGTTAGTTGATGGCTTATATTTCTTTATATCTTTAATGGTGGCTGTTTCTCTTCCCCATGCATGGTCTATCAAAAGCTCCGCATCGATTCCAAAAAGATGATACAAGAGGTCTTCATCAGCATGGGCAATGTCTCGCATGGTTTCGATGCCGCTTCTTGCCAAACGCTTCACGGTTCCCGGGCCCACTCTCCAAAAGTCAGTTAAAGGAAGATGGTCCCAAAGCCTTTTTTGATATAAGTCTTCATCCAAGAACGCTATGTGGTCTGCACTGTGCTTTGCCATTATATCCATTGCAATCTTTGCAAGGTACAAATTTGTGCCGATTCCGCAAGAAGCCGTGATGCCGGTCTTTTTAAATATGTCGTTCATCATTCTTAACGATAACTCTCTTGCATCGCATCCGTACATATCAAGGTAATCGGTAACATCCATAAAGACTTCGTCGATAGAATAAACATGAATGTCATCTTTTGAAATATAGCTTAAATAAATCCCGTAAATATCAGCAGAAACATCAATATATTTCTGCATTCTGGGAACCGCCATAATGTATTTAATTGACTTAGGTATTTCAAATACCCTGCATCTACCCGGAACACCTAATGCCTTCATGGCAGGGGATACCGCAAGACAGATTGTCTTTTCAGTTCTGTCAGGGTCTGCCACCACAAGGTTTGTTTTAAAAGGGTCAAGCCCTCTTGCCACACACTCTACTGATGCATAAAAGGATTTTAGGTCAATGCAAACATAGGTTCGATTGTTCATGATTTAATTATGCAACAAAGAAACCATATTTTCAACCGAAACATTGAATAACAAAAAAGGTCGATGATTTCTCATCGACCTTTCCAAATTCATTTTAACCGATATCCGGTTCATCTTTTAATTCAATTGTATCTTTTACTTTTCCGTCGGTTTCAAAAACGATGATTTCGTTCTTTCCCTTTTTAAGTAAGGGACCGGGAATGTATAATCTATTTTGAGGTCCGATTTCCCAGAATCGTCCAAGGTTAAAGCCGTTTAAGAAGATACAACCCTTTCCCCAACCTTCAAAATCAAGGAAGGTATCGGCAGGTTCATCCACATCTGCTTCAAATCTATAGAATGCCGGAGTACCTTCTTTGTAGCCCTTCTTAAAGTCAACCTTATCTACATTATCAAAGGGAAGTGTGTAGATTTCCCAGTCATTATGCATGTGTCCGTTTATGGTCACGCACTGGTCGATTCCCTTTCTTTGATGCTCCATCATAGGTCCAAAGTTTACTCTTCCCATGTTTTCCATAAGGATATCCATGGTAGCGTTTAAAGTATCATTTACTTCTACATCTTTTTGTGAAAGAAGCTCTCTGTCGTAAAGCGTAGTAACGGGCTTTTCATTTACAAAAATATTTGCTCTGTCGTTAGCTTCCCAAAGTCTTAAATTAGAGATCTTTTCTTCGGTTCTAAGCTTTGTCTTATAAAGAATGTAACCGTAAGACTGATCAAGCCTTTCCATTGAAATCGGGAACTTTGAAACATAAGGCTTTGAAATATCGGTAAGTGTGTTAAACAAGCTAACCTTTTCTATACACTTTAATTTGCCGTATGCTTTTCTCTTAATATCCATTGAAAGCTTAACTTCCGGAATAGGAGCATACTTTGAGATAATCTTTTGATATCTTCTGTATTTTTCAGTTATCTGACCATCTTCTGTCAAAAGTGCATCGTAGTCATAGGAAGTAACATCAGGAGTTAGCTCATCATAATAGTTTGAGCCGTTCATAAATCCAAAGTTTGTACCGCCCTGGAACATGTAGATGTTTACGCTTCCAAGTGAAAGCATATCATCTAAATCCTTACAGGACTCTTCAAGATTTCCTCGCATGTGTCCGCCGTTTCCCCAGTGGTCAAACCAACCCACCCAGAATTCTCCGCACATTAAAGGTCCGTCAGTATGTTTCCTTAATACTTCAAACTTTTCTTTTGTTTTAGAGCCAAAGTTACCGACGGGAAGGGCGCCTTCCACCATGCCTCCAAGGATATTTTCCGTGACCGGATTATCACTTGTCATAAGGGGCACATCGATGCCTTTTCTTCTAAGCAAATCACGCATAAATACCATGTAATCTTTATCGTTTGCATAGTATCCGTATTCGTTTTCAATCTGCATCAAAATGATGTTTCCGCCGTGTGTAATCTGATGAGGTACAAGGCGAGGCATTAATTCATCGTAGTATCTTTCAAATGATTCAAGGAAGGGCTTATAGCTTACTCTTAGTCGCATTCCGTCTTCCTTTAAAAGCCATCCGGGAAGGCCTCCGAATTCCCACTCTGCGCAAATATAAGGAGAGGGGCGGACGATGACGTAGAGCCCTAATTCTTCTGCAATCTCAATAAACTTCTCAATATCAAGAATGCCTTCAAAGTTAAAGACACCTTTCTTTGCTTCGTGCATATTCCAAGGCACGTAGGTTTCTACGGTGTTTAATCCCATTGCTTTCAATTTTTCAAGCCTGTCTCTCCAATACTGAGGCACCACTCTAAAATAGTGAACCGCACCGGAAATTACTTTAAAAGGCTTTCCGTTTAAATAAAAATTGTCTTTAACTTCAAAAGTATTCATACTCATTTTCCCATTTTTTACATAATTTAAGGGTACTGACCCCTAAGTCAGAATCAGTACCCTAATTATTATTCAATCAACACACTACTTATTTGTATAATGCATCAATCTGAGCCTGTAATTCAGCTGTAACATCTTCGATGCCTGCTGCCTTCAAAGCTGCCTGCATTTCAGCAACGATGTCTTCTGCTGTACCTGTGTACAAACCGAAGGAAATCTGCTTCATGTAGTTACCAAACTGTTCGTTACAGTTATCAATCTTACCCTGGATAGAATCGCAGTTAGGGATGAACTGTCCGTAAGGATAGTTGATCTTAATCTTGTCGTATTCATCGTAAAGAGCTTCAATCTGATCCCAAGCTCTGTCAGCAGATCTGAGTTCAAGATTGTCGTTACGTCCCCACCACCATGAGGTAGCTCCGCCTACGTTATCTGTATCAGGGTTGTAGCCTTCAGGGTTAATTCTGTAGCCGTTTTCATCGATTTCATAAGAAACGCCTTCGATACCGTAGTTGATAAGACGATAGCAAGCTTCATCGTTTCTAAGTAAATCGTAAACCATAAGTGCTCTTTCAGGGTTCTTAGATGCTGCAGAAATTGCCATAGCACCGTGAGTGATTGAAAGTGCAACTACGTTCTTTGTTTCTTCACCAAAGTAGAAGAATCCTGCCTTTGCATTAGGATCATCCTGGTAAATCTTGTTTGAAGGAGTGGGTGAGCAAAGGTCTGTCCATGTCTGTGTGTGGTGCTGATCTGCAGCTACCAAACCTACACGGAAGTCATCTCTGTTTGTAGATGTTGTGTTGTTAAGAACGTCCTTCTTCCAAACGCCCATGTCGTTCCAAGACTTCATCATCTTAGCGTATTCAACCATCATGTCTGTATCTGTGTAAGCAGGTGTTACAACAGTGTAAAGGTCATCCTTTGTGCCACCCCAAAGAGCTGATGAGCAGATACCATCGATGGGTACGAAGTTTGTGTGTGAAGCTACCCAACCGGAAGCTAACTGTGTATTCTGAGTACCGTCTGAATCCCAAGCCTGCTTAATGCCAAGAGCATCAGCGTTAGCTGTTGTGTATTCAAAGTACTTTGTCATGTCTTCCCAGCTGTGTACGCCGTTAGCAAGACCAGCCTTTTCAGCCCAGTCTGCACGATAGATAAAGCCGTGGTTTGTCCACTGTGCGTAGTTATCTTCGGGAATTAAGTAGATTTCTCCGTCGTACTTACAAAGTTCCCAGTTTTCTGCAGGAACAGATGCCCATGTCTGAGGAGCATATGTCTTTAACATATCTTCTGATAATTCAAGGAACGCACCGTTCTTTGCGTTAGGCCATGCATCCAACCAGTCGGAAGCTGTACCGATAAGGTCGATAGAGCCATCCATAGCTGCGATTGTCATGTTGTAAACTGAAAGGTAATCAGTCCAGCCAATCCAGTAAAATTCAAGTTCTGCATTGCACTTCTCGGTAAGGATCTCGTTAAGCTTGTCGTTCATTTCCATGAAACGATCCATAGCAGCGCCTTCAGGCTTAGATCCTGTAAACATGTATGTAATCTTTACATGTTCGGATGTGTCGATAGCAGGAGCTGCTTCTTCAGAAGCGCTTGACTGCTCTGTTGTGGTTTCGGTCTTTGTTGTGCCGGCATTAGAAGCGGGAGCATCTTTAGCGCCACATGCTGTAAGACCAAGAACCATGCTTGCTGCAAGAAGTACTGCAAACAATTTCTTTTTCATTTTGTTTTCCTCCACTATATAGTTTGTGTGTATATTATTAACATGCACGACCATTCGTGAATGTAATAACCAAGTTAACCCTTAACGGCACCAACGGTAATACCGCTGATGAAGTATCTCTGAACGAAAGGATAAAGCAATACGATAGGACCCGTAGCAAGCATTGCTGTTGCCATCTTAACTGTGTTTGAAGGGATATCAGTAACTGTAATGTACTGTCCCGCTACCGTTTGCTTAAGTGCTTCGGTCGAGTTTACTGTTTCATAAAGCATATACTGTAAAGGCTTTACATCAACTCTTGAACTTAAGAAAAGTGATGACTGATACCATTCATTCCAGTATCCCAAAGCCATAAACAATCCGATTGTTGCAAGCGCGGGCTTAAGCATTGGAAGAATAAGTGAAACGAAAATTCTCATATCTCCCGCGCCGTCTATCTTACCCGACTCTGTAATCTCATGAGGAATGCTCTTAACGAAGTTCTTCATAAGAATTATCAGCCACGGCGACATCAGAAGCGGTAAAAGCACTGCCAAGTAGCTATCCTTTAATTTGTATGTCTGAGTCATCAACAAGTAGTAAGGTGCAAGGCCTGCTGCGAAAAGACTTGTAAAGTAAATGTAGAAAGAAATTACATTTCTGAAAGGGAAGTCTCTTCTTTGAAGGGCGTAACCTGTCATAGCTATTATCGAAAGTCCAATGAGTGTACCGACAGCTGTGATTGCAATCGTAAGTATGTATGACTTCCAAATAAGTCCGCTCTTTGTAACTGCTTTGTATGCCTCAAGCGTAAACTCGTGAGGGATGAGCTGTACGCCGTATCTGTTTAAGTAGCTTTCGGAAGTGAATGAACTTCCGAGGATTATTAAGAAAGGGAATATACATGCCAACGCATAAAAGGTTGTAAGTATGTATCCGAAAGTACGTATTACTATGTCGGAAACCCCTAATTTAACTTTTGCCGAACTTGAAGCCAAGTCCAAATCTTTTTTCTTTGCCATAGTTTTCTCCGTTTGTTGCCAGCTTAGAATAATGAATAATCGGGCTCAATCTTTTTAACTACAAAGTTAACAACCATAACGATGAAGAATCCGATAAGTGACTGATACAAACCAACCGCAGATGCAGTTGAGAAGTTAAAGTCTGTCATAGTTGCTCTGTATACGAATGTCTCGATGATATCTGTTGTATCGTAGAGCATTGAGTTGGTACCGATAATGTTATAGAACAATCCGAAGTTACCTTTTACGATTCCACCTAAAGCAAACAAAAGAAGAATTACTACCGTAGGCTTTAAGCAAGGTAAGATAATGTATCTGATCTTCTGGAAAGCATTCGCTCCGTCTACCCTTGCAGCTTCGATTATTTCTCCGTCAATACCCATTATCGAAGCAAAATATACTACCGAACTGTATCCTGTCTGCTGCCACAAATATATGATTACCAAAAGTACCGGCCATACATGGGGATCTGCGTATGGTTGCCATCTTTCAAGACCCATCTTAACTAAGATTGTGTTAACAAATCCTGTATCGTAGTTTAAGAAGTTAAAAACAAGGACGCCAACCAAAACGTGTGAAATGAAGTAAGGAAGGAACATCATTGTCTGTGCTGTCTTCTTAAATATCTTTGAAGCCATTTCATTTAACAGTATTGCCATGAACACTGCCAATAAGTTACCAAGTAAAATAAAAGCGATATTATAAAGGATTGTGTTCTTGGTAAGGCTCCAAAGCTTTCCTGACTGAGCCAGGAACTCAAAGTTCTGAAGACCCACGAATTTACTTCCGAATATTCCCTTACGGTAGTTATACTTTACAAACGCTACCCAGATACCCGGCATAGGCATGTAAGAGAACATAAAGAAGAACACAATCGCGGGAATACACATAAGAGTTAATGTTCTGTATTTCCACAAGAGTTGAAAGAAATTCTTTTTCTTTGCAACAGGCGCTGCTGATGCAGCTGTTTTGTTTCTTTTACCCATCTTTTTTCCTCAATCTGAAAACTCGTGATATATATTGACTAATTGCAATCGGTTTCACTATCTTCATGATAAGCATCTTGTACACGATGGTCAAGCCCTTTTCTTGAAAGCGGTTGCAGATTTGTTGAATGTTAACAAACGAGCTATGTCTGTTTTGTTTCTTTTTCACTAAAGGTCACTTTAAAGCGAAAAAGGGCTTTGGGAAGTTTTATCCCAAAGCCCTTAAATGTCACTTAAATATTTTACACTGTTTATCTTAACGCAGCGCTTGATTCTCTTACCACCAAATGAGGGGTAATAGGGTTAAGGCTGCTTACTTCTTCGCCTTCCGCAGCCTTTATGGCTACATCGATAAGCTTCTTTCCAAAGGTTTCATAGTCATAATCTATGCTTGTAAGCTTCGGAGTAAGCAAATCCGCAATGTAAGTATTATCGTAGCTTACAACCGAAATATCTTCAGGAACCTTAAATCCAAGCTCCGTAAGGCCTCTCACCACGCCCGCCGCCGCAAAGTCGTTTATGGCAATGATGGCGGTGGGAATCTCTTTTAAGCCAAGGAGTTTCTTTACTCCGGAATATCCGGTTTCGCTGTCATATCTACCGTTTACTATGTATTCCTCTCTAAACTCTATATTGTTCTTTTCAAGAATTTCTTTGTATGTATCGTATTTAATCTTTGTTGAAAATACGTCAAGTCTTCCGCCCACAAGAGCGATTTTTCTATGGCCTAACTGTAAAAGATGTTGTGTCAAAAGCGTTGATGCTTCTTTTGCATCAATAACAACGCTATAGCATTTAACGCCTTCAATCTTACCGGATACAACCATGGGAATGGTGGAAACAATATCCGTCACTTCTTTTGAGAAGGTTTTATCCGTTACATCATCATCTACTCGACCACCGATCTGAATGATGGCGTCCACTCTTTGCTGCTTAAGCATGTGAAGCTGCTCGATTTCTCTAGTTCCTTCGCCTAAGGAATTGCAAAGCAAAACGTTATAGCCTCGTTGTCTTGCCGCGTTTTCACAGGCAACATATAAAGCTGCGTAGAAGGGGTTTCTAACATCGGCAGACACTATGCCGATAAGATGAGATTTAGTGTCGGATAAGCCTTTTGCCAAGGCATTTGGCTTAAAGTTATATTTATCGATAAGCGCCTGAACGCGCTCTTTTTTCTCTTTTCTGACATTTGCACTGTTTGTAAGCACCCTAGAAACAGTCGACGCCGACACACCGGCTTCTTTAGCAATGTCATATATGGTTATGGTCTTATTATCTTTGGTATCAGACACCACTTTATTCCTCCTGCTTTTAGGTCTGAAATCTCGAAACCGATTTCAAGCTTTATCATAATAAAGGAATAATTGGTTGTCAACCCCATGTTTTATGTGCAAAATTCACAAACTCAGACGTTCTTTAACTTCCATTTGCCGGATTTAAATCTCACAAACAATATAAGGCCTCTGCAGCATTCATCCATCATAAAAGCTATCCAACATCCGTTAAGGCCCATCTTAAAGTGCACACCCAGGATGTAAGAAAAAAGTATAGACATAAACCAGCAGGAGCACATGTTTACAAGCATCGGCACCAGCACATCTCCGGTGCCTCTTAAGGAATAATCCTCAATATGGTTAAAGGCTCTTCCGAATTCAACGAATATATCGATAAAGAAAACACTTGCGCCCATAGCTATTATTTCGGGGTTGCTTGTAAAGAGCGAAAGAAGGGGCTTATGGAAAAAGAAAATAATTGCAGAAAGACTTGGATTTAAAATAACCGTAATCTTTAAAAGCATTTTATTAAGGCGCTCTGCTTTATCAAATTCTTTGGCCCCGGTCATCCATCCCATGAGGATTGAAGAAGACATTCCGAGAGAATAGCCCACTACATAAACGTAAAATACTATTGATGATATATATATCTTTGCGGATATTGCCATGGTTCCCACCAAAGCAAGGATTGATGTAGAAACAATCTGTGAAAAGGAATATGAAAGGTTACTTACACCTCCCGGAATTCCGATTTTTAAAATGCTTGATAAACACTTAAAATCAGATAATCTTTTCCCTTTAACAGAAATTGCGGCCTTACCCTTCTGAAGCTGAACCATAATTACAATCAAAGCAATTACTCTTGCCAAAGTGTTTGCAAAGGCAACTCCAGTTACTCCGTAGAAAGGTGTTTCAAATGGTCTCATAACCACTATGTAACAAAACAAAGCATTTAGTGCATTCATTAGGAGAGAGGCAAAAACTGCAGGCTTTGTGAGGCCGTAACTTCTAAGCACTGCTGAAATCGCGCTTATTACGCCTTGAAGTACTGAGGCAAGCGCCACAATTTTAAAATAGTCAACAGACATTTTAAGTGTGTCGCCCTCTAAGTTTAAAAAGCCCATTATGTTGCTTCCAAATAAGGCTAAAATTATACTTACGCCCATACTGAAAACAGCGGTAAAGATTACTGATACAAAAGCTACGTCTTTAGCTTCTTTGTCGTTTCCTTCTCCAAGCCTGTGACTTATTATTACTGATGCTCCTCCGCAGATTACGGCGTAAAAGGTGTAGATAAATCCAAGGACCTGATTTGCGGCTCCAACCGCAGCCACAGCATCATCGCTGAATCGCCCAAGTATAAGGGTATTTATGGTGCCCATCAGGTTAGCAAGTATCTGCTCTATAAAAAAGGGCACAAAAAGACCGCGAAGGGTAATGTACCCTTCAGCGGTCTTAACTTTTGTAACTTCTTTGTCAATCAAAGACTTTTTCAACTTTTCCATAAACTTCCATCTGAGTAAGCGCCGGGAACGGTGAGGGGTCATCGGCCTTAATCAATTCCGATATCTTTACCCAAGTGATTGTTTTGGGCTCAAATTCTATTACATGAGGAGCATAACTCTTATTTAACTTCTTTACAAGAGTGCTTCCGTCAGAAAATGTGAAAGTCACACTTTCCCACCAGTTATCATGGGGGAAATCCGCCCTTGTGTAAAGAATAATCTTATCGGCCGTAACATTTCTACCAAAATCTATCCTCATTTCGGCATCATCTCGTCTGTTGATACCCCAGGATTCGTAGGGCCAATTTCCGTGTGAACGGTTTTCGCACACGCCGTCGATTGCGTTTCTTGCTGCAAAAACGGCTTCACCTCTGGTCTCTACGTTGGCTGAAGCATGAGGATAAAGATGTGTATCTCCATGTTGGTCGTTTACATTAAGAGAAAGATTTTTGTATTGATTTACTTCAAAGTCATAAGCCTTTCTTGCAAACAGATAGTGTGCGCTTCCTGAAAATGTCTTGGGTGAATAAGAAGTTTTCTTTTCTTCAAAAGGAATTTCAAAGTTAAAGTCACCTGTAAGCAAGCTTACGCTTTCTCCCAAAGCATCATCAACGCTAAGCACTATATCCACAGGATACTTATTACTTGTAAGTAAAATCTTATCTCCGGGATTATAAGAAGAATCGTAGAAAAGATCTACGCGATTTTCTCCCGTTTCTTCCTTTAAAACAATCCCGTCTTTATCAACAATCTTTAATGTAAACATTTGTAACCCTCGCTTTAAGCATTCTTTTCTTCCAAGGGAAGTTCTTCTCTGATTGTTTTTGTACGAATTTCTTCACAAATCTGGTTAACAAATTCAGCCAAAGGCTTAACACCTTCATCGCCCGCAAAACGGCTTCTTACAGAAACGTTTCCTGATGCTTCTTCGTCTGCACCCACCACAAGCATGTAAGGTACCTTTTCAAGTCTTGCTTCACGAATCTTGTAACCAATCTTTTCGGAACGATTGTCAACAGTAACGTCTACGCCGTTTTTCTTAAGCTCTGCTCTTACCTTTTCAGCGTAATCCGCATACTTTTCGGAAATAGGAAGAACACGTACCTGTTCTGCGCACATCCATGTAGGGAACTTTCCTGCATAGTGCTCGATGAGCCAAGCAAGAGTTCTTTCATAGCATCCCATTGATGTTCTGTGGATAATCCAAGGTGTTGCCTTGTTACCCTGTTCATCGATGTAGTACATACCAAACTTTGTTGCGGAAGAGCAGTCAAGCTGGATTGTAACCATCGTATCTTCTTTTCCGTAAACGTTCTTTGCCTGAATATCAATCTTAGGTCCGTAGAAAGCGGCTTCTCCGTCAGCCTCTGTAAACTTGATTCCGTTTTTGTTCATTACGTCACGAAGATATTGCTGTGTTGAATTCCAGTATTCTTCGTCGCCTTCATACTTTGACTTGTTTTCGGGATCCCATTTTGAAAGTCTGTATGTTACATCTCCGTCAAGTCCCAATGTCTTCATTACATAGTGAGCAAGGTCAACGCAACGTGTAAGCTCTTCTTCTGCCTGTTCGGGCGTAAGAATGATATGAGCTTCCGTAATCGTGAACTGTCTTACTCTTGTAAGTCCGTGCATTTCGCCTGAATCTTCGTTTCTGAAAAGTGTTGATGTCTCACTCATTCTGTAAGGAAGATCTCTGTATGACTTTTGCTCATTCATGTATACGTAATACTGGAAAGGACATGTCATGGGGCGAAGAGCCATTACTTCTTTTCCATCTTCTGCATCCTTGTTAAGCACGAACATTCCGTCCATGTAGTGATCCCAGTGACCTGAAATCTTATAAAGGTCTGACTTTGCCATCAAAGGTGTACGTGTACGTACATATCCCCATTCATTATCTTCAAGGTCCTCGATCCATCTTTGAAGCTTCATGATCATCTTTGTTCCCTTGGGTGTAAAGAGGGGAAGTCCCTGGCCGATTACATCAGCCGTAAGGAAAAGCTTCATATCACGACCAAGTTTATTGTGGTCTCTGTTCTTTGCATCTTCCAATTTTGCAAGATACTCTTCAAGTTCTTCTTTCTTGTTGAATGCAGAACCATAAATTCTTTGAAGTCTGTCTCTGTTTGAATCGCCTCTCCAGTAAGCCATTGAAGAAGATGTAAGCTTGAATGCCTTAACACCCTTTGTGCTCATTAAGTGAGGGCCTGCGCAAAGGTCCACAAATCCGCCCTGATCGTAGAAAGAAATTTCTTCGCCTTCGGGAAGATCGTTAATAAGTTCAATCTTGAAAGGCTCGTTTCTTTCTTCCATAAGCTTGATTGCTTCAGCCTTGGGAAGTGTAAATCTTTTAATCTCATGACCTTCTTTGATAATCTTCTTCATTTCAGCTTCCAAAGCATCAAGATCTTCTCTTGAGAAAGGATCTGTTAAGAAGTCATAGTAGAAACCGTCTTCTACTGAAGGTCCTATAGTACACTTTGCATCGGGGCGAAGTCTCTTAACGGCTTCTGCCAATACATGTGATGCTGTATGTCTGATAACAGGAAGTGCGGCAGGATCGTTTGCTGTAATGATGTTTAATGTAGCGTCTTTATCAAGTTCTGTACGAAGGTCAACCACTTTTCCGTCAACTTCGCCCGCAACAGCTACTCTTGCAAGTCCTTCCGAAATGTCAAGCGCGATATCATAAACGCTCATCTTGTTTGAATACTCCTTAAAGGAGCCGTCTTTTAATGTGATTTTCATTTGAAAATCTCCTTTCATGATTAAAAGTCTCGGCCATGAAAAAAGAAAAACCCTTACGTACAATACTGTACATAAGGGTGCTTTAAACACGGTTCCACCTTAACTTTCACTCAAACCCTTAACGCGGGACACGGCTTTTTCTACTTACATTTCAAAAAAGCAACTCGGGAATGGTACCGGAAATTATCCACATAGGAGCTCACACCATTTGCTCCATTCTCTGAATGCTTCAAAAAGCCGACTTGTTTCCGTCATAGTTTTTTCTTGACGTAATAATATTCTTTTATCCATTAATTGTCAAGTTATGATAATATACACATATGAAACTATCTATAATTGTGCCTGTTTACAACATGGCAAGCGACAACAAATTAAATTTCTGTCTTGATTCACTTATCAATCAGACTCTGTCCGATTATGAAATCATTGCGGTAAACGATGCTTCCACGGATAACTCCCTTGATATTTTAAGAGAGTACGAGGCTAAATACCCCGGTTTCTTTAAGGTTATTACCTACGAAAGAAACAGGCATCAGGGCGGAGCAAGAAACGAGGGCTTAAAAATCGCCAAGGGTGAGTGGATAGGCTTTATAGATTCCGATGACTGGGTGTCTAATGACTACTACGAGACTTTGATTAAAAGAGGCGAAGAAACAGGGGCCGACATGGTGGGAAGTAACTTTACTTTGGCCCATGAACATTCTTTTAAAGTTGGAAAAGTTATCGATTCAAACACCTTAGAGCAAACCGGTGTTATGGATGTTGAAAAGAGAAAGAAACTGATTGTAAATTCCGGAAGTCTGGTTATGAAAATATACAGACGCTCCATGATTTTTGACAATAATCTTTATTTTCCGGAAGACATGTTTTATGAAGACAACGCTGTCGGTTCTGTGTGGATGCTTTATTCAAAGCACTTTGAGCTTGTTTCGGGGCCTTTGTATTATTATTACATGCACGATGATTCTACCGTTCACGTGGTTACTCAAAGCAAATGTGAAGATCGCATAAAGGCCATGGAAATCCTGGTTTCGGAAATGAAGAAACGCGGTTTCTTTGAAACATACAAAGAAGAAATAGAATCTATCTTTATTCGCCTGTATCTTGTAAACACTTTGTTTGGATACATGATTGACGGGAAAAACAAAAACTACGCTTTTGTAAAAAAGATTAAGAAGGGCATGGTTGAAACCTTCCCCGATTTTAGAAACAATAAAAATTACGCTTCTATCCCGGATGCGGAACAGAAGCGCATGATTGATCTTTTTATGAAAAACAGTTTTGCTTTTTACGTATACTACAATTTGCTTTGGACTTATCGAAGATTAAGAAAGCGCTTCTCTTAGCTTACTAAGGATGCTCTCGTAATGCTTCATAGTATCTTCGTGATACTTAATGACCGTATCATAATCTTCGCTCTTTGCACTGATTTCTAAGCGCTTTGCTTCTTCTGAAAGGCTCATTGCCCCTATGGAGAGTGAAGCGCTTTTTAATGCGTGTGCATCAACGATATAATTCTTCCAGTCTTTTTTATCAAAGTATTCGTTTAATTCATCCACACGGCTGTCATTCATGTAATCGTTTAAAATGTCTTTGTAAAGAGCCATGTCTTCGGCGCAGCAGGATAATCCCATCCTTGTATCAAGGAAAGAAAGCTTACTTAAAAAGTCGCTTGCACCGGTTTTAACTTTTGCCTCGGTTACTGCTTCTTCACTGTTTAAAAGCTTATTGTTTAAATACTTGTAAACGATTTCTTCAAGCACTTTTCCCTTAACAGGCTTTGATACATAATCGCTAAATCCCCAGTCCCTATATTCTTCTTTTATGTCTCTTCCCACATTTGCGGTTAAGACAATAACAGGAGTTTGCTTGTTTGGCGTATCCATACTTCTTAACTTCTTTAAGGTTTCAACGCCGTCCATGTTGGGCATTAAGTGATCCATAAAGATTATGTCGTAGTGATTATTCTTTGATAAAAGCAAAGCATCCTCGCCACTTAAGGCTGAATCAATGTTAATCTGTGTTTTCTTTAAAAGTCCCTTAAATACGTCCACATTCATCTTTACGTCATCAACCACAAGAATGCGGGCATCGGGAGCTTGAAACTTTTCTTTGTACTCTTCCGCCGTTTTAAGGTTTGAAGCAAGATTTTTGTAAAAGTCTCCAAGGGCCGAAACACCGACTATTGTCTGAGGAATTGTAACAGTAAAAGTGGAGCCTACATTTTCTTCACTCTCAACCGAAATTTTACCCTGCATCATGTCGGCAAGCTGCTTACAAATGCTTAAGCCTAAACCTGTACCTTCAACATACTTATTCCTGCTTTCGTCAAGTCTGTCATAAGTTTTAAAGAGCCTTGACAAGCCTTCCTTGGAGATTCCGACACCGGTGTCTTTAACGGAAACTATAAGATTCATATTGTCTCCGTCAAGCTTTTGCCATCTTACTCCCAGTTCCACATAGCCTGTCTTTGTGTACTTCACAGCGTTTGTCAGGAAGTTTGCAATAATCTGGCGTACTCTAATTTCATCTCCGAAAAGTTTTCTCGGAACGGAAGGGTCGTTTGAAACCTTTAATTCAAGACCTTTTTCTTTTGCCCTTATATTCACAAGATTGTAGCAATCTTCAAGCACCTTCATTACATCGTATTCGATGGGAACAATTTCAAGTTTTCCGGCTTCAAGCTTTGAAGAATCCAATATGTCATTTATCATGGACAAAAGATTCTGGCCTGCACTGCGAATGTTTCCGGCATACTCTCTTACTTCGGGGCTTATGTTTTCCCTTAAAATCATTTCATCCATACCAAGGACAGCATTGATAGGCGTGCGGATTTCATGGCTCATCTTTGCAAAGAAAGAGTCCTTTGCCTGCTGCAACGCTTCTGCCTTTGTGACGTCTGAAATTGCCTGCTCTATTCTTGTGTGAAGCACAACCGCAAGGCTTCCCACGATTAATGCCACAATCAAAGCTTCCGCGCTCATCATAAGCCACGGCGGATTTTCGATTCTAAATCCATTATCAACATAGTGGTTATAAGCCAAAAGCGCCATGGTGCCAAAAATCGTAACTACTAAGGTAGTAATGATTCTTCTGTAGTCTCTGTAAAGAGCCGTTAACAAAAGTGAACAGATTGCAAAGATCCAGAACACTAAAATATCAGGATAAAAGAAAACAATCACATCAAAATAAGCCGTGTAAATAAGCGCGGTTATAACGGCGTCTCTGACATGATCGTTTTTCTTTGGTTTCTTTTTACTTATTATCTTTTCTATTATGACAGAAATAAAAACGATTATTTCCTGGCACAAAAAAGGACCCATAACAAACCACAAAAATGACTGCCAGACGCGGTCTGTAAAGATTACCCTTATCCAGACCACCCAGGCTACAAAATTGCATATGAGTCCTATCACCGCAAGGCCCGCAATGGTACGATTGATGTTCTTGCTGATGCCTCCCAGTGTTTCAAAGCTTCCCAAAAGCCCTTCAGTTTTCTTTGTATTAGTATGCGAACTTTTTTCCACTGTTATGCTCCAAAGTAAATATCTTCCCGTTAACAGTATCAAAATCGCATTAAAATACTGTTAATTAGCGAGATATTACAACTTCTTTTAAGTTAAAGTCCTTATCTACTACTAATAAATCAGCATCTTTACCCTTCTCGATGCTTCCAACTTTATCAAATATTCCTATCTGCTTTGCAGGAGTTCTTGTGGCCGATACAATTGCATCTTCCTTGGAAACGCCCATTTTTATTGCTTCTACCATAACATCATACAAAGTTGAGGCACTTCCTGCAATAGTTTTATCTTTAAGCGTAGCAAGACGTCCTTCTACATATACGTCCTGGCCACCGAGAGAATACTTTCCGTTTGGCATGCCCGTTGCTTCCATACTATCGCTTATAAGCATGATTCTGTCGGCTCCGAAATATCTGAAAGTGTTTCTTACTACAGCAGGGTGAACATGTACTCCGTCTGCAATAAGCTCTACCTTTATGTTTTCATCATCCATAGCTGCGCCGATTACTCCGGGATTTCTATGTGAATAAACGGGAAGCGCATTGTAAAGATGAGTTATTTCTTTTGCTCCGTTTTTAATTGCTTTAACGGCAGTGTCATAATCGGATGTGGTGTGAGCAATAGAGCACACTATCTCACCCGACAATTCCTTTATAAAATCAAGAGCTCCTTCGGTTTCCGGCGCAATGGCGACTACTTTACAAAGGTTGCCTGATGCTTTGTTAAGCCTTCTTACCATTTTAGCGTCTGCTTTCATGATGAATTCAGGGTTCTGAGCTCCGCATTTTTCTCTTGAAATAAAGGGTCCTTCAAGGTAAATACCTTTTATGGTCTTTGTTTCTTTGGCTACTTCCTTAACTACTTCCACTACCTTTGTAAGCTTATCTTCGTGGAATGTCATTGTTGTGGGGCAGTATGAAGTGATTCCTCGACTCTCTTCAAACTTAATCATTTCTCTTAAGCCATCTGGATCCGCGTCACAGGTATCATGTCCGAAACATCCGTGAGAATGAACATCCACTAGGCCCGGAATAATGTACTGCTTTGATTCATCGGGGGACAAAGAAACCTCCGGAATTTCCTCTACACTCTTAATTTTTCCGTTCTCAATGTAAATTCTTCCGGGATGAAATTTTGCGTCCTTAAAGAACACATATCCTTCCAATTCTCTCTTCATTTCTCTCTCCAATCTATATATAAAGTTTTGCCTGATTTCCTACATTGTCTAGTTTAATACCATTCCGCATTTATTTAAAGGTATATAGTTGTCCATATTTTAAAAAAAATGCCCTTTGGGGGCCGGAGTAACCGGCCCTTCCAAAAGGCATTGGTTTCTTTTACCAGAAGAATCTGGTGATGCTATAGAAGAATCTTGAAAGTGCGTCGTAAATGCTGTTTCTTACATTGTTTGCAGCTTCATGACGTCCCCAGAAAGAGGTGGGCTTGGGAAGCTTTAAGGTAATGGTTCCTTCTTCAGCTTCTCTAAGTTCCATTGCTTTTCTGTTCTGATAAGCATCTGTTACCTTTGTAGCGATTGTAACCTTTTCTCCGTTATAAGCATTTTTTGCTTTAAAGTTTAAGGTTACAAATCTTTCACTGGCTTTTAACGGTGTGTCAGATACAAATGCGTATGACACTACTCCGTCTTCTTCAATGTTTATATCATCAAGGCTTAAAGAATCATTGTAAACAGCCCAGTCAAGCTCAAGAACCGAAGGATCGTAAGCTACAACAAACTGTCCGCTTGTGATCTCACTCTTCTTTGTTACATCGACCATGACTTTTACAGTATCCTGTCTTGAAGATATAGTTGTTACAAAATAATCTGTTGCTACATTGCTTTTTGCATAAGCACCGATAGAGCTAAGGGCCATAATCAATGTAAATGCAAGCGCAGCCACTGATGTAAATATTTTCTTCATCTTATTAGCTCCATTTCTTTATTCATTGCCTGAAACCGATTCTTCTGATTCGTTTTCACCGGTTTCAGTTTCATTTGTTACCTCGTTTTCGGTGTTTTCTTCTTCAACCACCTGTATATCATTTTCAGATACCGTTGCATCCTCTGAAGGCACTTCAGGTACTGCGTTTAATTCGGGCTGTGTAATGATAGGTGTCTCAGCAAGCGAAGGAACTCTCTTTGCTTTCTTTACTCCCTGTGAAAGAGCGCTTCTTCCAAGTGAAAGTGCAGAGTTTTCCAAGTCCTCAACTATCGACTCGTCATTCACATCATTTTCTTTCTGCTCCCATCTGTAGAGACCCGAAATAGGCCAAATCTTTTCTCCGAATGTTCCAAACTTAAATGTTAAGAAGCCTTCGTCACCTGTATCGGGATCCTCTAACAACAACATAGCGTACAAGTCTACGTCAGCATCGTCGTTGTATACAGAGTAGAAGAAGTATCCTGTTTCTGCATCGTAATAGAATGACTGATAGTACCATAAACCGTTTGTATCAATTTCTGTTTCACCGATTACTGCCAATCCGAGTCTGCCCTGTGTCGTGTAAAGGAATTTGAGTATCTTACCGGAAGAAGTAATCAAGTAGAAAATATCAGCTGTCTCGTTACGAGATATTCTTGTTGAGCCGTAGTAAGTAATACCTACCAAAGCATCTCCGTCGGTGTAGCTTGAAAGACCGATATCATTTGTATACTGACCATCCATATCATAGAAGATAAGGTATGTCTGATATGTACCAAGAAGTATCTTTGTAGCTTCGCCGTAGGCAACGTCTGTTGCCCAAGGTCTGATACCTGTAGCTTCGATTTCGGTTGCTTCAAAGGTGTTTGCATCAATCTTATAGAACGGTACATTCAAGTTATCCTGTGATTCAGCGAATGCATATAAGTATCCGTCAACTGCAGCTACTGAAGAGTACGGAGCTGCCTGCTTAGCTGAAATCTTGTTGATATCAAATGTTTCTGTATTAATTGTTGAGAAGTAAATCTCACTGTTTTCATCGTAAACGATGGCATTTAAGTCAGTGTTTACTCCAATTACAAGTACTTCACAATCTGCGGTGAGTGATTCTCCGTCTTTGTTCTTTGCAACTGTAGTTGCCGTAACTACGGCTTCACCCTTTCCGACTGCTGTTACAATACCTTCCTCATCAACGGTTACAACAGATTCATCGGAAGATGACCATGTAACTGATGTATCGCTTAATGTAAGAGGACCAACTTCAGCGGTAAGCTTAGCTGTTTCTTCTTTTGCAAGGATGAGAATTTCATCCGAAAGAGAAATGCTGTCACAGATGTCTGTATCTTCGATACCGCTCATGTTTACTCTGTACATTGACTTGTTTCCGGCATAGTCGACAACTGTAAGGAAGAATACTGTATGAGGAGGTGTAATTTCGATAACCGTCTTATCATCTAAATTCTTCTGATTTACAGGATAAGAATCAAGCAATGTCGACTTATCCTTAGAAAGAAGGTATACGGCTGCCACATATCTGTTATCGTCAACGGATACGGTAAGTGAACCGTCTGTAATTGCATTTCCGCTTACGTCAAGTTCGGGCATCTCTGCCTTTACTACTTCAGCTGTAGGAGCAACTGTATCGATAACGAAAGGATATGTTAAGCTAAGTCCCTTACCTGCAGGTACCTTTCCGTCCTTGTAGTAAGAAGGTGTAGCTGTGAGTGAAACATTAACCTTTGTATCATTTGCAAGAGCCTTGCCTTCAGCATCTGTACCGGCCCAGTTAAACTTAATGTTGGCGCTTGTGTTCTTCCATGTTCTTGAAGATGATTCATAGTAAGCCGCAAGCTTTCCGCCTTCAGACTTTTCATAATATACTTCACCTGTCTCGGCGTTTGTAACTTCAACCTTAACCGATGCAGCATTTCTGATAAGTGAATATGTAAAGCCTGTGAGCTGATATCCTGACTTAGGTGCAATGGCATTTCTGTCAGCTACATATTCTTCATCATCTTCATACATATTTGAAGAGAAGATGTAATTCTTTGTACTTCCTGCCATCTTTGCGGTAAGGAAGTTTGTACGGGCAATTCCTGAGTAAGTGAACTGCTCTTCGTCTGTGTGCAAATACTTCATAATGTCGAAAGGTTCGTACATTGAAGAATCTGACCAGTCTCCGTAGAAAGCAAGAACGGGAACGGACAAATCGATCTGACCGTCAAGAATTACAAAACCTTCTACAAACATACCGTTTTCAAAGTTAGATTCAAGGTATGCTCTGTCTTCTTTGCTCAAAGCAACATTAACCGTAACGTTTGCTTTGTTCTTAACTACAAATACTTTTTCTTTTAAGTTGATTGAAGCCTTTCTGGGGCAAGCAATCGCTCTCATAAGAGTGTTAACGTCATCTGTATCAACAATACCGTTCTTGTTAAAGTCATAAGCATCTTCAAAGCTTGAGACAATTGAATAATCTGCATTGTTGTTAAGTACTTTCAAGAGTGCATAAGCATCTCTATTGTTTACTTTTCCGTTTCCGTCAACATCGTATAAATACTGTTCGCTGTCAGCTTTAATTGTTACGTTGGGGTTTAATCTGTGAGATGAGTTAGCGATAAATGTATCATCGATAACAGACTCTGTTACAAAGTTGCTGTCAAATTTGTAATAAGCCTTTTCACCCGACAAATTGTTTACTGTAAAGTTAAAGCTGTATTTACCTGTTCTTGCAGGATCGTCGCCAAGTTCAATCTTAACTTTTCCGTCATTTCCCGCTTCAGAACCTACTGTAATGTAAGCAGGTGTATTGATTGCCGCATATGCGTTGGCAAGACCAGAACCCTGCTTTCTGGGAGAATAGATTTCGCCGTCCTTTTGAACAAGCGGAATAGCTGTGGACATAAGAAGTGACTGTGCAAGGGCTCTTGTTGAAAGGCCTGTCTTGTTTGCCAAGTCGTTTTCTTCAATGTACTGAATTACAAGAGCCGTAAGACCTGCCAAGCTGGGAGAAGCCATTGAAGTACCGCTCTTTACTCCGTACTGTCCTTTATCAAGTGTTGAATAAATGTTTCCGCCGGGAGCTGTGATTTCAGGCTTAAGTGATAAGTCTCCGGGTACGCCCCATGAAGAGAAGTCACTCATCAAGTATCCGTCGGGAACATTAAAGTCTATAGATTCATTCGGATAAACTGTAAGTTTACCTGTGTATGTATTTGTTGCTTCGTCATATTCGGATGCATCGGCGATGGCAAGTGCTGTTGCAAGTGTAATACCTACACAAGGGTTCTTTGACTTTGAATCAGCAACAGTCATACCGAGTGTTCCGTCGGTGTTATTGTAGACAACTGTTGCAATTGCACCATGTGCGGTTGCAATATCATGCTTTTCAGAGAATGTTGAGGATCCTCTGCTTACAAATACAATTTTTCCGCTTACATCGATGTTTGCATAATCTTCTTCAACACCAATTCCCTTTATGAATATGTAATCATATTCTTTCTCTTGTCCGTTTACCGCCAAGTCAGCGAAAGGAGCGTTTATACCGTCATTACCGTTTAAGTAGAACGCCTTTACTCCTTCTGCAACAAACATATAGCCTGTCACACTTGTGTTTACGGCACTTGCTGCTGTGAAAGCGTTTGTGTAAGAACCGGGCGATCCGACCGTATCGGCATTGACATCTTCTTTAAAGTTAAGTCCTGTTGCGGCATTTTCAGAGAAATTAGCCGAGTTACCTGCCGAAATACATACTACTGTATTGGTTTCGGAAAGTCTGTCCATGATGGCGTTAACATATGCTTCTGCCGCTGCGCTCTCACCTGCACTTGATGAACCAAGGCTTAAGTTAATGGTGTCTGCACCAAGCAAAATTGCATCTTCCATAGCTGCCATGTAGTCATCGGTTGCGGCACCTTTTCCGCCCTGACCGAAAACTTTCATTACGAAAACCTGAGCATCGGGAGCAGTACCTACCACTCCAAGTTTCTGTGTTGAATAACCGTCACCGTTAGGAACGTACTTGTTGGCAGTAGCAATACCTGCTACGTGTGAACCATGGTCGCCCTGGTCGTCGTTTTTATGAGTAGGATCAAAGTTTTCATCCGCATAGTTGAATGCGAAAGGAATCTTTGCTCCAAGATAAGTATTGTCTGCTGTTAAATCGGGTCTCATGGTCTTAGCATTAAGACGATCGGCTACCGATTCAATTTCTTCTTTACCTAAAAGATTGTAATCTGCAATAGTCTTAGAATTCTTTTCGGCTGTTTCGTTTAATCCGTATAAGAATCCTCCTTCGGTAAATGAAGGATGGTCAATATCAAGACCTGTATCAAGGATAGCCACTCTCATTCCGGCACCTGAGTATCCCGATGCCCATGTGGGGTAGCTTCCTACCATATCGCCTGATGTCATTGTCAAGGGGTTGACAGTCTCATCCAAAGGCTGATAAACGGGCACAACATAAACTGCCGATACACCGTCTACATTTTCAATTTCTTCCAAATCTCCGTATGCTACTTCTGCAGAAACAGCATTTGTAAGAAGAGTGAAGCTGTATCTTGTATCAAGAGATTCTCCATCCAATACTTCTTCTTCAATCTTTTCAATTACTTCATCCTGTGTCTCCGTAAGTTCATCGGAATATGCCATTGCCTTTTTATCTTCGGCAATATCCTCGGTTGAATATCCGGCCTCAACCACAGCCTCGTCTTCAAATACAATGAAGACTCTTACTACATCGTCATCTTCGTAAGCGTTTTCTTCTTCAGCTTCTTCTGTTTTGATGATAATGTCATTTTCAGATACTTCTTCGTCATCAATCTTTTCAAAGATTGGTGCGGTAGGCTTTTCAGCCACTTCATTTCCACTTGTTGTCTTTACATCGGCTGCATATGAAGCTGATCCGGGAAAAACGGTTGTAAACAGCATTGCAAATGCAAGCAGAAAGGCAAAAAAGTGTTTTGACTTGTACCTTCTCAAAATTATCCTCCGTCCTTTCTTAGAATAATAAAAGTGCTCACAGTGAGAATTCACTGCGAGCACCTGTTGTCTTCAATCATTTCTTCTTTTTTAACAGCCTGTGAAGCAAAACGCTTACGACTATAATCACCATCAAAGCGGTCGGCAAAAGAACGGATATACCACCCTTTCCTCTAACCCCATTGTCAGCAGGTTCGGGTGCGACATCCATCACGGCTATTGTCTCCAAGTTCCCCAGTTCATTCTCATTTGTGTTAACCGTAATAGATTCGTCTACCGTATCAATTACTTCCTCGGTTTTACTACCTTCAAAACCTTCGGTTTCGTTTTTTTTTATTATTTCGTCTTCTTCGGTAGTGTGGGCTTCTTCTTCTATAATAACATCTGCAACCGAATCGTTTTTCTTAATAAGATCAATATTTGTGTCAACGGTCTTAATAACGGCCGCGTACCCTTCGTCATCTATCCTTCTTATCTCAAATTCCGCGTTCGCCGGAAGACTTTCTTTTAAAGCTTCCGCCTTATCCTTTGCACTAAGAGCTTCTCCCTCACTCTTATTAAATGTTACATAAAGACGTACCGTCTCGCCAGATGGGCCTTTTGTAATTTCGGTATCGACTTCGTCGGCAACTATTGCGTTACTTTTAAACCCAATTTCTGCCGAAAGAAGCAATTCCTCCTTCAAAATATTTCCCATTTAACAGTTCTCCTCTATACGTGAAAATAATTATACAATCACCGCGTTACCATGTCAACGCTTTAATTAGGTAAATCGTTTTTCTATATTACTTTATTTTAAGAGTTCTTAAATACTGCTTATGTTCTTCGTTTACTCTGTAGCTCTCGATTGCCTTTTGAATTGTCTTATTGTGCACCCATACAGGCAGTTTCTTTTCTTCAATATAAGTAATTGTCGCGTCCCACTTCTTTGCAAGTGCGGTTGCAAAGAACCAGGCAATCATCATGTTTACGTAGTATTCTTCGGAAACAATCTTTGCAGGAATTTCCAGGTATTCTTTCTTAAAATCAGAATCCAGGAAGAAGGCCATAAGCATGTGAATTCCGTGTCTTATAGTGTAGGTCTCTTTAGAAGAAACCCATCTTTTAATATCTTTAATAAGCTCCTCTTTATGCTTTGAAAGCATCTTTGGATTAATGGAATCGCATACCGCCCAGTTATCAACGTAAGGTAAAAACTCATCAATACGTTTTACGCATTCATCGTAATCCTTTATCAGATTAATCAAGAATCCGTGTAATTGATTTTCATCATAGTATTTATGAGGAAGCAAATCCAAGAATTTCTTAGCATCCTCAGTTTTTGCATTTTCTTTTGCAATCTTTCTTATCACGGGAAGTCTTACTCCGATTATGTTTTCAAGTTCAATTCCCGGCATAAGCTTTTGCTGAAACACTCTGTATTCTTTGTCCTGATTGTCAAATAAAGCCTTTTGTAATTTTTCCATACCCACCTCAAACATTTTTATTTATATGTTAACATGCGGACAAACAAAAAAGAACCCCGAAACACTCAGGGTTCTTTACATCTATCGTTCTTCTCTGAAATAAGATAGTCCAAGAGAAGCGGGGGGCTGATTCTCTCGCTTGTTTCTCATACTGGTGATTACCAAAACAATCAGTGTTACAACGTAAGGAATCATCTTATAAAGCTCTTTATATTCCATATGGTCAAGGCCTGTAGGAAGGTAAAGATAGAGGATATACAATCCGCCAAACAAGATGGAGGATAAGATTCCGATATTTGGACGCCATATTGTAAAGATAACCAAGGCAATTGCAAGCCAGCCTCTGTCACCGAATGCGTCGTTACTCCAAACACCGCAGGCGTAGTCCATTACATAGTAAAGACCGCCAAGGCCCGCTATCATACATCCTACACATGTAGCAACATATTTATATGCTGTTACGCTTATGCCCGCAGCATCTGCGGTTGTAGGGCTTTCACCAACTGCTCTTAAGTGAAGACCAACTCTTGTTTTATTAAATACAAATGATGCAACCAATGCAATGATTATTGCAAGGTAAGCCAAAAATCCATAGGATAAAAAGATTTTTCCAAACCATCCCGCGCTCTCAGCCTTTACAAAAGTCTTACTGAAATAAGCGCTTGTCTTTGAAAGGGCAATTGAAGGAACGTCAAGGTTTGAAATCTTTATTAAAGATCCACCGAAAAAGTTACCAAAGCCCACACCGAAGGTGGTCATGGCAAGGCCCGTTACGTTCTGATTGGCCCTTAAGGTAACTGTTAAGAAGCAATACAAAAGCCCCATCAAAAGTGAACCAAGAAGACAGCAGATCATAGGGATAAAAATCATTAAGAATCCGCTTTCCGTTGCTCCTTTATTTATGGACTGTTCGTAAAAGAAAGAACCGATTACGCCGCTTATCGCACCTACGTACATGACACCGGGAATACCAAGGTTTAAGTTACCTGACTTCTGTGTCACGATTTCACCGGTACTTCCGTACAAAAGAGGAATTCCCTGACCCACGGCACGGGGTATAAATGCTACCAAATCAATCATTTGAAACCTCCTCCTTTGCTGATTTCTTTCTAAAGTTTATCTTGTAGGAAATAAAGAATTCGCATCCGATGATGAAGAAAAGTATTATTCCCGTAATAATGTCTGAAAATGAATGGTTAAGCCCGAAGGCAGTTGAAATTTCTCCGGCACCTCTGTCAAGGAATATGATAAGTAAGCTTGTAAAAATCATGGTGACCGGATTAAACTTTGCAAGCCAAGAAACCATAACGGCTGTAAATCCCTGATTGTTTGTAATTGTAGTGGTTACCGTGTGGTTTACACCGCCAACAAGTAAAAGGCCTGCCAAGCCGCAAAGGGCGCCCGATAAAAGCATGGTACGAATAATTACTTTATTTACCTTCATGCCTACGTACTTAGCTGTTCTTTCACTTTCACCTACAACCGCAATTTCGTATCCGTGACGGCTGTAGTTTAAGTAAATCACCATTCCTATTGTTACGATTGCCGCAACTATTATAGGAAGTAAATATTTGTTTCCGATGTTTGGAAGCCATCCGGCATTTGTGCTTTGGTTTATAACGCCTATCTTTCCGGAGCCCTTGGGCACTTCCCAAATAACCGTGTAATATGCCACAAGCCTTATAGCTATGTAGTTCATCATAAGTGTGGCAAGAGTCTCATTAGTGTTCCACTTTGCTTTAAAGACTGCAGGGATTAATCCCCAAACAGCACCTGCAAGCAAACTTGATGCAATCATGATAACAATAAGCAATCCGTTTGGAACCTTGTCTCCTAAGCAAATCATGCAAGCTGCCGTTGCAAGGCCTCCCGCCAAAATCTGACCTTCACCCCCTATGTTCCAAAACTTCATTTTAAAAGCAGGTGTCAAGGCCAATGAAATTATTAAAAGAATTGCTGTATTTTGAAATGTTACCCAAGCTTTTCTTTGTGAACCGAATGCGCCTTTAATGATGGTGGCATATACGGATAAGGGATTATCACCTGTAAGAACGGTAGTGACAATCGCGCACACAATCAAAGCTAAAATGATGGCGATAACTCTTATGCCCCAAGCTTTAACAGGAGGGATGTTGTCGCGCTTTGAAATGTGAAACAATGGTTCTTTAACTTTTTCGTTCATCACGCTTTTCCTCCTACCTTAGTCATAAGCATACCGACGGTGTTTTTATCGGTTGTTCTTCCGTCCACTATTCCGCTTACCTTACCGCCGCAAAGCACCAAAATCTTATCGGATATTTCAAGCAAAACATCCAAGTCCTCGCCTACAAATATTACCGCAACGCCGTTCTTTTTTTGCTGATTTATGAGATCATAAATTGTGTAAGAAGAGTTGATATCAAGTCCTCTTACCGCATAAGCTGTAAGTAAAACTGTGGGAGCAGAAGCAATTTCACGTCCCACCAAAACCTTTTGAACATTACCGCCTGATAATCTTCTTACGGGAGTTGAAATACCGGGAGTTGAAACTTCCAGGTTTTTAACAACCCTCTTAGCAAGCTCTTTGGGAGCCTTTCTGTCTGTAAATACATTATGTCCGTGCCTAAATGAACGAAGCATCATATTGTCTGTAAGGTCCATGTTTCCCACAAGACCCATACCGAGTCTGTCTTCGGGAACAAAGGAAAGGGTTACGCCCATTTCCTGAATCTTTAAAGGATCTTTTCCTAAAAGTTCTTCCTTTGAAGAGTCGTCGTTAATGTAATAAATGGTACCGCCTTCAGCAGGCTGCAAACCTGCAATAGCTTCTAAAAGTTCCTTTTGTCCGCATCCCGAAATTCCCGCTATTCCAAGGATTTCTCCGCTGTTTGCGGTAAAAGAAACATCGTCAAGCTTTGTTATTCCTTCCTCATCCTTTACCGTTAAGTTTGAAACCTGAATTCTGGGCTTAGGATTTACGGGATTTGGTCTTTCTATATTAAGGGTCACACTATGGCCAACCATCATGTTGGTCATTTCCTGTGCCGTTGTTTCCTGAGTAAGCATATCTCCCACATATTCGCCGTGTCTTAAAACTGCCACTCTGTCTGACAAGCTCTCAACTTCATGCATTTTGTGAGTGATAATAACAATTGCCTTACCGTCATCTCTCATGTTTCTCAAAACATCAAAAAGCTTTTGAGTCTCCTGAGGTGTCAAAACTGCGGTAGGCTCATCCAAAATAAGGATATCGGCACCACGGAAAAGCACCTTAACTATTTCAACGGTTTGCTTTTGGGATACCGACATATTGTAAATCTTTTGATTGGGATCAACTTCAAATCCGTATCTTTGACAGATATCGTTGATCTTTGCGCAGGTTTCTTTCATATTGAGCTTACCCTTCATGCCAAGCACAATATTTTCTGCCGCGCTAAGCACATCCACAAGCTTAAAGTGCTGGTGAACCATGCCTATTCCCAATGCGTATGCATCTTTTGGGGATTTAATAACGGTTTCTTTGCCGTTTATAAAAATTTGTCCTTCGTCGGGAAAATAAATACCGGAGAGCATATTCATTAAAGTGGTTTTTCCGCTTCCGTTCTCTCCGAGCAGGGCTAAGATTTCGCCCTTTCGAATATCTAAGTTAACCTTTGAATTGGCAACAACGCTGCCAAATGTTTTTGTGATGTTTCTAAGTGAAACAGCTGCCTGTTTTGTATCCAAATCCAATCTCCTCAGGGTGAAAAAAACAAAATGCCACTAAACGCAAAAATTCAAAGAGTGGCCTCGGCGCCACCCTTTGAAATTTTTGACTGCATGATGTCCCAATACATCATGCTTTATAGAGGTATATTAGAATGCCTGGTCAAGAAGTGTGATACCGTCAATGAACACATTGAAGTAAGGAGCACTTCTGTCTGTTGACTCTGCGAAGTAACCGTCAACGATTGCTTCGTGGTCGCCTTCGTAGTTAGCATCTGTATCAACGTCAGCCATGTATGTTGTTAAAGCATTTCCTTCTACAGTGAATGTAGCTGTGTCGAATACTTTAAGTTCGCCTGATACAAGCTTTGCGCTTGCTTCGTCGATTGCTGCCTGAGTACCTTCAGCTGCTGCTGTTCCAACTTCTGTAAGAAGAACTGAACCTGTTTCGATTGTACCTGTCCAGTCAGCGGGAATTGCTTCGCCGTTAGCTGCTGCCTTGATAGCATATTCAAAGTAAGGTTCCCAGTTGATTCTAGAAGAAACGATGAATGTGTTGGGAGCTACGCTTGCTGTTGAACCGTTGTAAGAAACATTGGGAACACCTGCTGTTTCACAAGCTGTGGGAGCACCCATTGAGTCTGCATGCTGTGAAATAAGCACACATCCGTTACCGATAAGAGTATTAGCTGCTTCTTTTTCAGCTGTTTCATCGTACCAAGAACCTGTAAAGGTAACTTCCATTGTTGCTGAAGGGCAAACCGAACGAGCGCCAAGGAAGAATGATGTATAACCTGAAATAACTTCTGCATAAGTGAATGCTCCGATGTAACCCATCTTTGCTTCATCTTCTTTAATGTCGCCGTTAGCGATCATTTCATTTAACTTCATACCTGCTGCAATACCTGCAAGATATCTGCCTTCATAAATTGAAGCGAATGCATTGTGGTAGTTTGCAAGGTTTTCTGTATGAGCTCTTGTACCTGTTGCATGGCAGAACTGAACGTCCGGGTATTCCTGAGCTGCCTGAATCATGTAATCTTCATGACCGAATGAATCTGCGAAGATGATTCCGCATCCTGCATCTGCAAGGTCACAAGCTGCTTCGTAACATTCCTGACCTTCGGGAATGTTGGTCTTTGGGATGAATTCTACGCCAAGCTTCTTGCAAGCCTCTTCAGCTGCTGTAATGAAGTTTAAGTCGTATGTTGAGTTTTCATCGTGAAGGAAGATAAATCCTACCTTCATTGAAATCTCTTCTGTAGCTTCTTCTGTTGAAGCTGTTTCTGTTGCTTCTTCTACTGTAGCTTCTGTGTTGTCAGCTACGCTTGCTGCGGGCTTTTCTGCACCGCAAGCTGTCATAGAAAGAGCCAAAAGTAAAGATAATGCAAGTGCTGTTACTTTTTTCATAATTTCTTCTCTCCTAATAAAATTGTTGCTAGGTTTCGTAATTAAATTCGATGTAAAAAAAGAAAAAGGATTTAAGAGCCGTGAAGCTTCTTAAATCCTATACGAATGACTTTTATGCGCAGCTATAAACTGCCTATATAAATGCCATTTCGATAGTCCGGTTATTTACGGTATCCGGGTAGAAACTTCAAAACCATATCTTTTGATATATATCGAAAATAATTATCTTTACACACAAAGAATAACAACGTAACAAACAAAATTCAATATAGCAATTTAATGATTTTACGTTAGTTTATCTTCTTTGATTTGTTTATTTTGCGTTACTGCCTAAACAAAATTTCCCCTGTTTTAGCATCCATCTTATCTACAATAGCCAAAGATTCAAGCTGATAACCTAAGTTTCTTATTATCTGACCGCCCTGCTGAAATCCCTTTTCAATGGCAATTCCGATTCCTTCAACCTTGGCACCTGCCTGATTGCAGATTTGAATTAAGCCTAAAAGTGCGCATCCGTTCGCCAAGAAGTCATCGATAATAAGCACATGATCCTCTGCACCAAGAAACTTCTTTGAAACAATTACCTGATTAGTGTTTTTATGAGTAAATGATTCAACCTGTGCCGTATACATCTCTCCGTCAAGGTTTATGGAGCTTGATTTTTTGGCAAATACTACGGGAATATTACCAAAGTGCATTGCAACAGCCGTAGCGATTCCTATGCCGGAAGCTTCTATAGTCAAAATTTTGGTAAAGTGCTTACCTTCAAATCTCTTTGCGTATTCCTTTCCCATTTCGTTAAACAAAGAAACATCCATGCAATGGTTTAAAAAGCTGTCAACTTTAAGCACATTGCCTTCCTTTACAACACCGTCTTTTTTAATTCTTTCTTCAAGGCAATTCACAATTCATTCCTCCAAATATATTTCTTTTAAGCCTTATCATAGGTTTCAAGCAATTTTTCAACATATTCTTTTGATGCATAATAATCGACTTTTTCGATAGCGGCCTTTAAGTTTCTCATTAAAGGTTCTCTGACTTCGTCGTAGTTTCCGGGCCATAAATCGTTCATTAGGCTCTCGGTTTCATCCATTTCAAAATCCTCCAAGCACTCATGCATCTTTAACAGTATACTCTCGATTTTGTCGCTTGCAACCTTTTTACTCTTTGTGTTTTCTTTCTTTACCATGTAGGGTTCCAAAATCGTTTTGAATTTTCTGTATGAAGAAAGAAGCTCGGACAAATTCTCTTTAATATACTTTTCATCCCTGTTTGAGCCTGCTTTTTCCATTTCAGCCATCATCTGAGAAAGATTAACAAGGCCCAAGGTCCTTGCAAGGCCTTTTATACCGTGGATATAGACCGTAAAGTCTTTGTAGTTTCCTTCCTTTTCGTATTCAAGGATTTTCTTTTCTCTTTCATCTATCTCCATGCAAAATGCGGTAAGCATGTCTTTGTACATGGAAAGATTTCCACCGCTATACTTAATTGCGGCTTCTTTATCCACACCTTCAATATCGGGAAAGTCGCTAAGCTCTTCCGTCTTCTCGCTATCTCTTATTCCTTTTTCATAAACAAGAAAGTCTTTTGGAAGAAAATCTCTTAATGCTTTTGCAAAGGATTCCGTACTTGCGGGCTTGTAGATAACTCCGTTCATGCCGGCTTCAATATACTTTTCTTTGGCTCCCGTAACGGTGTTTGCGGTGTAAGCTAAAATCGGAGTACTTCTTACAGGCTCTTCCATCTTTCTTATAAGACGGGTGGTTTCCACCCCGTCAAGGCCTTCCATCATATAATCCATGAAAATAAGATTATATTTCTTTCCGCTCTTTAATCGCTCCAAGCACTCATATCCGCTCTCGCAGGTTTCGGCCGAAACTTCGAATCGCTCAAGCATTCTTAAAGCAATTTCTAAGTTAAGGGAATTATCGTCTACCACAAGCACTCTTGCTGAAGGTGCCACAAAGTCTCTGTCTTGAGTCGACTTTATTTCCGTCTTCTTTTCGTATTCAAGAAGTATTTTATAAATGGTAAGGGCACTTAAGGGTTGCCTAACAAAAATGTAATCTCCTGCGGCATCTTTAGGAATCTTACCCTCCGATAAAACCGCCACTTTAACATACATTCTTGCCTTTTCAGATTGAGCAATCTTCTTTCCGTACTTATTGTAGTTAAACATTAAAACAGGGAATCCCGGTTCTTTGCCCGTAAGCTTTCTAATATGCTGAATGCCCGGGAAATTCTCTGTTACAATGCCCATTTCGTTGCAGGCTTCCCTGATGCCGTCATAGGCGTCGTCATTTGGATCTGCGCAGTAAGCCACCATCATATGCTTTGAAAAGTCATATGACGCAAGGTTTCTTCTGTCAAGCAATAGCGAAGGAAGAGAGATGGTATAGATGTTTCCCTTTCCTTTCACGCTGTAGGTTGAGACATTTCCGTCAAGGGCAGCGGCAAGCTTGTGAGCAACCATCAAGCTTATTCCGTATCCTGTAGTATAGTCGACTCCAAGCTCATTACCGGTGGATAAGCTTTCTTCCAGGTTTACATCTGATTTAAACACTTTCTTTCCGGTATCTTTTACGGTGTAAACGTACTTAAATCTTCCGTCGTTTAGATATTCTCCCGCCACTCTTAAGCTCACAACGCCATCGTCTGTGAATCTTATAGCATTTGACAGTACATTTAAAAGAAGCTGTCTGATACGCCTGTCATCTCCGATTGCATTAATGGGGATATCATCTGCAACGCTTACCATAAACTTAATGTTCTTCTTTGCGGCACGCTCGTTGCACATATCAACCACGTTATCAACAAGGGTACAGATACTGTAAGGCGCAAGGTCGGTGCCTTTTACTCTGTTGTATTCAGCCGACGCCGTAAGAATATCGTTTAGGGTATCCTCTAAGTTCATGGCTGCCACTTTAATGGCCTGAGCATACTCTTTATAGACTTCCTTTGTGGTGTTTTCTGCGTTAATCATTTCAGATGCGCCAAGAAGCACGTTTAAAGGAGTTCTTAATTCGTGAGAAATATTGGTTAACAGGTTCTTTTTGGCTTCTTCATTTAAAACCGCCTGATTTTCAAGCTGCACGATATCTGAAATATCTACAATCAAAAGTGTATATCCCGCAACCTGACCGTCCGTTAAGATTCTGTCTGCGGTAACTTTATAAGTAAATCCGTTCTTTTCAAATTTAAGTTCACGCTTTTCAACAACCGTTTTAAGCTCTTCTCTTTTTTCTTCATCCATTCCAATATTAGGGAACAAATCAAGAGCGACTTCATTGGCATACATCACTTCATAACGGTTTGAAAGCACCACAAATCCCGCTCCCACGTCGTTCATAAGACTTTGGCGCGCAAGGTCGTCAAAGTTTAGGAAGTGATACCTCATTGATAAAACCGCATAGATACCGATTGATAGTGCTCTGAAAATCGGTGTGATATTCGGGATTTTTCCGTAGTTAAATTCGGCAATCGCAAAACATACACCGGTTAAAGCAATGGCAAATAAATAAAAGAAAGAATTAAGCTTAAAGCCGTAGCTTAGCTTTTCTTTCTGAGTTATTAAAGACTTAATTATCAAAAGCGCACACCAGGTTCCAAGCAAAAGTACCCCTGCGGTATGAGCATGATAAACAATACCTCTTGTGGCACTCAGCACTGATATTCCGTGCACGTTTTCAATCTTAATGTTATTTAAATAATTGTTGTAATCGGGAATATTTAAAGAAGAGAAAAATGTAGCAAGCACACTTGCACACCAGATTAAAGAAACCGGTGCGTAGAATTTTGACTTATACATTTTCACCATATAGTTCATAAGGGCGATACCAAAAATCAAGCGCCCTACAATAGACAATCTGACTCCCACTATTGATGCACTTATGGATGTGGAGTGGCTTATGGAAAACCAAGCTACCAAGTCCATGCCGTGTCCCAAAGCGGCAAGAAACAAACTACGATTTTCTACGACTTCAAGTCTGTCGTACAAAATCTTCATAAGGAAAACCGTAGCGATCATAACTATTAAGTTGACTATCTGATACATTGCATAGTAAGTCATATCCACACCTTAACGATCGTTAGTGACGGTAACACTCAATATATAATCAAATACAGCTTCTTTTTGTGTCTTTTCTTCTGTGTCTTTAATTTCTTTATCTTTTGCAATCTTTACAATCACAATTTTATGAAGCAAAGAATCCTTTGCTTCTTCTTCCAAAGAAGTACCGCAATACTTTAAGTATTTTTCAACACTTAAGTTATAGGAATCGGCAACATCTTTATAAACAGAAAGAACGGTTTCTTCTTCACTTTTAATAAGATCTTTTGGAAGTTCTTTAAATTCGGAAGAAGAAATTACTTCCGAAATCACATTTTCTACAACATCATTTTCATACTGGGAAACAAGAAAATCAGAAACGCAGCCACGAATAAAAACCATGTATTCGCTTACGTTTGAATAAACTTCTGAATTAAGACTTGCAATGGCTTTATCGGTAAGGGGAAGGTTGTTACCGTTTTCATCTTTTAAGCAAGGGTTTTCTTCGCAAAGTCTTGCATAGTAAAAATCTGCATAGTATTCCACTATATCATCGGTAAGAGGCTCCTTTTCGGCGCCTGCATCCAATCCTTCATAATTTGACAAGCTAACTATATAGTCATCTACATTATCAACGGTAATATCGACAATGTCTGCTTTTTTTCCGCAGGCGCAAAAAAGCGAAGCTGCAAGCAAAAAAAGCACCCCTGTCTTAAACCCTTTTTTCATCGTAATACCTTCCGAAATATCCTTAATCTTTCATAGGGCATAATAACACCTATAACATTTAATTTGTAGCATATCTAAGCTCAAAATTCAAGATTTGGCCTTTTGAGCCCTTTGCTATGCGAATTTATAGTTTTTTTCTTGTTTTTAGGCCCTCACAATGATACAATGTGAAGGCATTATGAATTGGAGGATAGATATGAGACCCGGATTGATTATTGCTATTGTCGTTGCGGTTATCGCAATTGCATTGCTCGTTGTTTTATATTTCTTAGGTAAAAAAGCTGAAAAGCGTAAGGCTGAGCAGGACGCTCAGATGGAACAGTACAAGCAGACTGTTTCAATGCTTATCATAGATAAAAAGAGAATGAGACTTATAGATTCCGGTCTTCCTCAGGCAGTGCTTGATCAGACACCAAAGCTTATGAGAAGAGCAAAGCTTCCCATTGTTAAGGCTAAGGTTGGTCCTCAGGTAATGAGCCTTGTGGCAGACGAAAAGATTTTTGAAGCCATTCCCGTTAAGAAAGAAGTTAAGGCAACCGTAAGCGGTATTTACATTACAGACGTTAAAGGTCTTCACGGAAAGATCGAAGCCCCTGTTAAAAAGACCAAAGGCTTTAAGGCATGGGTGGAACGCATGCAGGAAAAGGCAGGCGCTAAGTCAGTTAAATAATTTAAAAGACTTCGGAAGATTTTTCCGAAGTCTTTTTTTATACACTTTTTACATTCATTTCAATTTTGCACTTTGCATAGCGCTCATAATTCATTTCCATTTCATAGACTATTTCCATGTCTATTTCATCTTCTTTTTCATGAATACTAATTGACTTAGTATCAATAGAAAGAACAAAATCTCCGTATGGCGTGTGATACTCGGTAATTGAGGTCTTCCCTTCTTCAAAAACCATATTACTTCTGTACTTACCTTTTCTTGTGATTTCCAAAGACCGGTTATCAAACTTCACCATGCTCTTTACGGATTCTTCACCGTCAAAGCTTTCTTCATAGGAAATGTAATTCTTTTGATTCTTGTTATAAAAAAGCCCTCTTGTCAAAGTTTCTATCGTTTGCTCTTCCTTTAAATCTTCACCGACTTGCAAACCTTTGATTGAAAGCAACACTTCTTTGTTCACTTACTTACCTTTATTCCTTGGCGTGGCCGTTTGCGTCTATGCTTATCTGCATAAGAATAGATTTTTCCTGGTTGTCGATATGCTCTCTTGCGGCATCTCTTGCGCCAATAATATTTCCTTTCAAAATTGCGTCCATCAGCACTCTGTGCTCTTCAATGAGTTTTCCATGCTGACTTACATCCTTGATATACTCAAATCTGTAGCGATACATTTGCTCTGCCAAATTATTAAGAAGCGCCACAAGCCTTTCATTTCCTGTAGCTCCGACTATTATATCATGGAAAGCAACGTCTGCCTTTGCTATCACAGTAGCATCCTTTGTTTCAACCGCATCTTCAAAATCTTTGCAAGCTTTTTTAAGGGCTTCTTTTTCTTCATCCGAAATTCTCTCGCAGGCAAGCTCCGCACAAAAAGTATCAAGGGCGCGCCTTACTTCCAAAACATCCCTTAAACCCCTTTCTGAAATTTCCGCTACCTGTGCTCCGCGTCTTGGAATATTCATAACAAGACCTTCAAGCTCAAGTTTTCTAATAGCTTCTCTTATGGGAGTACGGCTTACCCCAAGCTTCTGGGCAAGATGGATTTCCATAAGCCTTTCCCCCGGCATAAGTTCTCCCGTTAAAATTGCTTTTCTGAGGGTCTGAAACACTACATCCCGAAGCGGTAAATAATCATCCATATTAAGTTCAAATTCACCCATGTTACACCCTCCTATTCAAAATGCTCTTTCTTTACGTTTCTAAATTTGGTTGAATGTATTTCAAAAACCGGATAGATAGACTTAAGCATATCCGCTGCAGTTTCTGCCTCTTTTTCAGAGTTAAACAAAGCATAAACCGTGGGGCCGCTTCCGCTCATGATTGCTTTGTTTGCATTTAAGCTTACTAACTTTTCTTCTATTTCACCAATCACGGGATGCATGGCCTTTGTAACAGGCTCCAAAATATTCTCTAAAAGCTCGGTAACCTTGGCTACATCGTATTCTTTTATAGCTGAAAGCATACCGTCTACATCGGGATGTTTCTTTTCACTTTCATCAGCATCAAAGGCGCTATAAACGTCTTTAGTTGACACAAAAATGTTTGGCTTACAAATCACGGTAGGAACTGAAGCCAAAGGAGTAAGAGTCGTTAACTTTTCTCCTATCCCTTCGCTTAAACAAAGGCCTCCTTCAATGCAAAATGGAACATCGGCTCCGATTTTAACGGAAAGCTCTCTTAACCTATCATTTGTTAAGTCCAAAGAAAACAGCCTGTTTAGCCCTCTTAAGGTTGCTGCCGCATCAGCGCTTCCACCTGCAAGGCCGGCTGCTATGGGAATGTTTTTTGAAAGAGTGATTTTAACGTCGAACTTCTTTCCTGTTTCTTCTTGTAAAAGCTTAAATGCCTTAATGATAAGATTGTCAGAGCCCTCATTTTGCTCGGCATTTAAAACTTCGCTGTCTGTTATAAGAGAAACTCCCTTTATATCATTCCCTGACTCAAAGCTTAAATCATCGCTTAAATCAAGAGTCTGCATTATCATTCGCACATCGTGATATCCGTTAGGTCTTCTTCCCACAATGTCCAAAGAAAGATTTATTTTTGCATATGCTTTTTCGTAGATAATCATCGTTAATATCCTTGTTATTCGTGTATGATACTCTTGTATAGGATTGTTTTTTGTATACAATAGACAATATTTAGTATACTTATTATAAATTAAAAAAAAATTTTTTCAAACTCTAAAGTTCTTATAATATTTGCCGATAATAGATATAGAAACCTATCATTAGCTGCACATGGAAGTGCGCTCACACAGGGGTTAACCCCGGGAGGACAATCATGAACGTAAACGGAATTACAGGATCGATTGACGGCTATTCTTCCTTTTCAAACCTTAATACAGATAAAGAAATAACTAGAACGGCGGCAAAGGTTAGCGAAACCGAATCGATACCAACCAATGTAGCTTCAGAAGAAGGCGTTATATACGAATCTTCGCCTGAACCTGTAACAAAAACTTATAAGGCAAATGAAGAAGTCATTGCCAGATTAAAAGCCGATGCGGACGCAAGAGTTGCCCAGCTTCGCACTTTGGTAGAACAGCTCATTTTAAAACAGAATGACGCTTATGCCAAAGCTACGGATATGTGGAATTTCTTACGCGAAGGCCATTTTGAAGTGGACGCCGAGACAAAAGCTCAGGCTGAGGCCGACATTGCAGAAGACGGATACTGGGGAGTAAATCAGACTTCCGACCGTATCATCGATTTTGCTATGGCTCTCACAGGCGGAGATCCTTCAAAAATTTCTGCTATGAAAGATGCTTTCAAAGAAGGCTTTGCTCAGGCAGAAAAAACATGGGGCGGAAAGCTCCCCGAATTGTCACAGAAAACCTACGATGCCGTTCTTGAGAAATTTGATAAACTCATGAGCGAAAACACGGAGACAGAATGATAATTTCATACTTTTAATAAAAGCCGAAGCTTAATAGCTCCGGCTTTTATATTTGTTATCTTTATTTAACGCATCCGATAAGTTCTTTAATATCGTTAACATTATTTCTTTGCATGTAATCTTTAATTCCGTCGATTACTTCCAAAGTAGTGTAGGGATTTACAAAGTTTGCGGCACCTACAGACACCATTGTGGCACCTGCCATAATAAATTCAAGGGCATCTTCCGCATTTGAGATTCCGCCCATACCGATAATGGGAATAATTACGGCGTTTGCACATTCATAAACCATTCTTACGGCAACAGGTTTAATTGCGGGACCGCTCATACCGCCTGTCTTATTGGCAAGCACAAAGGTGCGTCTGTTTATATCTATCTTCATGCCCGTAATTGTATTGATTAAAGAAATTGCGTCGGCTCCCGCTGCTTCTGCTGCCTTTGCCATGTCAGCTATCCTTGTTACATTGGGGCTAAGCTTCATGATTACAGGCTGCTTTGCAACCTTCTTAATTTCTCTTGTAATGTTTTCTAAGGCTTTAGCGTCCTGTCCAAAAGCTATGGCACCTTCTTTTACGTTAGGGCAAGATACGTTTATTTCAAGCATATCAACAGGTTCTGATGAAAGCCTTTCAACCACGCCCACATATTCTTCAACTGTTTTACCGCATACGTTTACGATTATTTTTGTATCATATTTCTTTAAAAACGGAATGTCTCTTTCACAAAAGACTTCGATTCCGGGATTTTGAAGGCCGATGGCATTTAGCATGCCGCCATACACTTCGCACACTCTTATTGTGTTGTTCCCTGTCCAAGGAGTTAAAGCAACGCCTTTTGTGGTAACTGCTCCAAGCTTTGACAAATCCACAAACTCAGAATATTCCATTCCCGATCCGAAGGTTCCCGAAGCAACGGTTACGGGATTTTTAAATTCAACTCCTGCAATACTTACTTTAGTGTTCATTAAATATCCACCTCCGAAGCCAAAAATACGGGGCCTTCCGTGCAAACTCTTGCGTTGTTTACGTGAGAGTGCTCATCCTTATTAACTGTCTTGCATACGCATCCAAGACATGCGCCCACTCCGCAGGCCATTCTTTCTTCCAAAGAAATGTATGCCTCTATATTCTTTTCCTTAGCATACTGCTTTATTGCTCTAAGCATGGGCATAGGACCGCAGGCAAAGATTACATCACATTCAATGCCTTGTTCCTTTATTGCTGTCAGCACATTTCCTTTTGTGCCCACACTTCCGTCTTCTGTTGCAATTACTGTCTTTGAATACTTATCAAAATCATCCTTTAAGAAAAGGTCGTTGTTTCTGTATCCTAAAACCGTTGTAACCTCTTTAGCCTTAATCTCTTTTGATAATTGTAAAATAGGAGGCACTCCGATTCCTCCGCCGATTAAGACCGCTTTCTTTCCGACAGCCTTCTCAATGGGAAAACCGTTTCCGATGGGGCCCATTACTGTTACTTCATCGTTTTCTTTGTACAAAGAAAACTCTTTTGTGCCCTTTCCTGCCACTCTGTAAACAAGGCGAAGCAAGTCACCCTCTGCTTCACAGATACTTATGGGGCGGGGTAAGATGGTTGATTTATCTTTAGGATACACCATCACAAACTGTCCGGGCTTTGCTTCTTTAGCTATATCTGTCTTTATTCTAAGTTCAAAGATTCCTTTTGATAGCTCTAAAGCCTTTGTCACTTTGGCCTTTTCATAGATCTTCATAAACAACTTTCCCTTCAACTATGGTAGCTTTTACTTTTCCCTTCAAGGTTCGCCCAAAGAAAGGAGAATTTACGGATTTTGATTCCGACTTATCATACACGTATTTTTCCCAAGGTGCAAACATCATTAAGTTTGCCTTTGCTCCGACCTTTATTCCTTCGCAGGGAAGATTGTAAAGCTTTCTTGGATTAACAGCCATTACTTCTATGAGTTTTTCAAGTGTAATTGCCTTTGATTCAACCAATGCTTCATAGCACAAAGAAAATGAAGTCTCAAGTCCTATGATTCCCGAAGGCGCCTTTAAAATGCCCACATCTTTTTCTTCTTTTGCATGAGGAGCGTGGTCTGTAGCAATTATTGAAATGCTTCCGTCTTTAATGCCCTCAATTATGGCAGCCCTGTCTTTCTTTGTGCGAAGAGGGGGATTCATCTTGGCATTTGCTCCGTTTTCTATTACCGCTTCTTCTGTAAGGCAAATGTGATGAGGAGTTGCTTCAGCAAATACGTTTTCGCATCTCTTCCTTGCTTTCCTTACAAGTTCAACACCCTCTTTAGAGCTTATATGCTGGATGTTAAGCTTAGCTCCTGTTTCTATTGCTATCTCAATATCTCTTTTTATTAATTTGGTTTCTGCTTCTCTTGGGGAGCCGTATATTCCGTAATAGTCGCTTGCGGCGCCGTGATTTAAACCGTTTTCTTTGATTAAGCTTTTATCTTCTTCATGAAGGCTTATGGGCACATCAAGTTCTTTTGCCTTAATCATGGCTTCTTTTAAAAGGTCTGCATCCATTAAAGGAATGCCGTCATCCGTAAAGCCGATTGCACCTTTACTGTACAAAGCGTCCATGTCTGTAAGTTCTTTTCCCTTAAGGCCCTTTGTGACGCTTGCGCAGGTGTGAATGTTTAAGGGTGATATTTTTGATTTATTTAAAACGTACTCAAGGGTTTCCAAATTATCGATTGTGGGATTTGTGTTTGCCATCATCACAACGTCCGTAAAGCCACCCTTTATGGCACACTTTGCGCCGGTCTCAATATCTTCCTTATGAGTCTGCCCGGGGTCTCTAAAGTGCACATGCACATCGCAAAGGCCTAAAGTTAAAATGTAGTCTGATGCATCAATGGCACCTTCGTCTATTTTCCCTGTTGCCTCGTTTAAATCAGTAATTTCTCCATTCTCTATTGTGACATCATAGCGACCGCTTAATTTGTTTACAGGGTCGCATACTTGGGCGTTTTGAATTTTAAGCATTTTAATCTCCGTTTGATATTGTGTAATTACAGATACACTTATTTATTAAGAGTATCATAAATCTTTTGTTCCTGTCTTGCGCTATTTGTACTAATTAAATATAATTAATGTGGTTTTGAAAACTACATCATTACCAATTTGCGATTATTAGGAGAGGTTATGTTTAGATTCATCGGTGCTGCCGTTTGGACGGTTTTATTTTTAATTCTATCTATTCCCTTTATTTTGGTATTTTTCTTATTAAGATTTATTTGCCCTAAATTCGTTGCAAATGCATCACAGACAATCGTATGCGGTGCGTTCAGAATGGTTTATTTTATTTCAGGCGTAAAACTCACAGTCATTGGTAAAGAAAATCTTTCAAAAGATACTCCCGTGCTTTTGGTTCCTAACCACAGAAGCATTTTCGATATTATAGTTACTTACCCCGAATGCATTATGCAAACAGGATATGTAGCGAAGAAAGAAACATCAAAGATCCCTGTTTTCTCTCTTTGGATGCGCCTTATGAACTGTCAGTTCCTTGACAGAAAAGACCTTAGAAAAGGCTTAAAGGTAATTAACAAAAGCGCAGAGCTTATTAAATCAGGTAAAAGCATGTGCATCTTCCCCGAAGGCACAAGAAACAAAGGTACTGAGCCCTTACTTCCCTTCCATGACGGAAGCTTAAAGATTGCAGAAAAGGCCGAATGTCCTGTGGTTCCCGTTGCAATAAACAATACGGAAGAAATCTTTGAAGCACACTTTCCTAAGATTAAAAAGACTCATGTCATCATTGAGTTTTGTAAGCCAATTGAAACAAAAGGTCTTTCAAGAGCCGAGATTCGCGAAGTAAGCGTTAAGGCTCAGGAAGCTTTGAAAGAAGCTTACTTAAGAAATCAAAAGCTTATATAATTAAATACAACAAGGGCCGCGTCAGTGACGCGGCTCTTTAATTATCTTTCTTTAAGCGCTTCAACAAGCTTTGCAAAGCCCATTCCGTGTGAAGACTTAACCCATATATTATCTGTATCCCTTACTTCTGTTTTTAAAACTGAAAGTAAGTCTTCAAGAGACTTAAAATATGAAATCTCAAGATTCTTGTTTTCTTTCTTTGCAGCCTCGTACATGTGCTTACAATTTTCGCCTACACAAATAAGCTTATCTATTCCGACATTGGCAGCGTAGGTTCCGACTTCGGCATGCATTGAATCCGAGTTCTCACCAAGTTCAAACATATCTCCCATAATTGCTACTTTTCTTCCCTCTGCCAAAACAAGAGTATCAAGTGCAGCCTTCATGGATGTGGGAGATGCATTGTAACAATCGTCAATTATGGTACCGATGCCTTTATAGTCAATCAAATTACATCTTCCGTCGATTGTCTTAGCCTTTGCTAAGCCTTCTTTAATCTGCGCGTCTGTAAGCCCCATGTCCTTTGCAATGGCAAAAGAAACAAGTGCGTTTGCCTGCATGTGCTTACCAAGCATATGAATGGTTGCTTTCAAATCTTCGCCCTTATAGTGCATTTTAAGCTTGCTTCCCTTAAGGCCAAGAGATTCAGAATCTGTTAAGGTAACGTCATTACCCTTATTAAATCCGTAAAAAACAGGTTTGATACCCTTTACGTCTTTTACGGTTCTTAATTTATCATCATCGCCGTTTAAGTAAATCTTTGCATCTTCACTCATAAACTCAAAGATTTCAGACTTAGCTTTCAATACGCCGTCTCTGTCATGCAAAAACTCTAAATGACATTCTCCGATGTTTGTGATAACGCAAACGTTTGGCTGAGCGATTCTTGATAACACTCTCATTTCGCCAAAATCGCTTATTCCCATTTCAAGTACTTCTACCTGAGTGTCTTCTTCAATTGAAAGAACCGTAAGGGGAAGGCCGATTTCATTGTTATAATTTCCAATTGTCTTTTGGGTCTTAAATCCTTCTGATAAAACCGCGGAAACCATTTCCTTGGTGCTTGTCTTGCCGACACTTCCTGTGATGCCAACCACCTTTACATTTAAAGATTCTCTGTACCACTTTGCAAGGTCTTGCAGTCCTTTAACAGTGTTTTCAACCTCAATACAAGGGCCTGTTACCCCTTCCGGAATGTGGTCACATAAAACTGCTGTAGCGCCCTTACTAAAACAATCATTTATAAAGTCATGACCGTCAACTCTTTCGCCTTTAATGGCTACAAAGAGACTTCCCTTTTTGACTTGTCTTGAATCCATTGTCACGGATTCTATAAGCATAGAGGCGTCGGTTATGTTTTTTCCAACGCCATCTGTTGCAATTATTACATCTCCAATATTAAAAGCCTTCATACTACTTTTCCAATGCCATCTTTACTAGTTTTTCACAGAGCTGATTATAGTTAATACCCACTGCAGCTGCTTCCTGAGGCATTAAAGACATAGGTGTCATGCCGGGAAGTGTGTTTGCTTCAAGTGCATAAAGCTCTCCGTCTTTATCCATCATGATATCAACGCGGGCATACTGGTTAAGCCTTAAGCAGTTGTATGCATCCTCTGCCATCTTCTGCATTTTAAGTGTGGTTTCTTGGTCCACATTTGCAGGACAGGTCTCAATTGTGGAGCCTTCCTGATATTTATTCTTATAATCGTAGAATCCTTCAACAGGGGCAATTTCGATTACAGGTAAAGCCTTACCTAAGATTACGCCGCAAGAAAACTCTCTTCCGTCGATAAACTGCTCAACCACAAGTTCGTTTCCGAATGTGAAGGCATCTTTCTTTGCCATTTCGTACTCTTCTTTATTGTGAGCGATATATACTCCGATACTGGAGCCTCCGTCAGTTACCTTAACAACTACGGGATATTTTACTTCGTTTCTATCTTCTTCACCCTTCTTTAATGAAAAACCTGCGGGAGTCTGAACGCCGTAAAGTTTAAATAAATCCTTTGCCAAAGCCTTATCCATTGCCAAAGCAGAGCTTACATAGTCGTTACCTGTATAGGTGATTCCGTGAAGGTCAAATGCTGCCTGCACTTTACCGTTTTCACCGTTTTCTCCGTGAAGAGCCATAAATACAACGTCTGCTTCTTTACAGATATCAAGAACATTGGGGCCAAAGAAAGATTTTCCTCCGTCCTTTCTTAATGCTTTAATTGCATTAATGTCAGGGTTCTGAGTCTTTATATGCTCGATATTTCCTAACAGTTCATCACCTTTATCAAACACTGTGGCTAAATCCACATCTTCAAGTCCTAAAAATACGTCAAGTAAAACGGCCTTGTGTCCGTTTTCTTTTAACGCCTTATAAATCTTTGCACCGGACACTAAAGATACATCTCTTTCAGTGCTTGTGCCTCCTGCCAAAACTACTATTTTCATTTCTTTCCTTTCTTATCCTTCACGCTTTTATTTAGCTTTGCCGTAACCGCTATTAGCTCTGCATAAGCGTTTGGAGAATTAACTGATTCTATATATTTTTCACTAAATGCGTTTCTTCCAAGCAAATAGTGGATATAGTCTTCTTCTGATTCTTCGTATTCTTTGCTGTTATCTATGTAATCGCAAAGCATCATTTCATAGGCGTTTCTAAGCTGGTCCACCACTTCTGTGGTCTCAGGATCTATGCCAAATCTTGCCTTGTCTCCCGCATCGGACTTTGCCTTTATACGGGCTTTAAATGAATTCATTAGTAAAGCACAATATGTCCTGTTTGTGCCTCTTGAGGTTGAAAGATATGTTATTGCGGCATCAAGTGTCGCTCTTCCGTCATAGGCAGCCCCTGCATTTAATTTAAGATAATCCAAAATAATCTGGTTGTAAACGCCGTTTCCCGTAGCCTTAAACATTTCCGCTGCAGCTCTGTACATCTGGTCGCTTGTTACGATGTCTTTGTTTGCTTCCAAACATTTCCATGCTTTGCTTGCAGCCTGAAAGGCTCTTTGAGAAAGGCTTTGGTCAAACTGCTTATAGTCCATTGAAAACTTTGCAAGGCAGGCGCAAAAATAAGCCGTTGCTCTTGTGGTCTCTCCCCCTACAGCAAGTTTCTTTTCACGTTCTCCGGGAAGATTTTGCAAAGAAACCGATGTATACACACCGCCTGTTTCCTGGTTCTGCATTTTTAAAAGCCATTCTATTTCAAAAGCCGCTTCATCCAAAATGTCGGGGATCTTGTTTCCGCTAAATTCGTATCCGTAGTCATCGGTAAAGGCGCTTGGATAGAATTCATAAGCTGTGCATAAGTCCATTACGGAAAGGCAGGCTTCCACCACATCCTTTTGTCCGCCATCTGCCGTATGCCATCCGCCGCTTACATCCATAGTCACTGTTAAATCGCTCTCAAATGGAACGCTTTCCACGTGGCAATTGTCGCACCTTAACTCATGAAGCTTTGAAAAGGCCTTTAACAATGTATCTTCATAGACGAATTCTCTTATAAAAAAGGACTTACTCTTTCCTAAAAGTTCTGCCTCAATGTAATAACAGCCTGCCACACTAAAATCTGAAAAATCCGCAACCCCTGTTAGCTTTGAGTCTTCTTCCAAGGAAGGTTTTCTTTTTACGCTTCCTCTGTAAACTTCCTCATGAGTGTTTGCATCCTTTACTATAAAAACAGCAGGAAGGTTTTCCCCTGCCAGTATGGCTTCTTTTGACTTATTTAATTCGTATCCGTTTAAGTCTACGCAAATCCCCGGATATGCTCCCGGCACTTCATAGTCTATCTTTGCCTCCGAAAGCATAGAGGTTTTACCGGACAGTTCTTTTATAAACGTGGTTTTTTCCTGGACTTTAACTTCGTTTCCGCATCCTGAAAGGAGGGCCAAGCAAAGCAAAATCGCTACTATTCGTTTTTTCATAAAGCTCTCCTTTTTAGTAAACCTATCCTATTATACAACGATTTTTGAATTTATACTAATTGCCAAAAGTGCCTTATTTATTTACATTTCCTGCCGATATATTTAATACAAGGACGTTTTTTTGAAATGGATTTTTCAAAAAGCGTCTATTTTTTTCTTTAAAGGAGGGTAAACAACCAATTGAGAATCAGTTCCTATCAACTAGGAATGGACTCCGAGAGACGTTACACGTCTACTCAATCATCTCGCTTTTATCGCGAGGTAAGTGTAAGCAATGTAGAGACAACAGGAAGTCAGCTTACACCGAATCTTTTTAACCAGTTTCTTCCAAAGGATAACGGAAAGAGCGACTGCGAAGGCCTTCCCGCTTTTGAACTTTCGGAAGAAGAACCTCTTGGCACAAAGGGGCTCGAAGATTACCTTGGGAAAGAGGATGCCATCAAAGATGCTTACGATTTATTAAGTAAGCGTGCCGGAATAAAAACCTATTCCCTCGCTCCGGAGAGGGATGCCGCATCAGCTTTTCAGAAGCTTCACCAGGATTTCTTATCGCGGATTCTTGATCTTTTATTTAGAAAGAAAGAGGATTGTAAGAAAGAAAACGCGCTTGAAGAAACAGATGTTGCCACAGCGGATACAGGTTCTTTAAGCAGGATTTCAACCACCTACTGCACAGAAAGCTACTACATGGAATCTGAGTTTACTTCATTTACGGCCGCAGGAATTGTAAACACAGATGACGGAAGAAGCATTAATGTTAATCTTAACATTTCAATGTCTTCTACCTTCATAGACTATTTCTCAACTTCCATAACAAACATTTCTTATCAGTTTACGGATCCTTTGGTGGTGAACTTAAGCGAGGCTCCCGCAGACTTAAAGGACTTAAAGTTTTTCTTTGATTTAGACTGTGACGGCGTTAAAGAAGAAATTTCAAACTTTTCTTCAAACAGTGCTTTCCTTGCACTTGATTTAAACGAGGACGGAAAGATTAATGATGGTTCCGAATTATTCGGAGCAAAGTCAGGAGACGGCTTTGCGGATTTGGCAAAATACGACCTTGATAACAACGGCTGGATCGATGAAAACGACGAAATCTTTTCTCTTCTTAAAATCTGGGGCAAAGACCCTGAGGGAAACGATTTAATCTATTCTCTTAAAGACAAAAACATCGGTGCCATTTGCTTACAAAATGCCGATACAGACCACATGGTTCGCTCACACGAAACCTATGATCCTAACGGCAGGATAAGAAAAACCGGAATCTTTTTATACGAAGACGGGAACGTAGGCACCATACAGCATGTAGATTTTGCTTCATAAAACTTAAGGAGGGGGGTATTCCCTCTCCTTTTTGATGGGGCAGGCGGATGATTTATCATGTCGCAAAACGAAGCAACGCTCCGCTAAGCTAATCCACGAAATACTAAGACACTCAGGAATGCCTTCGTGCCTAAGTATTTCGGGATGGATCTTAGCTTCGCTAAAAGCGCTTCTTAAGTGTTTTGCGATATGATAAATCATCCGCCTGCCTTAATATAATTTACTCTTCTTATGGCTTAACAATAATTACGGGCCTTACACCTAGGTTTGTGTCTACGTAATTTGAGCCTCCTACATCGCCCATTGCATCTATGTAATCTGCTGAATTTCCGGCCTTATCAAACGATCTTAGCCACTGTGTTGTGTTGCCGTTTGCTTTAGACAAATCAACCCCTGTAAAGGCTTTCATTTTTTCAGAGTTTTCTTTGGTCCATTCATACCCATTGTTTGAGAGTGCATAAACCGTAGGTTTAGCATAGATTCTTTCATCAAATGCATCCAGGAAAGCTGCGCATTTTGCTTCATAAGAATCATATTCTTTGTTTAAAACGCTTTCATCAACTCCAAAGTAAGAATATGCCTCTTCTTTAGATAACACATATGCAAAGTCAAAAGAATGTACTCCGTCTGAGTTTTCAAGATCCTTATGAACTATTTTTTCTCTCTCGATATCCGAGAATGCCTCATCAAGGAAATTTGAATTAAGCCAATTTCTTAAACTGCTGTCTGCCCAGTTAGTAGGCTTAGTCTCGTTATAAACTTTTGTATCAAGAACATCTACGGAAATTAAGGTTAATGTTTTTCCTTCCTTATCAAGTACGTACCAAGCAATATCTTCTTTTCCGTTATTTTTATTTCCATCCTGCTCATACTTTCCGAAATAAACGATATTTCCAATCTGAGCATCTTCTAAGTTAGCTGCAACTGCATCGCTCTTTGTATGGGCAAATCTCTTTTCGGTTATCTCTAGGTTTTCATCCGATACTTTCCTTGGATAATCAAGTCTCTTTCCAAATCTTACTTCTTCTTCGACACGCCTTGTAACATATCCTTCTTTAGCTTTCATGTCGATGATTTCAAGAAGGTCCTGATCTGACAATTCCTCTTTCGGAAGATAGTAATTATTGTCATAGTCGCAGAAAGCAACGCCTGTACCGAAGTATTCATCCGGAAATGAAATTAAAGTCAAGACTTTAGAAGGTCTGCTTAGGCCTGCCATATAGCTTTGTTTTAACTCTTCGTAGCGTTCTTCTTCCGATGGAGAAAGTCCGTCTCCTGTAGCTCTTACAAAGGTACTTCCCAATTCACTATTTGAATAGTGGAATAATATCCAATAAAAATCTACTTCTTCATCATTCATGTCCTTAAATAAATCGTTTAATTCAAGGGTTTTTTCGTCCCCTGCTTCCACGCTTTTATAAAGTACATAATCTTCTTTCGCGATGTAATCAATGATTTCAAGGATTTCTTCGTCTTTTAATTCTCTCTTAGGAAGATGAAGAACGTTTTCTTCTCCCTTCCCCGTGATAATAAGATATGCACCACATTTAAGAATTACCTTCTTGTTTTCCACAAGCGGAAGCGCTTTCTCAGGGTGCTTTAAGCTTGACTTGTATTCTTTTTCCAAAGAAGCATACCTTTTTGATTCTTCATCGGTGTATGCTCTGTTCATGGAAAAAATTACTTCCCCGCTATTTTCCACAGCTACATATATCTTTTCCATTGTTTCATTTTCAATGCCTTGATACTCTTTATATCTGTTGTATACTGTGGCAGCCATTGTGCCGGAGCCTACCAAAAGCACAAATATCAAAACGGCAGCGGCTACTGACACTATATTAAACTTGTGTGTCGTCTCTTTTGCTTTACTATTGTTTTTCTTTTCGCATATTTCCGAAATAGCATTTTCTTTTGCATCCAAAACTTTTTTCGGAACAGAAATATCTTGCGAAAAGATTCTTTCTATGTCTAACTCACTCTTTCTCATACCGATTGCTCCTCATAGTATTTTTTTAATTGCTCCCTTGCCCTCGATAGTCTGGTGCGGACCGTATTATCGGGAATATTTAAAATCCTCGATATCTCCTTTGTGGAAAAGCCTTGAGAATAATAAAGCACAGTGACAACTCTGTACTTTTCATCAAGCACATCTAAAGCTTCTTTAAACTCAATGTCGTGCTCATCTTCCTTACCCTCATCAAAGGGCTCGTCTTCAAAGTAAACAATTTTTTTATTTTGCTCTAAAACCTTATAACACTCATTAATAAGAATCCTTGTAATCCACGTCTTAAAGAATTGATTCTTTTTTAGTGTCGGTAGTTTTTCCCAGCAAATCAAAATCGTTTCCTGAATTGCGTCCGCCGCATCCTCGTTGTTTTTTAGAATTGCGTAGGCCGTCTTGTATAATGATTGCATTTGCGAATCAATTAGTTTAGAGAAAGCATCGGCATTCTTTCTCTTTGCAGCCTTCACAAGCCTTTCAATTTGTATGTCGCTCATTTCTCCCCCATCTTTCTATATATTTGAAAGAGTGTTTTGCCCTTTCATTATATTAGATTATGTTACGACATAAAATGTTTCATTTTGTCATAAAAAAACATAAAAAAACTGCAGGCAATTTTGCCTGCAGCCATAAACTGTTTTATACCGCGTTGTAATTGATAAGACATCCTTTAAGAATAATCTCTCTTTCCTCATCGGTTAAATCGCCAAGATGGAGAGTGAATTCTTTAAGACCGTCATTCTTTACTGCGTAAGCCTTAATGTTATCATTCTTTTCGATAACGGCTTTCTTGATATCGGGGATGAAAATGTAGTCTCCCTTAGTGAAGGGTAAGTCGCCCTTTTCGATTACAAAAGGAAGCATGCCCCAGTTAATAAGGTTAGAGCGGTATCTCTTTGTGGCATATTCGTTTGCGATGTTAGCCCAGCCGCCTAAAACCTTCTGACAGGAAGCTGCCTGTTCTCTTGCAGAGCCGTCGCCCGGTTTAACCGCAAAGATTGTGGAACCGATTCCAAACTTTTCATGGTTCATATCAGGGAACTTTTCTCTTACCTTACTCATTACATCATGAAGCTCGGGAAGGGCCTGACAAGGTTTCTCCGAGCCGTCACCTGAAAGAACAGCTTCTCTTGCCTTTTCTGCCTTTTGAACTTCTTTTGCAAGGCCCACATATTCAGGGTCTTTTCTTGAAAGAGTAAATTCAGCCAGTCCCAAAGGATTTGATCTGTAAGATGAAGTTTCTCCCGAAGGAATAAGTTCATCTGTTGTGGTAACCGGATCGTGGATTTCAGATACCACTTTAAGTAAAAGGTTATCTGTTAAAGCCACCATCTTAGGCCAGTCTTTAATGTTCGGGCCCATCTTGATTTCCTGAGTGGGGTCAGCCACGCCGTGAGAATCAAATACTCTGTTTTTATAAATTGAAGTATCGAAATAATACTTATACTTTTTAAGCTCTTTATCTACATCCGTAGCAGGTGTAAGGAATCCTTTGTTTGCAGCTGTTGCAGCAATTGAACGAGCGTCCATAAGCGCAACGGAAGCAATCTGACCATTCTGAATCTTGGAGCCTTCTCTGTTCGGGAAGTTTCTTGTTGAATGGCGGATTGAGAATGCGTTATTTGAAGGCGTATCTCCTGCGCCAAAACAAGGTCCGCAGAATGCAGTCTTTACAACTGCGCCCGACTGAATAAGCTTTGTCACGCATCCGTTCTTTACAAGCTCGATGTAAATAGGAGTTGATGCGGGGTATACGCTAAATGTAAATTCATCGCTTCCGATATATGAGTCTTCGATGATGTCCGCAGCCGCACAGATATTTTCAAATCCGCCGCCGGCACATCCTGCGATGATTCCCTGCTCAACGTATAACTTTCCGTCTCTTATCTTATCCTGCAAAGAGTACTTTACTTTTTCGCCAAAAGAAACCTTTGCGCGCTCTTCAACTTCATGAAGCACGTCTTTAAGGTTTTTATTTACATCTTCGATGGTGTAGACATTTGAAGGATGGAAAGGCATCGCAATCATAGGTTTAACCTTTGATAAGTCAACTTCCACCATTCCGTCATAGTAAGCCACATCCGAAGGTTTTAATTCTTTGTATGCTTCTTTTCTTGCATGGATATCATAAAACTCTTCAATCTTTTCATCCGTTACCCAGATTGAAGAAAGACATGTGGTTTCTGTGGTCATTACATCGATTCCGATACGGAAATCTGCCGATAAGTTCTTAACTCCCGGTCCCACAAATTCCATTACTTTATTATTTACATATCCGTTTGCAAATACGGCTCCGATAATTGCAAGGGCTACATCTTGAGGGCCAACGCCTTTTGCAGGCTCTCCCTTAAGATAAACCCCCACTACCTTAGGCATATTGATGTCATAGGTCTGAGAAAGAAGCTGCTTTACAAGCTCGGGTCCGCCTTCCCCCACAGCCATGGTTCCAAGTGCACCATATCTTGTGTGTGAATCGGAACCTAAAATCATTGCGCCGCTTTCAGCAAGCATTTCACGCGCAAACTGGTGAATAACCGCCTGATGAGGGGGGACGTAAATTCCGCCGTATCTTTTTGCACAGCTTAAACCAAATACATGGTCATCTTCGTTGATTGTTCCTCCAACCGCACAAAGTGAGTTGTGACAGTTGGTAAGTACGTAGGGAATCGGGAACTTGGTAAGACCCGAAGCTCTTGCCGTCTGGATGATTCCTACGAATGTAATGTCGTGCGATGTAAGCTTATCAAACTTAATCTTAAGCTTATTCATATCGCCGCTTGTGTTATGAGCCTTTAAAATATTGTATGCAATAGTACCCTTCTTTGCTTCCGCTGCATCATAGTTTTTAGCTTTGCCATCAGCTTCAGAAACTATGTCCACACCGTTAACAAGGTAGGCTCCGCCTTCATGTAATTTAATCATGGATTAAGTTACCCCTTTATTTTAGAGTCACTTTTTTCAAGTGCCAAATGTCGTCAACATATTCCTGTATTGTTCTGTCAGAAGAAAACTTTCCGACGTGTGCCACATTAAGAATAGCCGACTTTGCCCATGTATCCTTATCTTGGTATTTTTGTACCAATGCTTCTCTCGCGTTGTGATATGAACGGAAATCCTTTAATATAAAATACCTGTCCGCGCGGTTCGTTTCAAGAGTATTCAACAAAGAATTGTATAAAGATCTGAATTCGTCAGTGTTGTTAGGCGCATATGTACCGTCAACAAGCTGATCCACAACCTTCTTTACATCTCTGTCGTTATTATAGATTTCCATGGGAACATAACCGCCGTAATTTTCATAACTTATTACTTCTTCAGCAGTAAGTCCGAAAATCTGAGCGTTTTCTTTTCCCACTTCCTGAACGATTTCCACGTTTGCGCCATCCATTGTGCCAAGGGTTAACGCACCGTTTAACATAAACTTCATGTTACCGGTTCCCGATGCTTCCTTTGAAGCCGTTGAAATCTGTTCTGAAATATCAGATGCAGCAAAAATAATCTCTGCATTTGAAACTCTGTAATTTTCTATAAATATAACTTTAATCTTTCCATTAATGGAAGCGTCGTTGTTTATAACGTCCGCAACGGAATTGATTAACTTAATTGTCTGCTTTGCTGTATGATAACCTGCAGCCGCTTTTGCTCCGAAAATAAAGGTTCTCGGATAGAAGTCCATATCGGGATTTTCTTTAAGCATGTTGTAAAGATACATGATATCTAAGATATTTAAAAGCTGTCTCTTATATTCATGAAGTCTCTTTACCTGCACATCAAAGATTGAATCGGGGTCAACGTCCACTCCGTTATGCTCTTTAATGTATTTAGCAAGGCGCACTTTGTTTTCACGCTTAATCTTCATGAATTCTTTTTGCACCTTTTTATCTTCAGCATAATCTGCAAGCTTAACAATCTTTGATAAATCCGTAATCCATCCGTTTCCGCATTTCTTTGTAACAAAATCTGCAAGTAAGGGATTTGCGTGTAAGAGGAATCTTCTCTGAGTGATACCGTTAGTCTTATTGTTAAACTTTTCAGGCATCATTTCATAGAAGTCTCTTAACTCCTGACGCATAAGGATTTCTGTGTGAAGCTCCGCAACACCGTTTACTGAATGGCCTGCACAGATTGCAAGGTTAGCCATTCTGACCTGGCCGTCATAAAGTATAGCCATCTTACGTATCTTTTCGTGGTTTCCCGGGTACTTCTTCTGGATTTCTTCTATAAATCTTCTGTTTATTTCTTCAACTATTTGATAAATTCTGGGAAGTAATCTTTGGAAAAGGTCGATGGGCCACTTTTCAAGGGCTTCAGCCATGATTGTATGGTTGGTGTAAGCGCATGTCTTAGTGGTTACATCCCATGCTTCATCCCATGATAAGCCATGCACGTCCATAAGTATGCGCATAAGCTCAGGGATAGCTACGGTAGGGTGAGTATCGTTTAACTGGAAAGCTACCTTTTCGTAGAATTTTCGAATGTCTTTATGAGTGCGCAAGTATTTTTCAACCGCTTCCTGAACAGATGCGGAGATGAAGAAATACTGCTGTTTTAATCTTAATTCCTTGCCCACATAGTGATTATCGTTTGGATATAATACTTCAACTATTGTCTTTGCAAGGTTTTCCTGCTCAACCGCCTTTTGATAATCTCCTTTATCAAAAGAATCAAGCTTAAATACTTCCATGGGCTGAGCATCCCAAATACGAAGTGTGTTTACCACTCCGTTTCCGTATCCTATTACGGGTAAATCGTAGGGCACAGCGTTTACCGACTGATAACCTTCCTGACGATAATGAAGGTTTCCTTTTTCATCGGTATCTGCTACCGCATATCCTCCGAACTTAACTTCCTTTGTGTATTCGGGCCTCTTTAATTCAAAAGGGTTACCGTTTTCAAGCCAGTTATCCGGAGCTTCCACCTGGTATCCGTTTTCTATTACCTGCTTAAACATGCCGTATTTATACCTGATGGCACAGCCGTAAGCGGGATATCCAAGTGTTGCAAGAGAATCAAGAAAGCACGCTGCCAATCGACCAAGACCGCCGTTACCAAGCGCTGCATCAGGCTCTTCATCCTCAACTACGTCTATGTTTACTCCAAGCTCTTCCAAAGCAACCTTTGCTTCTTTGTAAGCCTTCATGTTGATGAGGTTATTTCCAAGGGCTCGCCCCATCAAAAACTCCATCGACATGTAGTAAACAATCTTTAGATCTTTTTCTTCGATTGCCTTCTGGGTATCCATCCAGGCATCGATTATCTGATCCTTTATTGCATAGCAAACAGCCTGAAAAATCTGCTGGTCTGTTGCTTCTTCCATAGTTTTTCTGTAAAGAGTCTTTACATTATAAACAACGCTTCTTTTAAACAACTCTTTGTCAAAGACAGGTGCTCCCATGCTAAGTTCTCCTTTTATGCTAATAAGTTTGCATTAAACTCGCTCAACACCTATTGTAACATTTTCACCATTAACGTTCCATTCCTTCATGTTGGAAAGTGTTCCGTTATCGGAGATTTCTGTTGCCAATACTTTAGTTGCAATAGCTTCTTTGTTCTTTAATACTACTTTACTTACTTTGTCGCTTCCGCTAACCACTACCTTGATTCTGTCCATTACTTCAAAGCCCGAATCCTTACGCATGGTCTGGATCTTTGAAATAACTTCATACATAAAGCCTTCTTCGATAAGTTCTTCAGTAAGGTTTGTATCAAGGACAACGGTAACGGCATTGTCTGCTTCTGTTACGTATCCTTCCTTCTGAGTGATAGCGATAAGCAAATCTTCTTCTGAAAGTGAAACGGTTACGCCGTCTACGTCAAAAGAAATTGCTCCGTCTTTCTTAAGCACATCCATTGCGGCGTTTCCATCAACCGAAGCTAAATACTTCTGGATTCCGCCAAGCTGCTTTCCGTACTTAGGTCCGACTGTTCTAAGTTGAGGCTTAAATGTATAAGAAGTAAATTCTCTTACATCGTCTGTAAAGATAACATCTTTTACGTTTAATTCGTCTTCGATGATTTCTTTATAGAAGTCTGAAAGTTCAAAGCCTGCCTTAACAAACATCTTTGAAATAGGCTGTCTGTTCTTGATGTTTGAAGCGTTTCTTGCGGCACGTCCCATAACAACAGTCTTTAAAACTGCGTCCATGTTCTTTTCAAGTTCTTTGTCCACAAGCTTTTCATCAGCTACAGGGAAATCGCAAAGATGTACACTCATAGGCGCATTCTTATCGATTTCGCAAACAAGGTTTCTGTAGATATCGTCTGCCATGAAAGGAATCATGGGTGCTGCAGCCTTAACTACGGTAACAAGTGCTGTATAAAGAGTCATGTAAGCATTGATCTTATCCTGCTCCATGCCCTTAGCCCAGAATCTTTCACGAGAGCGACGTACATACCAGTTACTCATTTCATCCACAAAGTCATCAAGTGCTCTTCCGGCATCAGGGATGCGGTAGTTTTCAAGGTTGTTATCAACATCCTTAACCATTGTATTTAATTTAGATAAAAGCCACTTATCCATTACAGGAAGCTTATCGTATTCAAGTGAATACTTTGTGGCATCGAAATTATCGATGTTTGCGTAGAGTACAAAGAAAGCGTATGTGTTCCAAAGTGTACCCATGAACTTTCTCTGGCCTTCTACTACTGCTTCATCTGAGAAGCGGTTAGGAAGGTAAGGAGCTGAGTTTGTGTAGAAATACCATCTGATTGCATCTGCGCCAAACTTTGCAAGTGCTTCAAAAGGATCTACGGCATTTCCCTTTGACTTACTCATCTTCTGACCGTTTTTATCAAGAACATGTCCCAACACGATTACGTTTTCATAAGGAGCTTTGTTAAAAAGCAAAGTTGATTCAGCCATAAGTGAATGGAACCATCCACGTGTCTGGTCAACACCTTCAGAAATAAACTTTGCAGGGAACTGTGCTTCAAACTTTTCCTTGTTTTCAAAAGGATAGTGATGCTGAGCAAAAGGCATTGCACCTGAGTCAAACCAGCAGTCGATAACTTCGGGTACTCTCTTCATGGTGCCACCACACTTAGGACACTTAAGAGTAACTTCGTCGATGTAAGGACGGTGAAGCTCAACCTTGTCCGCATCGCTCATTCCGCTCTTTTCTTTAAGTTCTGCTCTTGAACCGATGCATTCTAAGTGACCGCATTCGCACTCCCAGATATTTAAAGGAGTACCCCAATAACGGTTACGTGAAATAGCCCAGTCCTGAATATTTTCAAGCCAGTTACCGAAACGTCCCTTACCGATTGATTCGGGGATCCAGTTAACTGTGTTGTTGTTTCTGATTAAATCATCTCTTACTGCCGTTTCTTTAATGTACCAAGACTCTCTTGCATAGTAGATTAAGGGAGTGTCACATCTCCAGCAGTGAGGATATTCATGCTCAAACTTAGGAGCATCGTAAAGCTGTCCTCTAGCATCAAGGTCCTTTAATACTTCAGGGTCAGCCTTCTTTACAAATAAGCCTGCAAAAGGTGTTTCTTCTGTCATTTCACCTTTTCCGTTTACAAACTGTACGAAAGGAAGGTCATAGTTTCTTCCTACATTGGCATCGTCTTCACCAAATGCGGGAGCGATATGAACAATACCGGTACCGTCTGACATGGTAACGTATTCATCACATGTTACAAAGAAACCTTTCTTCTTCTGCTTATCTGCGCATTCCTTAGCACAAGCAAACAAAGGCTCATATTCTTTCTTTTCTAAATCCTTACCTACGTATGTTTCAAGGATTTCATAGGCAGGTGCATCATCTGTCTTAAGCTTTCCTAAAACTGTGTCAAGCAAAGCCTTAGCCATGTAATATGTGTATCCGTCTGCTGCCTTAACCTTACAGTACTCTTCGTGAGGGTTCATACAAAGAGCTACGTTAGAAGGAAGTGTCCAGGGAGTTGTGGTCCATGCAAGGAAGTATGCATCTTCGCCAACACACTTAAATCTTACGATTGCAGAGCGTTCCTTAACTGTTTTATATCCCTGTGATACTTCTGCGGATGAAAGAGGTGTACCGCAACGAGGGCAGTAAGGAACGATCTTAAATCCTTTGTATAAAAGGTTCTTATTCCAGATTTCTTTTAATGCCCACCATTCTGACTCGATGTAATCATCATGGTATGTAACATAAGGGTTGTCCATATCAGCCCAAAAGCCGACTGAACCTGAAAAGTCTTCCCACATTCCCTTATATTTCCAAACGGATTCCTTACACTTTTCAATGAAGGGTTCCATTCCGTATTCTTCAATCTGTTCCTTACCGTTTAATCCAAGAAGCTTTTCAACTTCAAGTTCAACGGGAAGTCCGTGAGTATCCCAACCTGCTTTTCTGGGTACATAATAGCCCTTCATGGTGCGGTATCTGGGAATCATATCTTTAATAACTCTTGTAAGCACGTGGCCGATATGAGGCTTACCGTTTGCTGTAGGGGGTCCGTCATAGAAAGTGTATGTAGGGCCTTCCTTACGGCTGTCCATACTCTTTTCAAAAATCTGATTGTCGTTCCAGAACTTAAGTGTTTCTTTTTCACGATCCACAAAGTTCATGTTGGGTGATACCTGTTTGTACATCTTTTTCCTCCAAAATCTCTCGAAAAATTAGAAAAGGCTCCGTCCTAAAAAGGACGAAGCCTGATAAGCGTCGCTAACCACCTTTTTAAGAGTACTCCCTTTCGGTCCATACAATTCCACTCTAACGTTTGGATTACGTCTTAGCTTACTTTGTTCAGCTTCGAAGCTCAGAAGTGATTTTCACATATACCTTACTCGTACCGGGCTCTCACCCTCCCCGGCTCGCTGAAACTTCAAATATATGCTACTGTCTTCGTCAATGCTTTGCGGACATTATATTGCTTTTAATGCGTTTATGTCAAGTAAATCCAACATAAAAGAGCCGTCGCATATAGCGATGGCCCTTTTTGATGTTTTATTTGTTCTTAAGTAAGTCTCTGATTTCTGTAAGAAGTTCTTCGCTTGTGGGCTTAGCAGGTTCTGCTGCCTTAGCTTCTTCTTCTTTCTTCTTAAACTTAGCGGATGCCTTTGCGATTGCCTTTGTGATAAAGAAAATGCAAAGTGCCACGATAAGGAAGTCGATTACGCTCTGGATGAAGTTACCGTACAAAAGCTCAGCTTCTCCAACCTTAACAGATAAAGTGGTAAAATCGATACCGCCGGTGATAATTCCGATTAAGGGCATCAAAACATCGTTAACCAAAGAAGTTACGATTTTTCCGAATGCTCCACCGATGATAACACCGATAGCCATGTCTAAGATATTACCCTTAGCAACAAACTCCTTGAACTCTTTCATTGTCTTTTTCATTTCTTACCCTCCTTGTGTAAAAGTATCAATGTACCAATAAAAATAATATCAAATGTAAGAGTAATAAACAATAAGTAAAGCCAAATAAACCTACATTTGTTTTAAAATATAGTCTTTTACCTTTTCTAACTTGCTTTCTTTCCACTTACCATCCTTTTCTTTAAGGGAAATCGGATAAACAATCTGAAAATCAAGCACTTCTCCCGGCACACGACCGCTTCTTAACTCTTCATAGAAGTTTTCCCTAAAGTCTTCTTCGGTAGCATCTTTAAATTTAGCGGGATTCATGTATTTAAGTTGCCTCTTTGTAGCCTCTATAAACATCTTTGCTGAAAGTGGCTCTAACTTTTCGTATTCTTCTTTTGAAACATCTGTAAAGATATCGGGAAGTGAATGTGCTTTAACAGTTTCTGTCTCTCTGTCTATCTTAAGTCCCTTTGCGTCAAAAGAAACCTTCTCCCTCGTAAAGTTAAGTTTAAGTAAGATTCCAAACTCGGTATTGTATTGAGACCTTTGATAATCAGTATCAAATATAAAGTTTCCTAATGAATAAAAGATTATTTTATCTCCAACAGTCTCATAATTCATAGGAACGTGGGGATGGTGAGACACCACAACATCTGCGCCTAAGTTTAAATATTCTAAATATCTGTCTCTTGTGTATCTGTTTGGAAGGCTTGTAAATTCTTCTCCGCCGTGAGAAACAACCACGCACCACTTACAGGTTTTCTTTATATCGTTAATGACACGCTTAATGCTTTCCATATCGCTCCAGCTAAAGCATCCGGGTGTATCTTCCCCTGCTTTTCTGCAAGCTCTTTGATATCCTACTGATAGAATGCCGATGCCCCCTGCTTCATTTAATATAATGGGAGTCTTAGCTTCTTTTTCATTCATGCCTGCCCCAAGGGTTAAGGCATTTGCTTCTTTAGCATGTAATAAAGTCTCTTTAATGCCCTCAAGCCCTGCATCCATTATGTGGTTGTTACAAATATTCCAAATGTCTGCATTGATCCTTTTTAAGAAGCTTACGGCTCTAGGGTCCATAGCGTGCACAAGCTTAGCCTTAGGGTCATCGGTTTCTTCTTTCTTTACTTCATACAAAGGCCCTTCAACATTTGCAATCACATGATCCGCGCCTTTTAAAAAGTCCGTTATATCAGAAGAAAGCAGGCTTTCATCAGCCCACTTTCCTTCCATGTATTTATCAAATCCGATATCACCTGTAAAGATTAAAGACGTCGATTCTTTCATCAATTATTCCTGACCTTTTAAAACTACAAGCTTGTTGTAAGGTATTTCGATTCCTTCTTCTTTAAATCTCTTCATAAGCTCCACTCTAACTTCAGAGCAGGATGTGGGGTTATCCTTAAAGTCCTTTGTTTCAACAAGGGCTCTTAGAGTTACTCCGCTTTCATCACAGCTTCTTAAAAGAACCGTTGGCTTAGGGCCGTAGTGCTTTGGATGCTTAGTTATAACATCCGCCATGATGGCCATGGCTTTTTCCATGTCGGTTCCGTATGCAACGGATATATCAACGGGGAAAGAAAAGGATTCTTCCTGAGTGTAGTTAATGATAATCGAAGAACCCACTATGGAGTTTGGTATGTAAATGATTTCTTTTTGATAGGTCTTAATTACGGTATGTCTTAATGTAATGTTTTCTACGTACCCGGGGTCATATGAATCAATTTTTACTCTGTCCCCTATATCAAAGGGCCTTGACCTTGAAGAAGAAAGGGATATTCCCGCAAATACGTTTGCAAGGGTTGACTGAGCCGCAAGACCAAGTACAACCGCAGCCACACCGGAGGAAGCAAGGGCTTTTTCCCAAGGCTTTGAAAATCCGGGAATCTGTCCAAGCACTGTAAAGAGTGCCGCAATCCACATGATTACTATGATAAGACCCTTTAGGAAGATTAAATGTATCTTTCCTTTAAGTCTTTCTTTGCTGAAAAACTTGTTCATTACCATATTAATTACATAAGCAATTACAAAGGGTAAAACATACTTTAAAAAGATTTCCAACACATCTTCCATAGCATTCTCCTATCAGTTTCTTTTTTCAAAATGATATAAATGACAGTGATATTTTCCCATCCACTTATCAAGGTATTCGGTTACTTCGTAGCCTTTTTCTTTCATTAAGGCCAATTCGTCATCATAAAGAACAGGGTCTAAATAAGCCCAGATTTCCCTAAAGTCGCCTTCCAAGTTATAGGGCTTTTCATCAAACACTTCGTTATCGGGATAGTAATATTTAAGCACTGTCCATGCAAGGTGCTTAACACCTGCGGACGTAAATACCGCATCTTCTGAGGGCGTTCCCACAATGTTTAATATTTCCTCGGTATTTGCTTCTTCAACCTTTGTAACGCTTCTAAAGTGCTTAAAATCTAAGAGTCCGGCCCCAAAGAGAAGTATAAGCAATACTCCGATTATAAAAAGTCTGGTGGTTACTTTCTTTTCATCTTTAACAAATTTCTTTATTAATATAACAAGTCCCACAAGCACTACAGGCATTAGGGGGTGCATGTACCTTATTTCAAGAATCGGATTAATGATCAGGCACACAAGATAAGCAAATGAAATTACAAGTACGCTTGTTAAGGCAAAAGAAAACAGGCTGTAGTCAAGGTAATCTAAGTTTTCTTTCTTTGTAAGGCTTATATTTAAGCTAACGTTTACGCTTCTTTTACCAATCTTTTTAAACACGAGGACATTAAAGATTTTATTTAAATAAAAGAGCACTGCAATAATTGCCACTATGGTTAAAATCTTTGATGTGCGTCCTCCGCCAAGCAAAAACCTTATTACGTTTGAAAGCTTTTCAGGCTTATCTGCCCACCAGTTATTCTTCACTCTTCCTGTCTGGATAAAGAAAATGGGAAGCCAGGGCAAATACAAAACTATGTATGAAGCAATTGAAATAATGCCGTAAAGATAGGTCTTTCCGCGGTTCTTTAAAAAGTACACCAAAGAAACGGAAAATACCAAAATGCCACTTGTCACAAGGCCGTAATAATGAGTGTAAGCAGAAAGCACGGAGAATATCACAAGCCACACCCAGTATGATTTCTTTTCTTTTTCAAAGATTTTTATTGAAAAAAGAGTCGCTATCAAAATGAATGCAAAGCACAAAGCATACATTCTGATTTCTAAGTTATATTCTACGCAAGTAGCGGACAATCCTGTTATAAAGATAAAGAAATAAGAAGGGATGCTTCCAAGGTGTTTCTTTATAACCGTTACACAAAGGATGATTCCCACAATGAACGGAATAACGGACGCTAAGTGATAAATCCAAGACACCTGTCCGAATATTTCATAGAAAATTTTAAGGTATGCATAGTATAAAATAGGGTGATTCTCCAGATAATAGACTCTTTCATAAAGGCCCTTATAATCGGTACCTCTTATAACGTTTCCGGAAAAAGCTTCATCGCCCCATAAAACGTTATCAAAGATTAATGATACGTTTAACAAAACGACAGCCAAAGCCGCTATATAAACTCCGTATTTTAATAAAAACAAATATAATGCATTAAAGAAAGCGTTAATCTTTTTATTCATGTTTCTTCCTCATAGATTTAGTCGCTTCTATCTTATCACCTAACGGCTTTTAAGGCAAAAAAATTCCCGAGCACTTAAGCTCGGGAATTAGTTTAATTACTTATACTGATCGATATTTTGGGGTGTAATGGGCACAAATGGAACCCAAACATATTTTAAATCTTCTGTAGCTCCTGAAAGTGTCGATACGGATTTACCCTTTGCCAAAGTTACAGCGCTCTCGATTGCAGCTTCGCCCTGTCCTACGGTATCCTGTAAAACCGTCATGAACATATCTCCGCTTCTGATTGCTTCGCATCCGCTGTCTGTAGCATCAATTCCTGCAACCAATACCTTCTTTGTGTCGTAGCCGTTATCCTTAAGCCAATTGATTGCACCTATTGCCATAGGGTCATTGTTACAGATAATGCAGTCAAATGGCTGTTTGGTAAGTTTAAACATTTCAAGCTTATCGTATGCAACGGTGTCTGACCAATCACCGTGGTCGCAGAATACTATATTTGCATCCACACCGTTATCTAAGAAGAAATACTTAACTGCATTTGTTCTTTGAGGAACGGCAGCATGTCCTTTCATTCCTTCCATGATTATTACGTTAAGTGATGATGGCTTTCCAAGTCCGTTCCAAACGTATTCAGCCTGATATCTTCCCGCATCCTGCTCAAAGGAACCTACATAGATAAATTTATCTGCCTTTAAATAGTCTGCACTTGGCTCATTGTTTACAAATACTATAGGCATATCTCCTGCAGCAATTTCCATTTGAAGAATTGTTGTGGCATCTGCCAAACGACAAATAACCGCATCGTATCCGCCGCTTGAAGCTTTTGCAATCTGTTCTCTTTGTACCGTTGCGTCACCTCCGCAGGAAACAACTTCAAGGGTTACTCCGGAAGATGATGCCTTCGCCTGCATCGCTTCTATCAAAGTATTAAGGAACGTATCTGTATCATCATGAATGGTCATTAATATCTTTACGCCGTTTCCGTTTACAGCGCCACCCGACTTACTTGAACCGCAGCCCGTAAGTAAGAGGACAAGCATTGTAGAGCACAGCATAAATACTACTGTTCTTTTCAAAAGATTTCTCATAATCTGCCTCCTTATCAAATCTTAAACTGCTGAACGTAAGAAGTTAAAGTCTCTGACGTCTTTGCAAGTTCGTGTGAGTTGTCGGCAACGTCCTGGCTACTTCTTGTAATGCCCTTAGCCTGCTCTACCATCTGGCGGCTGGTCTCTAAGATTTCATCTGTACTTGCAGCCTGTTCTTCCGATATAGCCGCTACGTTTGTAGCAACGTCGTCTACCTTCTGTACATCCTTTATCATCAAATCAAGTTTTTCATTTGATGTTTCAATATTTTCATAAATCGTTCCAAAGGTCTCAACCGCTGTATTGATAAGTTCGCTGTTCTTTTCAATATTTCTTGCACTGGTTTCAGCCTGAGTAACAACCGCATCAATGGCAGCTCTTACATCATCAATAAGCCTTGAAATATTTTCTGCACTTTGAGCTGAGTTTTGTGCAAGCTTACCGATTTCAGTTGCAACTACCGCAAATCCCTTACCGGTTTCTCCGGCTCTTGCAGCTTCGATACTTGCATTCAATGAAAGAAGATTTGTTTCTTCCGCGATTTCGGCGATAAGTCCTACAATCTTTGTAATTTCTTCTGAAGCCTTACCTACGTCGTTGATAGAAGAAACAAGCTCGTTATTACTATTCTTAATGTCTTCCATTGCAACAGCAAGCTGTTCCATATCCTTACGGCCCTTCTTACTGATTTCAACGGCTTCCTTCATGCTTTCGTTTGCAAGGTTTGAATTGTCTCTTGTATCGGATACAACCATCGCAAGAGTTGTTGCATTTTCTGCGATTTCATTAACCGCAATTGCCAACTGGTCAACCGTATTATTAAGATTCTGCATAGCTTCCGACTGTGCCTGAGAAGCTTCGTACATGCTCTTTGACACTTCGTCGGAGTTGTCGGATTCTTCTTTTAGTTTCTTTGACTCTTCATTGATTGAAGAAAGCATTCCTCTCATGGATTCAACGAATTCTCTTACCTTTCCTCCCATGACTCCGATTTCATCATTGCTTTCTTGCTTAACTTCTATTGTAAAGTCACCTTCAGACATTGCAGCGATATCCTTTGTTATCGAAGCAAGAGGTGCTATAACCTTTGTAACCACGAACTGAATTATCAACATGATTAAAACTATCGCAACAATACCTACTCCAACAAGAGTAAATACAAGTTTGTTTACGCTGCTCATGATTGCCTTTTCGGGAACATAAGAAACAAGCACCCAATCGGTTCCGGCAATTGTTTTAAAAGCAACAACATATCCGTTTGTTGTGATGGTTGCATAGTTACGAGCATTTATTTTCTTTGCGATTGAAGCCATAAGCTTGTCGCTGTCTGTATCCGTTAACTTCGTGGACACTCTTGCCATATCTCTGTGAGCAAGGATTGTTTTATCCGTGATGTCCACAAGGAAAGAAGCTGCCTAGTCCATCTTTACTCGAGAGTTAACGATTACGCTTATCTGATCAAGAGTGAGGTCTGCAGCAAATACTTTTACCTGTCCCGATCCGTCATCAATAAGACCCGAAGCACTTATTACCTGTTCTCCGTTAGTGTCAAGATATGTGCTTCCGTATGCCAATCCAACTCTTGTTAAGCCCTGCTTAAACCATTCCTGTGATGTGGGATTATCAAGCACCTTATTTGAATTTTCAGCCTTAAACACCTGACCGCTCTCTGTTGCGATGTAGGGGCCGCTTCTGCAGTAACTGTTAAATCCGTATGTTGAATCAATCATAGTCTGAAGCTGAGAATAGTTTGGATTTGACTTTTCAATCAACAATTTTACGGTATTAAAGTTCTGTAAATTCTCCGTAAGCCATGCCTCGATATTGTCGGCCTGGTTTGCAATAGATGAATCAAGCTGTGACGTTGCCATAGCTTTCAAATTCTTTGCAGACAGGTATCCGGACAAAACAACCAAAACGAGAATGGTCACTACAACTGCAGGTAATAAGAATAACAGCAGTTTGTTTTTAATCTTTGTTGTCTTCTGCTTTTTTTCCATAGTTGTTCTCCTTAAGTCGTGGTTAAAGACTGTTTTCCTATATAAATCCTTTTACTAAATACACAATAACCTCAAACAAGTTAATTATATTTCCCCCGAATTAAGGAATAATTATATTAAAGCAACAAAAAAAGAGGCAGTACCCAAACTGCCTCTTATACTAAATGTATTTTACATTAGTTTCATTTACGTTTTCTGCATTAACATATTCGGGAGACTTGTCTTTGCTACCCTTTATGCTAATATTTTTTAAGTTTACGCTCTTTACGTTTTTAAAAAAGAAACTCTTTTTGCTCATTGCAGGAAAGTTGTCCATCATTATGGGCACCAAAGAAATCTCTTCTTCTTTTGGTAAAAAGCTTGCCCTTACATCCTCTAGTGTAATCTGCTCTATGGGGCTTTCGGGAAGCCCGTAAGCACACACAATGCAAGCTCCCGCTCTTTCTATATCAATGTGGCGAGCGCTGATCTTTCCGATTTTTGGTGTAAGGTCATCTAGCGGCCTTGCCTCCTGACTTTGCACGTAATCGCTGTGTCCGTCGGGATCACAGAAATAAAACATGTTAATTGTCATAGGCATTGGAACATCTTTCATTTTGATATTCTCAAAATTTAAATTATTAAGTACGGATGTATCTCCTCTTCCGCGCCTTGTCTTTAACCTTATTCCTCTGTCGGTTTCTTCGAAAATGCATTTTGACACGCTTACATTTTCAACACCGGATGATACTTCGCTTCCTATCGTTACGCTTCCATGGCCTCTTTCAAGCTTGCAATTTCGAATGATTACATTTGAAGTTCTATAGAAATGAAACTTACTCATATAATACTTTCCGCTCTTAATTGCAACACAATCATCCCCCACGGAAATCTTAGTGCCAAGCATCGTTACATCTTTGCAGCTTTCGGGATCGAATCCGTCGGTGTTTGGCGAATCATATGGATTATGAATATATAAATTGTAAAATCCAAGATTCTCTGAGTAGTAAGGATGTATGGTCCAGCTTGGAGAATTTTGAACCGTTATTCCCTGCACGCAAATATCTTTGCATCTTGCAAGGAAAATGGTGTTTGGCCTCCATGCTGTCTTTTTAACCTTTGTGTACATCCACCAGTCTGAATTCTCGGCATTTCCATCGATAGTGCCTTCACCGATAATGTGCACATCTTCAATATCAATACCTGTAATTAAACTTGCAAATGAGTCAAGAGGATTTCCTTCCCATGTGCCCACGGGAAATTCCGACTTTTCGTCCGTTCCTCTCACCATTCCGGGGAGCACCGGATATTTATATCTATCCGTCATTCCCAAAAGAATGGCACCGTTGTCAATCCAAAGCGTAATATGACTCTTTAAAAATATCGGAGCGCTAAGGTATGTTCCCTTCTTTATATGCACAGTACCCTTAGGAGGACATGCATAAATCGCCGCCTGAATCGCTTTTGTATCGTCGCTTACTCCGTCTCCGACAGCTCCGAAATTATTCACATCAAAAAGAACACTTTCTTCCGATGTTGTAAAGTTGATTTCTTTATAATCCGAGGAATCCCTCTCTACACGAAGTCTATATTCAGTATTTGGCTCTAAACCAAATATTGAGACTACATTTTTAGGGGAAGAAAGTACCTTTTTTCCATCAATGTAATAACTGTATTCCCACTGGCTTTCATATATTTCATCGTTCAGAAGCTCCAGTGTTATGCTCCTGACTGTAATTGCCACGATTTGAAACTTCATGATTTTCCTTTTTCTAAATTTTTAGTTAGAATTCCTAATCGTTACCGCGTATTCTTAAGATTTCCGTATACGCCAAAAACAAGGGGGCTATGCCCTTTGCCTCATTTTCAACCACAGGCTCGCTAAAATAGTACTTTAAGGATCCGTCTCTATGTTTTTCGCCACCAAGGCCCGCAACAAGACAAATTCCACCAAGTACGGGATTTCCGCTTTCGTCTGTCTTTAAATAATTATCCAAGATTCCTTTAAAAGCTCTTTCTCCGGCATATGCAAATCTGGGCGATAGAAATCCAAGTCTTGCGCCCTTTAAAAGTGCATATGAGATTAAAGCTGTTCCTGAGGTTTCAAGATAATTTTCCTTTAAATCCGGTCTGTCCACTATCTGATAGAACATCCCGCTCTCATGCTGCCAAGGAAGTAAGGCCTCCGCCAAGTTCCACAGTAGCTTTTGAAGTGTTCTTCTCTCGTAATATAAAGACTCATCCATGACCTCAGCCGTTTCGACCAAAGAAACCGCAAACCATCCGATTGCTCTAAGCCAAAAGTTAGGACTGCATCCTGTCTTAGGATTTGCCCAGTACATTTCCTTGCTTTCATCGTATCCGTGATAGTAAAGACCGGTCTTTGGATCTTTCATGCGCTTTTCAACATTGCAAAACTGCATAAAGCTATCCTTACAGCCCTGCATTTTGTTGTATCTTGTCTCATATTCCATATAAAATGGCTGAGCCATGTATAGTCCATCCAGCCACACCTGGTTTGGATATATTTTTTTATGCCAGAAGTTGCCCTCATTTGTTCTGGGCATCCTTTTAAGCTGCTCTTTAAAAAGCTCTATCGCCTTACGATATTTTCTTTTTCCCGTAAGTTCATAAAGAGTAATAAGATTTGAAGCTCCGCTTATATGGTCTAAGTTAAACTCTTCTATATCGTAGGTTCTTACGGATCCGTCTTCACTTACAAATCCTGAAAGAAAACTCTCCGCAGCTTTTAAATAGTATTTATCTTTTGTGTAATCATACATGGAAAGCACTGCCTTAATCATGCATGCATCCACGTAATTCCAGTCATTTGATTTTGTGCCTCTTAAGTTTTCCTGATTCCACTTCGGATGTTCACTGTCCGAATTATCCAAAAGAAACCTTAAGTACTTTTCTAACATCAACGCTGTATTGTCATTTACCATTGTTCCACTTCCCCTGCATATCCTCATTTCTGCTTAACAGTCTCATTAGCCCCATTCTCTAAAGGCTCATCTACGCTCTCCCATCTGTCCGAATATTCTTCCTTAGGAATGTAACGTTCGAACACAGCGTTATAAAAGACTGCAAGTAAAAAAACTATGAATCCCACACCGACATTCAAGGTGAAAAAATTAACCAGGAATACCGTTGTTACGTTGAAATACAAAACAGTACCCAAGGTAACAAGAATAAGAATGGTTTCCTTTAAATTTTTAAAAGGTAAGAGAATTGAGTATAGCAATGTATTTTTTATCGAATTAACAAATTTAGCCTGAATTGCAAACACGTAGGACAAAGAAATCCCATAAAGAATCAAAACAGCCAAAGAAAGCCCAAGGACAATCTTATTGCCGTTTGACTGCATCTTCCAAAAATACAAATCTGCCCCAAGGATAGCACCAACCGCTATATATATAAGCCATATAACAGTGGATTGCTTAAAGTTTTCCTTAAAGGAATGAAAGAAGTTTTTGGTCGCATATCCTTCTTCTTTATGAAGTTTCATACAACTGTAGATTAAAGCCGTGGTGGATGCCCCGATTGTTATTATAGGAAGAGAGCAAACGAGCCATAAAATGTTTAGCCACCAAATGTAGCCAACTTTAATCATAAATCGTATCACCGGATTGTCCGGAGAAAATAGTCCTTTCAAATGCCTACCTTATCCTTTCACGCCGCCAGCGGAAATACCTTCCACAAACTGATTCTGTGCCGCAAAGAACACAGCAATGTTAGGTAAAATTGAAATCAAAGATATTGCCAACACCTTATTCCATTCAAAGCCTGATTCGGCATCCATAGATAGTCTTACAAATATGGTTGCCGGATACTTTGCGGGGCTCTTTACGTACAAAAGAGGGCCCATAAAGTCGTTTGATGTCCACATGAATTTAAAGAGTGCACAGGATGCGATAGCAGGCATAAGCATGGGAACAACTATCTTTACAAGTGTCTGCATTGCGTTACATCCGTCAATCTTTGCCGCTTCCTCAAGTTCTTTAGGTATGTTTCTAAGGAACTGAATAAGCATAAATACAAAGTAAGTTTCTGAAGCAAATAATGTGGGCACAATTAAAGGCAAATATAGGGGTGAGCCTATCCAGCCAAGCTTATTGTATAAAAGAAACTGAGGAACATTTAAAACTACCTGTGGCAAGAAAAGCATTGCCATAAGCATTGAAAACATAATGTCTCGTCCCTTAAATTTAAATCTTCCAAAACCATAAGCGGTAAGCACGGAAGAAACCACCGTAAAAATAACTTCAGGAATAAGGTATGTATATGTATTTAACATAGCCTTCCAGATATTGATTGCTCCGCCATAGGTAACCATTGCTCCCTTATATCCCTCGAAAGTAGGATTCATGGGAATAGGGTTCATGGATGAAAAGATTTCACTGTTGTTTTTAAATGTTGCACCGACCATCCACACTAAGGGATACACCATAAAGATGCCTACCGCTACAAGCACTAAATAACGGATTGTAAGAGAGGCGATTCTTTTTCTTCTAAGCGAAATCTGAGCTGCTTTTAAGGTTTTTGTCTTTGTATTCTCGCTCATACTCTACCTCCCATCCTCATCTGCGTAATATACCCAGTGCTTCTGGCTCCAGAAAGAAATGGCCGTAAAGATAACCAAGATAACAAACAATACCCATGCTTGCGCACTTGCTTTACCCATCTTATAAGCTCCGCCAAAAGCGTTGTTGTAAACAAGTAATGACATAAGCGTGGTGCTTCCTCTGGGACCACCCTTTGTGATAATGAAGGGACCGTTAAATTCCTGGAATGCAGCCACAAGCTGAGTTATCAAATTATAAAAGATAACCGGGGTGATAAGGGGAACCGTAATTTTGAAAAACTGTCTCCATTTTCCCGCTCCGTCTATAGCCGCCGATTCATACAATTCGGTGGGAACGCCCTTTAAGGCCGCTAAGAAAATGACCATGGCGGAACCGAATTGCCAAACTCTTAATAAACAAACCATAAACAAAGCCCAGTTATTGTCCGTAAAGAATTTAGGACTTTCAATTCCTATTCTTCCAAGTATCATGGCAATCAAGCCACCGTCTTTAAAGAGAGCTCTCCATAAAACCGCAATGGCAACGGAGCCTCCCAAGATGGAGGGAATATAGTATGCCGTTCTAAAGAAATTCACGCCCTTAATCTTGAAATTAAGGATGTAAGCTATAAACAAAGCAGACACCAGTTTAAGAGGCACTGTCATAAATGCATACTTAAAGGTTATGATAAGCGCCGTTCTTTCCTGCTTGTTTGCAAATACGTTTACATAGTTTTCAAATGTGTATTTGGATATTCCTTTAAAAAGGTCATAGTCTGTAAAGCTATAGTACAAAGAAGACACAAAAGGATATGCCTTAAAAATCAAAAAGCCTATCAGCCATGGCAGGACAAAGAAAAATCCTATATTATCTCTTAAAAATCTCTGTGTTTTGTTCACGGTATTTTCTCCATTTTCTAAAAATCGTCTGCCAAGGGTTTATTCTCGGCAGACGCCTTTTATCAAAATTATACCAGTCGATATCCGACTACAAATTAAATCTTACTTTGCGGGAGCAATTGCTGTATATGCTGCGTAAAGATCTGCTGCAGCATCTTCGATTGAGTATGAACCGTCTCTTACGCCGTAAGAAAGTCCTTCAAACAAGTTGTTGTATAAAGCAGTGTCACCCTTTAATGAAGAATCATCAAACAAGGGATTCCAGTACATAGGATTTGAATCCATAACGCTCTTGTGAGCTGCTGCTACCATGGGATCAATCTTACCGGCTGCTTCACAAATAGCAAATGCTGCCTTTGATTCGGGAATACCACGCTCTGTGCTCATGATTCCTGCGCCTTCTTCGTCGTTAAGAAGGTAGTTTAAGAACAATGCTGCTTCGTGAGGGTGTTCACACTTTGCTGCAATTGAGAACATCTGTGAAACCTTTACATATGTACCTGAGCCGTATGCACCTGTATCCATAAGTGCGTTACCTACTACCAAGTCATCTCCGTTAGGAAGAGCTGAAACCAAAGACTTGTGAGCTGAATCCCAGTTGTGGCATCCTGCATACTTTCCTTCGATCCATCTTACAGACTTATCGATAGCTTCTGCGCCTTCACCGTCATAGTATTCGATTGTGGGAATTACATGGTTTTCTTCAAGTGAAGTAATAAATTCCAAACCAAGCTTTAACTGCTCTTCGGTCATGGTGAAATTGTTGTTCTGGTCGATAATGGGTTCACCTGTCTGAGCCTGAAGATAGAATGCCATGAAGATTGCTCTGTCGTACTCTGTAAGTACCAAGGGATAATATTCATCGCCAAGCTTTTCTTTGAAGATAGGACCTGCTTCCATAAGTTCCTTTAATGTTGTGGGAACGCTTAAGCCTGCTTTTTCATATGTAGCCTTGTTCCAGAAGAATGTACGTCCTGTCAAAGAAACAGGGATACCTGCCAAGCCACCCTTTGAATCAACGGGTAAAGCCAAAACTGTGTCTGAATACTGAGATAAGTCAAGTGTGTCAGATACTGTTCTTAAATCAAGATATGTGTTTGCGTCACCGTCATACTTACGGATCCAGTCAAAGTTTGTCTGCTGAATATCAGCGTTTGTTCCTGAAAGATATTCGGAAGCCTTTGCTGTTTCCCAATCTGACCATGCACCATAGTTGTAATCGATTTTAATTCCGGGATATTTCTTTTCAAATGCCTCGATGGCTGCGATTGTTGCTTCGTGTCTTGAATCACCGCCCCACCAGTCAAATGTAAGTGTGCATTCTTCGTAGGCGTTAGGATCCTGTGAAGACGCTTCCTCTGTTGTAGCTGTTTCAGTTGCTGTCTGAGCCTCTGTTTTAGTTTCAGGTGTTGCTGTTTCCTTAGAAGCTGTTGTGCCGCAACCTGCAAACATAGCTACCACCATTGTGGCTGCCAAAAGTGTTGCTGCCAATTTTCTTTTCATAACTTATACCTCCTGTAAAATACCCTACCATTATACCTCTCCGGACTATCCGGCTAGGTCGGTTGTGTGTCTTATTATAAAGGTTATTTGTGCTAATAATACTTATTATTAGCCATGTTTATGCAAAAAGTACTGTTTTTTTGTCTTTTTCAAAGTATAATAGAATTAATCTGTTTATACAATGTTTGTTTTTAAGGGAGGTTATATGAGAGTATCTGACCTTGATATTGACAGAGTTTATACCGATCAAATGACCCGTCCGCAAGACTACGGTGTCTCGGCAAATCACTTTCACTGCTACTATGAGCTTTTCTATGTGCGCCAGGGAAAGTGTAAGTTCTTTGTAAATAATCGCTTTGTGGATGTGGGTGTCGGCGAAATCCTCATCATTCCTCCTCGCGAAGTACATAATAATAAATATATTACTGCTACAGTCAGAAATGTTATTTATTTTAGAAAAAATGACGTCATGGAAAACGGAGAATATGCAATTCCTGACTTTAATGCTCATTTTAAGCAAATGCAGATGATTCACATTCCAAGTACATACAGGCCTGTTGTGGAAGGGCTTTTTGATGCTATGTTAAGAGAAGAAAGTATTAACGACGATAATACGGCTCACATGCTTCAGCTTCTTTTAAAGCAGCTTCTTTTATGCTGTAACAGGTATTGTACCTTCCGCCCTAATCCTTTATCGGTTTCTTCAAACGGAAACGAAGATATGCTTAAAGCTACGCACTATATTGCCGATCATTATCAGCAGCCCATATCTTTAGACGAAGTGGCGGAAGAGGTCAATCTTTCTCCTTCGTATTTAAGCAAGAAGTTTCACAATACTATCGGAAAAACCATAAGTGAGTATCTTAACTCAGAGCGTCTAAAGCATGCGGCACTTGAGCTTATTTCCACAAAGCATTCCATTACGGAAATCGCTTTAAACTCCGGATTTAACGATGCCAATTACTTTAAAGATGTTTTTAAAAAGACCTTTGGAATTTCTCCGAGAGAATATAGAAAGAGACGTGAGGCAGTATACCAAACGGATACTAAGATTGTCACAGCCAAAGAAACCGATCTTATTAAATCTGAGGAAGAAGTTTCTTAGTTAAAAGTCATAAAAATAGCGGAGCTTTTTGCTCCGCTTTCTCTTTATGCATATAAATCGATGTTTGAACCAACCTTTGGGTTAACGCTTCTTTCCATGTCAGCTTTTTCAAGCATCTTTACGAGTCCGTCACCAAGGGATTCATTTGTGTCCATAGCTTTGCCTAAAACAGCTACGCCCACATCGTTATTAATTTTTGCCTGCGAAAGTGCCATTGATACGCCTGCAATATCCATATCTTTTCCTCCGTACTAAAATCGTAAAATAATGCTACAAAAACTATATTAAAACCAAATTAACAAGTCTTTGTTTTCTTTAAAGTCCAAGGTCTTTTGATACCGCTTTAACCGTTTCGTCCAAGCATCCTTCTTCAAAAGGAACTTTAAGTCCCACCTCTTTAAGCATATTTGAATAAAAGTCTGTTGCGGAAAGCTTACAAAGTTTAAGGTATCTGTCCCACGCATCTTTGTAATCTTTATCCATTAAGGCTTTAAACTGAAGTGCAACAGTTTGGGCAAGGCAATAATCAATATAGTAAAAAGGCATGCTGTAAATATGCTGCTGTCTTTGCCACCATCCACCTGTAGTAAAGAATTCATCATCCGCATAATCTCTGTCGGGTCTGTATTCTTTTTCAAGCTTCATCCAGGCCTGTCTTCTCTCTTCAGGTGTCATATCGGGATTTTCGTAAACGATATGCTGGAATTCATCCACCATACATCCGTAAGGAATGAATGTGACTGCTCCTTCCATTTGCAAACGTCTGTAATCCTCCGCTCTTTCTCCAAAGAATAAATCCATCCAGGGAAGCGTAAAGAATTCCATGGACATAGAGTGGATTTCAGCCGTTTCCATTCCGATTTCGTTCTTTTCGGGTAAATACTTTCTTGTTACATATCCTTGGAAAGCGTGACCGGCTTCGTGGGTTACCACATTTACATCATGTTCTGTTTTATTAAAGTTTGCAAAGATGAAAGGACAATTGTCATGATCGTAGATACTTGTCATGTATCCGCCTTGTCTCTTTGTCTTTCTTCCGTAAACGTCAAAAAGTTCATTTTCCATCATATAATCAAAGAACTCTTTTGTCTCGGGTGAAAGTTCTGCGTACATCTTCTGTCCGTTTTTAAGGATTTCTTCGGGAGTACCGATGGGTTCGGGGTCCCCTTCCTTAAAGTTAATGGTATCGTAGAAGTAAAGATGATCAAGGCCCAGTCTTTCACGTCTCTTTTCGTTAATCTTTGTTGCAAGAGGGACGATTTTCTTTTTAACTTCTTCTCTGAAAATCTTTACTTCCTCAGGGCCGTAATCGTTTCTTCCCATTCTGTCATAGCCAAGTTGAGTGTACGTACTGTATCCCAAAATCTTTGCCTGCTCGGTACGGTTTTTAACCATCTTGTCATAGATTTCATCTAACTTGGGACGCATTTCCATAAGCTTATCGGTTACTTTTTTATAAGCTTTCTTTCTTACTTCCCTGTCCTTATCGGATGTATACTTGGCCATGAGTGAAAAGTTTAATTCTTCGCCTTCCCATTCAATCTTAGCCGTAGCTATTAGCTTTGAATACTCGGTTCTTAATGCATTTTCTTCCTGCATAAGAGGAATCATCTTAGGATCAAAAGAACGCATTTCAAGCTCCATGTTCTTAAATGAAACAGGGCCTAATTTTTCAATAAGATAATCTTTAAACTTTGATTCGTATAATGCTTTTTTATATTCAACCAAGCTTTCCGATGCGGTAGGCTCTACCTCATCGTAGTAGTTTTGTTCGCCTTCATAGAATTTATCTTCTGTATCGATATCATGTCTGATGTGGGCTATTGTTCCCATTGTTGAAACATGTCCGGATATATCCGTCATTTTCTTATGAATGTCAAAAGCTTCTTCTTTTGTTGCAGCTTTACGTAACTTTTCTGTATAAGCCTTTATTTCTTCAACGTATTTTTTGTAATCTACTCTCTCGTAGGGCATTTTAGAAAACTTCATGCCTTTATCTCCTCTCTCTAACTTAATATACCCCAAGAGTTTCCTCTTGGGGTATAGATAATGCTTTTATCAAGCCTTTCCGTCTGAACCAAGAACATTAACGATCTTGTGAGCAACCATGTCCTTAACAGCCTGACGAGCGGGCTTTAAGTACTGTCTGGGATCGAAGTGATCGGGATGTTCAGCGAAGTACTTTCTGATGTTACCTGTCATAGCAAGACGAATATCGGAGTCGATATTAATCTTACATACAGAAAGTGTAGCAGCCTTACGAAGCTGTTCTTCAGGAATACCTACAGCATCAGGCATGTTTCCGCCGTACTGGTTAACCATCTTAACGAATTCCTGAGGAACTGAAGATGAACCGTGAAGTACGATAGGGAAGCCGGGAAGACGCTTAGAAACTTCTTCCAATACGTCGAAACGAAGCGGAGGGGGAACTAAGATTCCGTCAGCGTTTCTTGTACACTGAGCTGCTGTGAACTTGTATGCACCGTGTGATGTTCCGATAGCAATAGCAAGAGAGTCACATCCTGTACGTGTAACGAATTCTTCTACTTCTTCGGGTCTTGTGTAGCTTTCATGACCTGATTCAACTACAACTTCATCTTCGATACCTGCTAAAGTACCAAGTTCTGCTTCTACTACTACGCCGTGAGCGTGAGCGTATTCAACAACCTGCTTTGTAAGAGCGATGTTATCTTCAAATGACTTTGAAGAAGCGTCGATCATAACGGATGTGAATCCGCCGTCGATACATGACTTACAAAGTTCGAAGCTGTCACCGTGATCAAGGTGAAGAGCGATCGGGATTTCAGGATTTTCGATAACTGCTGCTTCAACAAGCTTTACAAGATATGTGTGATTAGCATATGCACGAGCACCCTTTGAAACCTGAAGAATTACAGGGCTCTTTAATTCGCCTGCTGCTTCAGTGATACCCTGTACAATTTCCATGTTGTTTACGTTGAAAGCACCTACAGCGTATCCGCCGTTATATGCCTTCTTAAACATTTCAGTTGTGGTAACTAAAGACATTTATTTGTCCTCCTTTTATGTGAAAACTTTATTATTTATGATTAACATGCACATTGCACATTAAAACCCAAACCAATACAGCACTTACTATTATACCTCAAACATAAGGTCTGCGTAAGTAGGAAACGGCCAATATTGTTTATCTACTATTTTTTCAAGCTTGTCGGCCGATTCTCTTAAAGAAACCATGGCAGGAACCACGTTATCTTTAAAATAGAAAGCTCTTTCCTTCTGAACTTTGATTGAAATACCCTTCTTTCTTTCTTCCTTCATTCTTTCAAGGGCATTCTGCATTCTTGTAAGTTCATCATTTATCTGCTTTAACATCTTAAGCGGAATTTCAGGTTTAACGCCTGCTGCCTTCATTTGATTAACAGTCTGAGCAAGCATATTCTCATATTCCATTACAGCAGGAATAATCTGCTTAGACGACATACCTGTCATCGCATGGGCTTCGATGTTAATGGTCTTAGCGTAGGTTTCATACATTACTTCGCTTCTTGATTCAAGCTCGGCCTTTGTGAAAATGCCAAACTTTTCATAAAGCTCAACTGCTTTATCCGTAGTTAAGGCACCGATTGCTTCAACCATGGTTTTAGCGTTGGGAAGGCCTCTTCTCTTTGCTTCCTGTACCCATTTCTCGGAATATCCGTCGCCTGAAAAGATAACTCTTTCGTGCTCTTTAAAGTACTTCTTTATTAAATCATGAACAGCAGTGTTAAAGTCATCTGCTTTTTCAAGATAATCAGCAGCTTCGCTGAAAGCCTGCGCAACAATTGTATTTAATGTTGTGTTAGCATTACCGATTGAATCGGAGCTTCCCACAGATCTAAATTCAAACTTATTACCTGTGAAAGCAAAAGGTGATGTACGGTTTCTGTCTGTTGCGTCCTTTTCAAAATCAGGAAGCGTTGACACACCTGTCTTTAATTTTCCGCCGGCTTTTAACTTATTTGCTTCACCGGTTTCAACAAGCTGTCTTACAACGTCTTCAAGCTGTTCTCCAAGGAAAACTGAAATTATAGCAGGGGGCGCTTCGGAGCCTCCCAAACGTAAATCGTTTCCGGGACATGCAGCAGAGAGTCTTAATAAATCTGCGTGTGTATCTATTGCCTTTAAAATGCAGGCTAAAACAAGTAAAAACTGAATGTTTTCATTGGGTGTATCGCCGGGATCAATAAGATTAACTCCGTCATCCGTATTAAGAGACCAGTTATTGTGCTTACCGGAACCATTAACCCCTGCGAAGGGCTTTTCATGAAGAAGACAGGCAAGTCCGTGACGGTTTGCCACCTTCTTTAAAATCTCCATGGTTATCTGGTTGTGATCCATGGCAATATTTGCGGTTTCATAAATAGGAGCTATTTCGTGCTGAGCGGGAGCTGCCTCATTATGCTGAGTCTTTGCGGTAACGCCCATTTTCCAAAGCTCAATATTTAAGTCTTTCATGAAGGCACCGATTCTTTCCTGAATGGTACCGTAATAGTGATCGTCAAGTTCCTGTCCCTTGGGAGCCGGTGCACCAAAAAGTGTGCGGCCAGCAAATACAAGGTCTTCTCTTTGTAAGTACTTTTCTCTGTCTACAAGAAAATATTCCTGTTCGGGGCCAACAAATGCTGTTACGTTTGTGGCTGTTTTATTTCCAAAGAGTCTGAGAAGTCTGATGCTTTGCGCACTTACCGCTTCCATAGATCTAAGCAAAGGAGTCTTCATATCCAATGCTTCGCCTTTATATGAACAAAATGCCGTAGGGATACAGAGAATGGTGCCGATTGCATCTTCTTTTAAGAATGCGGGAGATGTCATATCCCATGCTGTGTAGCCTCTGGCTTCGAATGTGGCTCTTAAGCCTCCGGAAGGAAAGCTTGAAGCATCGGATTCTCCCTTTATAAGTTCTTTTCCCGAAAACTCAAGGAGGCATTTGCCTTCTGCGTCGGGATGCTTAATGAACGCGTCATGCTTTTCAGCCGTAATACCTGTAAGCGGCTGAAACCAATGTGTAAAGTGGGTTGCGCCGTTTGAAACCGCCCAATCTTTCATGGCAGTTGCAACTACGTCTGCAGTTTCTAAAGACAATTCTCCGCCCTGTGAGCGAACCCTCATTACTTCATTGAAAACTGCTTCGGGAAGATATTCTTTCATCTTTCCCACAGTAAATACATTTTTGGCAAAAATTTCTTCTACATTTAAATTTGTACCCATATTATGCCTCTACACATTTCTATTCTTTTTTCATTTGGATTTTACCTTATTAAAGCATCCTTGGCAATACACACTTTGATTAATAAGAATCCGATTGGGTGCCTTTCTGTGTTGCATTTATACCTAAAAGAACGATAATTGCAACTGCTGTAACAGAAAAGATGGATCCCATCTGAGCTCTGTATGTAAAAAACGCATGTGTCGTTGAATGTTCGCAAAATACTTCAAACCAAATATAAGGATACAAAGATATCATTATAAGAGGCAATGTCATTATAACCTGTTTACCTTTTTTAAGTATTAATGCAATCAAAATGCAAATGGGGCAAATAATCAAAACATATTCATATAAAAGAGGTACTTTGATGCTTTCTGTAATGACTTTAATTCTGTCTATTACCTGGCCCTCATGTCCTATTGACCTTATTTTTGCAGCTTCCGTCGCATTTTTTAATACATCGTAACCTGTTATAAGATTTCCTAAAATCCACTTAATTACCCATGTAAAAGCGTAGGATACGCTCCATGCAACCGAAGATTTAAGGCATTTTACTATAGTTTCTTTTGTCTTTATTCCTTCCTTAATGTCGATAATACACATTAACGAAAGAGGTAAGGTAAGAGTCACAAGGGGATAAGTTAAAAGGTCAAAAAAGTTAACTAAAGATCCCATCACCAAAAAGAAAATGTACGGAAGCATTTTCTTTTCGGGCTTATATATTTTAAGTAGCACTATCACGCCTGTATATAGAAGCAAACTTACCGTTGAATACTGAATGGAAGCAAGGGTCACCATTCCAAAGCAACTAAACCACATAAAGGAAAAGGGAACAGATACTCTGAAGCCAAACCTTGCGTGTATTAACAGCAAGCTTACAAAGAAAAGCGAGATGTTAAGTAAAGAAAGAATAAGTCTAATCTCAGGGAGGCTAAAAAACACAGAAAGGGGCCTTAACCAAACAAGGTATCCATGCCAGTATCTTTCATATTCAGTTATGCTCATTGCCTGAAACAAAGGGCTTTTATCTTCTTCTCCTACAGTCTTTCCAATCATTAAAAAGTCTGTAAAATTATCAAGCATTGCTCCGCCTTTAAAAAACAAGGGTACGGGATAATCCCCCTCATCTTCCTTGATGGCATTTGCAACAGCCACTCTTGACTCAAAGTTTTTGCTGCTGTATGAAAAAGTGAGCGTCATAAGCCCTACATATAAAACTATAAGCGCTATTAAAACCCCAAAATATATGCTCAGTCTTTCCAATATACCCTTCAAGATCAATCTCCCTTAACTCTTAAAATGTCATAAGCCTCGGCAGGTTGTGAAAGCGTAATGCAAAGCTTCTGTCTTGAATGAGGACAGGATTCCATCTCGTTTCCTTCTTCATCTTTAATAGACTCTACTTTAACTTTTACATTCTCGCCGTTTGGCTTCATTATTTCTATTTCATCGCCTACCAAGAACTTGTTCTTTTGCTCTATATAGGCTTTCTTACCTTCGGCCTTTTCAACGGTGCCAAGGTAAATGTATTCATTTACATATGTGTTTGAGTCATAAACCTGATTTTCTTCCGTAGGTTTTCCAAAATAAAATCCTGTGGAAAAATGGCGGTATGTACACTTTGATATTTCTTCTTTGTACCATTCCATATTTGCAAGATACTTTTCTTTTGACTCAAAATAGTCATCGATAGCCTTTCTGTAGGTGCGCGCTACGGTCGCAACGTAGAGGGCTGTTTTCATTCTTCCTTCAATCTTAAAGCTGTCAATTCCTGCTTCAACAAGCTCCGGAATATGCTCTATCATGCAAAGGTCCTTTGAGTTAAATATATAAGTACCTCTTTCATTTTCATAAACGGGGAAGTATTCGCCGGGACGCTTTTCTTCCATAACAGAATATTTCCACCTGCAAGGATGAGTGCAAGCACCGTGATTTGCATCTCTTCCCGTAAAGAAATTGCTAAGTAAGCATCTTCCCGAATAGGAAATACACATAGCTCCGTGAATGAAACATTCAATTTCTTTATCTACAGGAATCTTTTCTCTTATTTCTTTTATTTCGTTTAAAGAAAGTTCTCTTGCCGCAACTACTCTTTTTGCACCTAAGTTATACCAGAAATTATAGGTTTCGTAGTTTGTATTGTTTGCCTGAGTGGAAATATGAATTTCTATTTCGGGGCAAATTCTTTTGGCAATGGTAAACATACCGGGATCTGCGATAATCAAAGCATCGGGCTTTAAAGCTTTTAGTTCTTTAAAATACTTTTCGGCACCTTCCAAGTCGTAGTTATGGGCAAGGATGTTTGCGGTAACATGAACCTTTACTCCATGTTCGTGGGCAAACTCGATTCCTTCTTTCATTTCTTTTTTTGTAAAATTCTTTGCCTTAGCTCTTAGTCCAAAAGCTTCACCGCCGATAAATACGGCATCCGCTCCAAAAATTACAGCGGTTTTTAATACTTCAAGACTGCTTGCAGGCACCAATAATTCAGGTTTATTCATACTTTTACTTCCTTATGCTTACTGTCACTCCGTCACCTATGGGAAGGATTACCGTTGTAAGCATGTCATTATGTGTAAGCTCGTAAAGATATTCTCTCATTCGCTTATATATTGTTCTGTTTCTTCTTTCCACCACATACTTTGACTCTAAAATGTCACCTTCCTGCATGACATTGTCGGTAAGAAGGATTCCGTCTTTAGAAAGAAGCCTTAAGATATCCGGTAAGAAATTAATATATTGTCCTTTTGCGGCATCCATAAAAATAAAATCATATGGGCCTTTTAACTCTTTTAAAATATCCGTCGCATCTCCTTCAAGAAGCTTTACTCTTTCATTAAGACCAAACTTTTTAAAGTTTTCTTTTGCAATGGGTATTCTTTTTTCGTACTTTTCTATGGTTGTAATCATAGTTTTTTTAGACGAATTTTCCGCCATTAAAACAGCCGAAAAACCAATGGCTGTTCCAACCTCCAAAATGTTCTTTGGAGATTTCATCGCAAGTAAAAACTTAATTAGTGACTGCATTTCCTTGCGAATAATCGGCACATTGGTTTCAATGGAATACCTTTCCAATTCATCTAAGGCTTCTGAATTGGGAGAAGCATATGAATTTATAAATGAGGTCATCCTCTCATCAACTATCATGGAGTTTCCTCTTCGTTTGTCTCTGTTTCGCCTTCTGTTTCTTCGTTAGAATCGCCTGATTCTTTTTCTCCTTCATCCACCTGCGTTGACTGAACCTCAGAACTTGCGGGCGCAGTTTCTTCAGATTCGGAAGGATTCATAGCTTTTAAAATTTCATCCGTTGTCATGGCTGTGGTAACGGTGTACACACCCGGTTCCATTCCCTCTCTGTAGGGAGAAGCAAGAATCTGTAAGAAAGCTAAGTTATGGTCTCTTACCAAGCCCTTTTCTTCCAAAAGCTTTGCAATGTCCATGGGTTTCTTTCCCTCTGTAATGGATATCTTTACTTCTCTTCCCGGAGCAGGTGAAATAGCGGGCTCCGTAAATACTCTGTATCCAAAGTCGTAAGCCGCCATTGTTTTTGTATATATAAAGTTAACCACCCATATGGCTATGGCTATCTTTACAAGTGCCGATAAAATTGTTGATAAGATTTGACTTATTTTCATAGTATCCCCTATTCAAAATTTAACCCTGCAATGATATCTTTGTTAAAGTTTTGCACCAATCTGCATAAAGCAACTTCAGCTTCAATAAAGTCCGAAGCTAACTCAATATTAATAACATCTTCATACTCATTAGTCAATGCATCCAAAAGGTCCAAAAGGTCTTCGGAATCGCTTTGCTGAAGAGCAAAGTTTTTCTCTCTGTACTCTGTGACTCTTTTGTACAAAGGTTCATCTTTTTTAAGTTGCTTTAAGGTTTCTTCGTATTGCCTGTACTCAGGTGTTTGGCAAATCTCGCTTACCACATGAGAACAAAGTGCCGTTAAATCTGTCATGAAAAGCCCTCTTTATTATACTTCACTGATAATAGGAACTATAACGGGACGGCGCTTGTTTTTCTTCCAGAAAAAGTCTGCAAGCGTATCCTTCATTATACCCTTAAGCTTTCCCCAATCGCTGACATTTTTATCAAAAGCATTGTTTAATGCTCTGGATAATTCTTTCTTTGCTTCCAATAATAGCTCTTCCGATTCCTTTTCATAAACAAAACCTCTGGTGTTTATTTCAGGACCGGAAAGTAAATAATTAAACTCTTTATCAACCACTATTGTGGCAACCACAACTCCGCTTTCGGATAAGTGCTGTCTGTCTCTTAATACTGAGTTTCCTACGTCTCCGACTCCAAGGCCGTCAACGTATATACTCTGGCAAGGAACCTTTCCGGTTACTTTTGCACTTTCTTCATCTATTTCAAGCACATCTCCCGAGCGAAGAATGAGAGTATTCTTTTTTTCTATTCCAAGTTCACCGGCAATTTTAGCCTGAGCCATAAGGTGCTTATATTCACCGTGAACGGGAATTGCGTATTTAGGCTGCACCAAAGAATAGATAAGCTTTATTTCTTCCTGGCAAGCATGTCCCGATACATGAGCATCCTGAAAAATAACGTCTGCGCCCTTTAATAAGAGTTCGTTTATAATCTTTGTAACCGCCTTCTCGTTTCCGGGAATGGGGTTTGAAGAAAAGATTACGGTATCATTGGGGCCTATCGATACTTTCTTATGGGTACCGTTTGCCATTCTTGAAAGTGCTGCCATGCTTTCGCCCTGGCTTCCTGTTGTGATAATAACGGTTTTTTCCGCAGGATATTTCTTTAATGATTCAACATCGATAAGTGTGTTTTCGGGAATCGAAATTCTGTGAAGCTGTTGAGCTATATCGATGATGTTCACCATGCTTCGGCCTTCGACCACAACTTTTCTTCCGTAGTAGTGGGCGGCATTTATAATCTGCTGCACTCTGTCAACATTTGATGCAAAGGTAGCTATTACTATTCTTGTGTTTTTATGCTCACTAAAGATTGTTTCAAAGGTACGTCCCACGGTTTTTTCTGAAGGTGTAAATCCGGGTCTTTCGGCATTTGTTGAATCGCACATAAGTGCAAGTACGCCTTTTTTACCAAGGGTAGCAAATCTTTCAAGGTCGATGGAATCTCCGTATACGGGAGTATAGTCAACCTTAAAGTCACCGGTGTGCACCACAACACCTGCGGGAGAAAAGATTGCAAGGGCTGCTGCGTCAACAATTGAGTGGTTTGTTTTGATAAACTCTACCCTAAACTGTCCAAGGTTGATGCTTTGTCCAAATTTAACAACTTTTCTTTTACACTTCTTTATCTTATCTTCATGCTCTTTAAGCTTGCTCTCGATTATGCCCATAGTAAGCTTTGTGGCATAAATCGGAACATTTACATCCCTTAATACATAGGGAAGAGCTCCTATATGATCTTCGTGACCGTGAGTAATCACAAAGCCTTTTACTCTGTCGATATTATCTTTTAAATAAGTTACATCAGGGATTACGAGGTCGATTCCAAGCATATCGCCTTCAGGGAATGCCAATCCGCAATCCACGACAATAATACTGTCTTCATACTCGAAGGCAGTAATGTTCATACCAATCTGTTCCAAACCGCCTAAGGGTATTATCTTAAGCTTTGAAACATTTTTCTTCTTTTCTTTATTCAATTTAATCTCCTTTATTCGATGTCGATATCGTCTAAAAGAGCCTGGAATACTTGACCTACGGCATTAAGTTCGTCTTCGTCTTCCACGATTTCATATATCCCTTCGGCGTCTCCTGCCTTGGATACATCTTTAAGCACGTACGCGTCAGCATCCTCAGATTCTTCTTCGGTTACCAACATATAATCAACACCACCGAGGGTGGTTTTTTCAACTACATAAAATTCAATTGTGTCGCCATCATTTCCGGCAAATTTAATTTTTTCCATTTTCCCTACCGTATTCAAGATAGCCTTCCAAAATAAGCTGGGCCGCTATCATATCTACATATTCTTTTCTGTTTTCGCGTCTGATTTTTGCTTCAATCATTATATTATCGGCTTCAACCGTGGTAAGACGCTCATCCCACATATGAACCGGCAAACCTGTTCTTCTCTCAAGCTTATCTTTAAACTCCAAAGAAAGACGCACTCTCTCTCCTTCAGAGTCATCCATGTTTTTGGGAAGTCCCAAAACAATTTCTTTAACCTCGTACTCTTCTATCAGTTCTTCGATTCTGGCCAAGGTTTTTCTTAGCTTATTTTCTTCTTTTCGCCTTATTATTTCTATTCCCTGGGCAGTAATAAGAAGTGGGTCGCTTATTGCCACACCCACTGTTTTAGAGCCAAAGTCAAGTCCCATTATTCTCATCTATCGATTAATCCCATCCATGAGTTTTCGCATAGGAAGTCAAAAGTTCTTCGATGATTTCATCTCTCTCTAAGCGACGAACCAGTTTTCTTGCATCGTTATGCGAAGTGATATAAGTAGGATCATCGGATACAAGATATCCGGTAATTTGATTTATGGCATCATATCCTTTTTCTTTATTAGCTTTGTAGACAATTTCCAGAATGCTTGACGCACTCATAGGTTTTTCCTGTTCTACTTTAAAAAATTGTGTCTGATCCAAGTTAGCCATAAAAATCCCTCTTTTTTATAATAAATCTACTATATTTTACATTATCACACATATGTTTTCAAGAAATTACAATTTCATGAATATTTAATTAAAATAAGCGTTTTTGCCCTCATCATTTTTAAAAACATACAAAAGTAAAATCAGAGAACAAGCCAATGTAGGAAGCGCATATCTCATAGCAAGTGCAAGGGGCGAAGCCATGCAAACCAAGATGTTTATAAAGGCAGGAATCATCAAAATAAGCTTGGAAGCCTGTTTTCTTTTTAAAACGTACCAAGCGCAAACTATTGTTATCCAAGTGTAAAGGCCCGGCATTGTCAAAAACCTAAGGATTGGAAGTTTTTGAGAAAGGTTCCACGCCCATACAAGTGATTTATTCACCATGTTATCGGTAGGATGGAAGGCACCAAGCTCTATCTGATAATCAAAGTATTCTCTTTGAACCCATGCTCCTATATCATTTTCAACTGGGGCAAGGTACCCGTAAGTACCGTTAAAAAATGACTCAAAGTAAACTCCGGGGTGCTTTGTAAACTGATGTAACCACACCTTTAAATATCCCTTAAAATCACTGTGATTATAATAAATCTTTACAGGGTCGTTGATTCTTGGATCATAATTATACAAATGCTCCATTCCCTGAAAGTTTTTATCTAAAACCTCTTTTTCATAGTCATCGATTTCACCGGGATACTCTACTGCATATCTTGCGGTTTGCTGAAACATTACTCCCAAAGATTCAGAAACTGATGTAGCAGAAACTCCGATTATAGGAAACATCACCTTTACTATCAGCACAAAAGAAGCAAAGGCAGTTATTAAAGCTATGGCTACATGTTTCTTTTCTTCTTTTTTAATCCAAATTAACAGCGCTATTAAAGAAGGTATAACGGCATATATTCCGTTGTTTCTTAAAAAGATACAAAAAAGCGCCGATAAAATCAATCCGCAAAGGTCCTTCTTTTCGCAGGTTTTCTTAGTATAGATGCAAAGCATGAATGTTAAGAACAGCACAACAACCTGTGTATAAAGAAAATCTTTTTCAAACCACTGAGCGTAGCATCCAAAAATGGGAACAAGGCAAATGTACAAAAGCGCCAATATAAGGGCTCTCACCGACACGCCGAAATCTTTAAGCTTCTTTAACGCAAAAGCAAATATCAATGATCCTGTTATTGTCTGAAACAGGCAATACAAAAAGAAACCAAAATTGGCATCCTTTATTTTATTACCTACGCTAAAGCATACGCCCATCAGAATCGAAGAAAGGGGCGGGTGCCAATTGCTCCAAGGCTCTTCTCCTCTAAAGTACTTTAGCTGCAAAATGCTGTCGGGATTTATGGATCCCGGGTAATTACCGATAACCCAGATCATCCAGAACGTGAAAATCACTACTGCCGATACTATAAAAATATGCTTTTCTAAAAACGAATCCTTTTGCTTTGGTATTTCCTTTGATTCTCTTAGTAAAATCATTCTTAGTAAAGCATATATAAACAGTGAAAATCCTAAAAGCGTCACCACTGTCATGACAACCTGGAATATGTTTCCCCACATGTAATCCGAGGCATTATACTTTGAGTAAAAAGTGGCCAGAATAAAAGAAAACGATAAAGCAAACGATATTATCGCCGTGAATATATCAAAGCCTTTTTCTTTTTTAAGCCATTTATCATAAAAGAAAAATAAGCCGATAATCGCTACAACTTCCAAAAGCGCATTTGAAGAAAAGGAATTATATAGCTTATTAAATATGGTTAAAAGCTTATTTTCATCAATTCCTTGATATAATTCCAATCTTAAGCTAAAAACTGTTACAGTAAAAAATGCCGCCAATAAAGCTAATATCCGGTTTCTTTTCCCCATATTCTCCTACACCAATAAAATGTCGTCTTTTAAAAATTCTTTCGGTATTTCTTTTACTATTTTATCCCTTAAATCTTCATCAGTAAACCTGGCTACTTTAATGTACTCAGGTGTGTGGCCGATTTGGTATTCTCTTCCTGAAATCACTTTGCTTTCTTCATAGAGAACTTCGGCGGCTTTACCGATGTGTCTTTCCCTGAATTCTTTAGAAAGTGCATCTCCAAGGGCAATCATCTTGTCGCTTCTGGCGTCTTTATCTTGGTCAGATACCTGATTAGGAAATTTTTCGGCGGGAGTACCTTTTCTTTTTGAGTATTTAAAAATGTGCATTTCATAAAAGCCCACTTTTTTTGCAAAGTCATAGGACTCTTTGAATTCTTCCTCTGTTTCTCCGGGAAAGCCCACAATAATGTCTGTTGTGATTGCAGGATCGTCAAAATACTTTCTTAAAAGCATAACGCCTTCGTAATATTCATCTTTTGTATAGTGGCGATTCATCCTTTTTAAAGTGGCATCACATCCGCTTTGAAGAGATAAATGAAAGTGCGGGCAAAGCTTAGAAAGAGCAGATACTCTCCTTGCAAAGTCTTCTGTAATGACTCTTGGCTCCAAAGAGCTAAGCCTTATTCTCTTTACTCCTTCTATTTCCTGGATACTTTCAAGAAGGTCTGCAAGCTTGTTTTTAGACAAATCGTTTGCGGTGGTTATTCCGTAGGAGCTTACGTGAATACCGGTTAATACAAACTCTTTGTATCCTTTTTCACAAAGAACCTTTATTTCATTTAAGATATCTTCTTTTTCTCTGCTCCTTACCCTTCCTCTTGCGTAAGGAATAAGGCAATATGTACAAAACTGATTACATCCGTCCTGAATCTTTATGTAAGCACGTGTTCTTTCTGCAGTGTCGGATAACATCATGCTTTCATATTCCATGTTAGGCTCGTTGATATCAAGAACAGCACTGTTTTTTGAATTGTCTTTAAGGTAGTCGTTTAAAATATTTATTATATTTGCCTTTTGATTGTTTCCGATTGCAATATCAACAGCCTCATCGGCAATTACTCTTTTAGTGTCTGTTTGCACATAACATCCGACTGCAATAACTATGCTGTCAGGGTTCATAGCCTTTGCTCTATGTAACATTTGCCTACTTTTCCTGTCGGCAATATTCGTAACAGTGCAAGTGTTTATCACATAAATGTCAGCTTTATCGGTAAATGGTACAACTTTAAAACCGTTTTCTGCGAATTTTTGTTGCATAATATCGGTCTCATAGTCATTTACCTTGCATCCTAAGTTATGAAATGCTACGCTTTTCATCATTTTCTCCAATATTTTTGTTACAGCTTAATCATTGACAAAGCCGATTGTTGTCTTTAGAATTAATGTTGAAGGTTGAAGTCAACTAAGGAGGTATAGTTACCATGAAAACAGTTCAGATTTCTTTAAATTCAATCGACAAGGTTAAGTCATTTGTTAATGACATCACAAAGTTCGATTATGACTTTGATTTAGTATCAGGAAGATACGTTATCGATGCAAAGTCAATTATGGGTATTTTCAGCTTAGATCTTTCTAAGCCCATCGATTTAAATATCCACGCTGAAGGCGGAGCTGAAGAAGTTCTTGAAACTCTTAAGCCTTACATGCTTTAATATGTAACACACGGGGCGTGTTCGCCACGCCCCATATTTTTTAAATCATTTAACTTATTAACAATTCACAAATACTTCAACCTGGGTAAGTCGTAATCCATTCGGTAACGACTTTTTTTATTGCCTAAAATTAATTGTCTCTTTTGATTAAGAGCACTTCTCTTGTATCAAGAGCTTCTTTTACCATCTCGTCAATTTTCTCAGACAAGTTTTCTTCGTGCTTCTTTATAATATTTAAGTTAGGCTTTGTGACAGGGTGCTTTGCCACAAAAATTGTGCAGCAATCTTCGTAGGGCTGAATGCTGGTTTCATAGGTATCAATCTTTTTGGATATTGCCACAATGTCTTCTTTATCAAATCCGATTAAAGGTCTGAATACGGGAAGCTTACATACTTCGTTTGTCACAAGTAACGAGTGTGTTGTCTGGCTTGCAACCTGTCCAATCGATTCACCTGTAATAAGTCCCTGGCATTCGCTTTCTTCCGCAATCATTTCAGCAATCTTCATCATGTATCTTCTCATGATGATCGTAAGTTCTTCATGAGGACACTTTTCATAAATGTAAAGCTGAATGTCTGTAAAGTTAATTACATGAAGATTGATGGGGCCACTGTACTTTGATACATATCTTGCAAGGTCCACAACCTTTTGCTTTGCTCTCTCACTTGTGTAGGGAGGCGCATGGAAATAAACGGCATCGATTTTAACGCCGCGCTTTGAAATCATGTAACCTGCAACGGGAGAATCAATTCCTCCTGATAATAAGAGCATTGCCTTTCCGTTTGTTCCTACAGGCATTCCTCCGGGTCCGGGAATTGTCTCTGAATAAATGTAAATCTTATCTCGTACTTCAACTACGAGTTCTATTTCAGGATCATGAACGTCAACTGTAAGTTCAGGGAATGCATCAAGAAGCTGTCCGCCGATTTCAGCATTTAATTCCATGGAATCCATGGGATATCCCTTGTTTGCACGTCTTGCCTTAACCTTGAAGGTCTTCTTTTTATCGGGATATACCTTGTCAAAATATTCGATAACGTCTTTATAGAGTTCTTCGGGAGCCTTATTGTCCACTCTTACCATGGGGCAAATGCCGCTTATACCAAAGACATGCTTAAATCTTTCGATTACATCGTCAAAGTCAAATTCGCCTTCAAAATCAACAAATATTCTTCCGGGAGTCTTTGACACTTTATAAGTTGTTCCACTTCCCATAAGAGAATACTTAATCTGATTAACAAGCGCATCCTCAAACACGTATCTGTTTTTTCCTTTTACGCCGATTTCAGCGTACTTAATTATAAATGAACTAAACATCTCTACATCCTTATAAATCTGCCGTACTTTTCAATTACGGCTTTAAGTTCCACGATTAATGTTTCCAATTCTTCCTTAGTGGTGAATTCCGACATGCTGATTCTTAATGCTCCGTCGGTTTCTTCCGCACTTGCTCCCATAGCTTTAAGGGTGGAAGATTCTTTTTTACTGTGTGATGAGCAGGCGCTTCCTGCCGACACATATATGCCCTTTTCTTCCAACGCATGAAGCATTACTTCGCTTCGAAGGCCTTTAACCGAAATATTTATGATGTGGGGAGCAGTTTCTTTTACCAAAAACGCTCCGCTTGCATCCTGCTTGCATCCGTTTACGCTTACTTTATCAACCTTGCTTATTTCCTGTAAAAAGAAACTCTTTAACTCATAAAGCTTTTCTCTTTTTTCTGATAAATTTCCATTTATCATCTTTGCGGCAAGACCGATTCCAGCAATTCCGGGAACATTTAAGGTTCCGTTTCTAAGTCCTTTTTGCTGACCTCCGCCATAAGAAATAGGCTTTATTTTAACCTTCTCATTTACATACAAAACGCCGATTCCCTTAGGGCCGTGAATCTTATGTCCGCTGAATGATAACATGTCAATGTTTGCAATCTTAATGGGCATCACTGCCTTACCGAATCCCTGAACCGCATCTACATGAAATAGACATGAGGGATTAACGGATTTAATAAGCTTTCCCGCTTCTTCCAAAGGCATTAAAGAACCCACTTCATTGTTTGTATGCATGATAGACACTATAATTGTGTCTTTCCTTAACTTTTCTTTTAACTCATCTATCGAAATTCGACCATACTTATCAACACTTAAATAGTCTATTTCAAAGCCTTCGTCTTTTAAGTATGCAACGGTATTTAAGATAGCGGGGTGCTCAACCTTTGTGGTGATAATATGCATTCCCGCACGTTTATTTGCCATTGCGGCGCCGATTAAAGCAAGGTTATCTGACTCTGTTCCGCCTGATGTAAAAACGATTTCTTTTTCTTTTACCTTTAATACTTCAGCGATCTCTTTATAAGCATCAAGCACGTACTTTTCAGCCTCAACGCCTTTTGTGTGCATACTTGACGGATTGCCGTAGTCATCAAGCATTATCTTGCACATAAGATTTGAAACTTCGGGGTACACCCTTGTGGTAGCCGAATTATCAAGATATATTTCTGCTTTTTCCATTTAATCTAAATCTCCAAAAGAACTATCTTTTAGCTGTTACCGAAGCCCACTCTCCCTGCGTGTCGATACTAAGGATTGTAAGCCCTTCCTTAACCATGGCGTCTGCCACCATTTGGCTCTTTTCCTTTAAGATGCCTGATGTAATGACAACTCCGCCTTCTTTAACTGCCTTTGCAGCTGCAGGCATTAAAGGCACCAAAACTTCCGCAAGAATATTGGCAAACACAATGTCATATCCTGTTCCGACTTTTCCTTGAACTTCTTTTTCAGTAATAAGATTACCTAAAATAAAATCAAACTTATCTAAGGATAATCCGTTCATTTCAAGGTTTTCTGCCACAGCAGGCTCTGCGCAAGGATCTAAGTCAGTTCCCACAACATGTCCCGCGCCATATAAAAGACCGATTATTCCAAGGATTCCGCTTCCGGTTCCCACATCTAAAATTTTATCGCCGTCATGAATGTGCTTTTTTAATGCCTTTATGCAAAGCTGTGTAGTCTCATGCATACCGGTTCCAAAAGCGGTTCCGGGATCAATATGAAGAACCTTTTTGTCTTTATCTTCTTCTTTTATTTCTTCCCATGAGGGAGTGATAAGAAGGTCATCTATAACAAACTGATGGAAGTAATTCTTCCAATTGTTAAGCCAGTCGATATCTTCGGTTGTATCGATTTCAACCGTTCCTTCGCCTATATCCATCCACTCTTTAATTTCTGAAAGAGTATCTTTAATAGCTTCCAGGAGTTCGTTCTTTTCCCAAACTATCTTTTCCGTACCATCATCTGTGTACAGAGAATAGGATAAGTCTTCTCCGACCTTTTTCTTTACTTCCTTACTTCTGTCATCAAGAAGTAACTTTCCGTCTTTGCCCTCTTCAACAAAGAAGTTTAAGTATGCGATTCCGTCATCCGCCTCGGTCTCAGGAAGGATATCAACAAACATCTGCTCCTTTTCCATGGTGGTAAGAGGAATTTTGTCTTCGATCTGAGCTCCGTCCAGTCCGATATCATAAAGACTGCTGATAACAATATCTTCAGCTTCTGTAGTTGTCTTAATTCTGTATTTAACCCACTTCATATTTTTACCTATAATCTAACCAAAAAATTGCCCTGTACTTTACTATAAATCAATTCATAAATAAATACCATAGCACATTATCCACATATTGTTAGGTTTAGTCAAGGTTTTTGCACATTCGGACAATGTTATAAACAGCTTATCAAAGGAAATATTTCTTTATTTTTAGTACCCTCTATACTATCATATTAGGTGAATAAGATTTTAGAAGGTGACGTATGTATCATTTCTTTGTTTCGCCTGAAGCTATTGTGGATAAGACCATCACAATAACAGGCAAAGATGTAAATCATATAAAGAACGTGCTTCGCATGAAGCCCGGAGAAGAAATATCCGTAAGCACAAGCGAATCTGACAAGGAATATCGTTGCATTGTGAGAGACCTCTCTGACGATGCAATTACGTGTGAGCTTGCTTTTATTAAAGAAGGAACCGAGCTTCCCTGTAAGATATATCTCTATCAAGGTCTTCCAAAGTCCGACAAAATGGAGCTTATTATCCAAAAGGCTGTTGAGCTTGGAGCTTTTGAAATCATTCCCGTTGAAATGAAACGCTGTGTAATGAAGTTAGAGCCAAAGAAAACGGATTCTAAGATTCAAAGATGGCAGGCTATTTCGGAAGCTGCCGCAAAGCAATCAAAGCGCACTGTAATACCTGAAGTCACAAAGCCCATGGCCTATTCTGATGCAATTGCCCGCGCAAGCGAATGCACACACAAGTGGGTGCCCTATGAAATGGCAGATGGTATGGCCCACACTCATAAGCTTTTTGAATCAGTTAAGCCGGGAGACTCAGTTGCAATCTTTATAGGTCCCGAAGGAGGGTTTGAGCAAACCGAAATAGAAAGAGCGAAAGATTCTGGCTTTGAAATTATCACTCTCGGAAAGAGAATCCTTCGCACAGAAACTGCAGGAATGGTGGTTTTAAGTAATTTAATGATGATGCTGGATAAAGGGTAGGTTTAAACCTACCCTTTAATGTTTTCTGCGTATTTATCTTCTGACAAATATACTTTATCAAAAGTCTTTAAAATCTCTTTTTGATTAATAAACTCATCCACTTTTAAACTTCTGTCTTTTATCATGACGGTTTCTTTTGTTTCATTAAGATGGGTCAAAAGCAAACTTACCTTTGGCCTATAATCAAGCGCCTTTAAATCCCCTTCTACCGGCTTAACAAACTCATCTATCGATTCATGAAAAGCATACCGAAGGCTTCCCTGCCATTCATTTGGTAAGTTTGTGTTATCTTTAGTAAGCCCAGAAATCTCTTCGCTTCTACACTCTGTGGGAAGATATCCAGCACCATGGCGAGTTACATAGCTTCTTGATACATATACTACCTCGCTAAGTTTTTCATTGTTCCTTGATAAAATCTTTTCTATATTTGTAAGCCCTGTTCTTGATCCCGATACATTTGGATAAAACCTTTCACATTCGGAATCTAACAATAAACCTTGCCCGTTTTCAAATATCACTTGGTCGTATTCATTAAAGAAAGCTTTCTCTTTATCGATTACTTTAACCAAATTAAAGTTTTCAAATACGATTTTTGAAAAGTTAATCAAAACATTCCTATCATTAAGTAAGTCTGAATATTCTTTAGGAATTCCGTCAGACAGATTTTCTTCTTCAATTCTTTTTGGAATGTAATTATCTTTAATTTCAAAAAGCTTATCGCAAAGGCCCTTTACTCCAAGTGAAGAAAGGTCTCCTAAAGTTATCTTTAGCCCTGCCTTCTCTCTTAATTCAGTCTCATAGATTCCCATGGCACAGCTTCCGTGCCTGTTATCGCCTCTTGCCTTTTCAAAAGCCATATTAAGTAAAACATCGAGTATAGTTGTGATTCCTGCGTCTTTGTGAGAAAAAATCCTCGGAGTAAATCCTGAAACCTCTTTAAAGTCATTTACCTCTTCCGACAACTTATATAAATCAGGATGATAAGTATCAGCCCAGTAAGTATCTGCCTTTTTAAATGAGCCTGATGAAAGTTCATGAAAAACAAAGCGCTTAGTCTTAGTCTCCACAGTGTGACCCGACTGAGCGCCTCCATTGGCTCTCACCACAAGATTTTTATATGCTTTATCGCACAAAAAATCTGTGGCAAGACCTTTACCTTCATCTCCGAAATTTTTACCTATTACTGCCCTATACTCTGTCTTACTCAAAAGAAAAGACCTTTCTTTCCGGATTTAAAACTCATATTCTTGATTGCAGTTTCAACTACGGGGCGTGCAAGGTCAGACCACTGTGAAAGAACGGTCTTCTTATCTTCGCCGTTTGCAAGCTGCATAATTGAAATGATAACTTCGGGAATCGCACTTACACTAGACTTTGGAATTACCGCAACTTTTCCGCTCATTATAGAAGAAAAGTTAAGAGGCACAAGTCCGTTATTGTTTAAATGTATGTGGTATACCTGATACTTTTCAGAAGCCATCTCGTAAAGCTCCTTAGAAGTAAATCCGGCCGCACCATCCTTAAATATGTTTGCTATATAGGCACCCTTTACATCCTTATGTACATCCGCATCACCTATTGTAAAAAGAAAACCTTTCTTTTCATGCTTGTCATATGAATCTATACGAGTGTGCTTTGCCGCAAAATACCACAAAAGCTCAAAGTCTTCGGGAGAGTCTCCCCCGTTTCCTTCCATCCATAAAGCAAAGAGTTGCTCGGCAATTCTAATGTCAGATTCAAACTGCGTAACCTGCAAAGGAGCTCTGTCAGTGACGTCACCGATTGCAGCAAACATAAGCTGAGGATCGTCAATTGGCTTACTTGCATATATTTTAAGCATCGTTTCATTAAGTCCGTTTTTAGCAATTTCTTCTGACAAATATCCCATAGAACCTGTTGTATCAAGACCTATGATGACAGGTGTTGAATGGGGGTGCTCTTCAGAGTCCATTGATTCTCTTACATCAATAAACTTTGGATTAAAGCGTTCCTCCATTGATCTGCTTTTAAAAATCTGTGAAACATCCGATGTCTCCGTAATCTTTGCACTTGCCTTTAATCTGCTCCAGTCAGAGCTTCTGTAACTACCGTATCCCATAACGTACTCCTTTATTTTCCAAATTTGTGAAAGTGTCTTCCACCGAGACCTTTTTCAATTATATTGTCCCAGTATTCAAAGTCTTTAAACGCATCAATCTTAGGTGCTTCATTAAGAAACTCTTTAAACGCTTTAGGCGTATCCTCAAATCCGCTTCCGAGAAGTTTCTTTGCTGTTTTCCTAATATCTTTTAAATCGGATGACTTATTATAAGGGCTCATGTCACACATTTTCCACCAGCCCCCAAGAAGGGATGCTTCATGGGTCTTTGGATTAATGAAAATTGTTTCAGGGTCAATAAGTCCGTGAACCGCATCGTTATATTCCATTAAGCAGGCTATGTTTTCAAGCCTTGAAACTATCCATGCCGTATCTTCCCAGGATAGATTGCCAAAAAGAGGGAGGGGATATAAGCCTTCATCCTTTGAAACTGCCCAAAGTAAACTTCCGTCAATCAACCTGTAAGTTCCCTTTGACTGAGGTATACATTTAGCCAGTGATTTCATATCAGCCTGTGGAAAAGTAATCTTTGAAATGTTTTTTAAGCTTTTTTCATGTAATGAAACTTTATCTTCAGGGAAAACGTATATAATGCTGTCCTTTGCCACATACATTTTAACGCCTTCAAGCTCACTTTCATAAATGAACCTGATTCTAATTTCGCTCTCATCTTCTGCCACAAAGGTAACAGAATCGGCTCCGTTCCAAAGGTACTCATAATCCGATGCTTTGGCACTGTCATTTGATACAGAGGCCAGATACTCAAGCATTCTGTGTCTAAAAACCTTATAACCTTCAAGCTCTTTATCGCTCAGATTATGCTTTGCGCCGCAATACGGGCATACAAGCTCTCCTGTATGAGAAACAGTCATCTCCCCTGCGCAATTCGCACACTTAAAAGAAATCATATGGCTTCTCCTTTATTTATAACCGAAATTATAACATAAAAAGCCTTGGAGAACCAAGGCTTAATAGTGTCTTCATTTATTAAATTATGCAACCAAATCCTGAATCCAGATTCTCTTCTTAAGTAAGATTGCTCCCAATACAACCTTTATGACTTCGACCGATAAAACAATCGCATATAAAGGAATAATGGTAATGGCGGTAAATCTACTAAGCACATAGGCTACAGGCCAGCTTATAACCCAAAGGAAGGCAGAGTCAAACAAGAATGTGATAAAGGTTTTTCCTCCGGATCTTAATGTAAAGTAAGCTGCATTTAAGAATGCATGCATAGGGAAGAAAATCGCAACCGTACGCATAAGTCTAACCGAAAGGTTCCTTATATCATCCGTTGTGTTATAAAACTTAGGGAAGAGAGGTGCCAAAATCATAAGTAACATTGCCATAGCTGCAGATGCCAAAACAGCAAGGGTAATAAGCTTTCTGTCTGTATCCACCACTTCTTTTGTATCTCCGGATCCCAAAATCTGTCCGATGATGATTGCCACCACATTACCCATGGAAATAAGCACTACGTTAAATAAGTTTGAAATGGTGTTGGATATGTTAAATGCGGCAATTACCTGAAGTCCTCTTGTGGAGTAACATTGAGTGATTGCAGACATTCCAAGGGACCACAAAAACTCGTTAAAGAAAAGAGGGCTTCCTGTCTTTATAATCTTCCAGCACAAATCTCCCGGTATAAAGAAACCTTTGTAAAGTCCAACGGCAAATGCGGCTCTTTCTTTGTGAGTATGAGTCCACACCATAACAATTAATAGTTCAACGTATCTAGAAATAACAGTGGCTACGGCTGCACCCACAACGCCCATTGCAGGTATGCCAAGCTTACCAAAAATAAGAATATAGTTTAAAACAAGGTTTACAAATACCGCAGTAAGCCCTGCATACATAGGAACCTTGGTTTCGCCCGATTCTCTTAAAGTTCCCGCATAGGAATTGGTTAAGGCAAAAGGGAGAAGGCCTACAAGCATTACTTTTAAGTAAGACTTTGCATAGCCAAGTGTAGCCATTAAGTCAAGCCCGTCACCGTTATCATGCAAAAACCATCCTATCAATGTATTGTCAAACAGTGTGAATAAAAGGATTGAAGCAACAGAGATTACCACTGATAAAATCAATTTAAATCTCACTGTGTATCTGACGCCTTTATCATTTTTCTGGCCCACATATTGAGCTGTAAAAATACCGGGTCCCGAAATAGCACCAAATATTGCAAGGTTGTAAACAAATATAAGCTGATTTACGATGGCCACACCGGACATCTGCTCGGTTCCTACCTGGCCCACCATGATGTTATCAAGCATGTTTACAAAGTTTGAAATTGCATTCTGAATGACTATGGGTATAGCCACAGCCATTACCATCTTATAAAATTTTTTATCACCAAAATATTTCTTCATAGCAATTGCTAATTTAACAAAGAAACTCGGTTGCGTCAAGATTAATGATGCAACCGAGTTATAATTCTATAGATATGAGTTATTTCCAGAATTTTTTCTTCTTATCATCTGCTGATGATTCTCCCACATTCTTAGATGCGTTAAGGGAATCTCCTGTCAAAGCATCGAACTGTTTAAGAAGTTCTTTTGCTTCATGAGAAAGCTTTTCGGGGGTCTGTACCACAAGTGTTACGTAGTGATCGCCTCTGGTATCCGAATACCTTAATGAAGGAACACCTTTACCCTTTAACCTTACTCTTGTATCGGTCTGGGTGCCGGGCTTAACTTCGTATGCCACTCTTCCGTCAACGGTATCTATCAAAACCTCTCCTCCGAGAGCTGCTACCGCATATGAAATCGGAACGCTTGAGTAGATATTTACATCCTGACGTCTGAAAATAGGATGGTCTTGCACGATTACTTCAACAAGTAAATCTCCTCTGGGGCCACCATTGCTACCGGGCTCTCCGATTCCTCCTATTCTTACGCACTGACCGTTATCGATTCCCGCAGGAATGCTAACAGCAATTTTCTTTCTGTTTGTAACATATCCTGTACCGCCGCAATCAGCGCATTTTTCTTTAATTATCTTACCTGTTCCTCTACAATCGGGACAAGCCTGTACGTTTCTTACAGTACCAAAGAAAGATTGTGATGTATAAACCACCTGTCCTTTACCGCCACACTTAGGGCAAGTCTCGGGCTTAGTGCCGGGCTTAGCTCCTGTGCCGTGACAAGTAGGACATTCATCCTTTAAGTTAAGTTCGATTTCTTTTTCAACGCCAAATACGGCTTCAAGGAAAGAAATACGAATGGTGGTACGTAAATTTGCTCCTTGTCTTGGGCTGTTGCCTCTTGAAGAGCTTCTTCCTCTCGAACCTCCGAAGAAATCCCCGAAGAGATCTGAGAATATGTCTCCGAAATCAGCTCCGCTAAAGTCAAAGCCGCCAAATCCACCGGCACCTGCGCTTCCGTCAAATGCAGAATGGCCAAATTGATCATACTGTTTACGCTTTTCGGGATCGCTTAATACGGCATAGGCCTCAGATGCCTCTTTAAATATTGCCTCAGCTTTCTTATCTCCCGGCTTTACATCGGGGTGGTTTTCTTTGGCAATCTTTCTGTATGCTTTTTTAAGAGTATCGGCGTCTGCATTTTTGTCAACTCCGAGTACTTCATAATAATCTCGTTTCTGTGCCATGTTTAAACTCCAAAAGTGGGGCGAGACTACTCCCGCCCCTCTTTAGCTTCTTAATTATACTTCTCTGTAGTCTCCGTCAACTACGTTATCATTATCACCGCCCTGGTTGGGAGCTTCCTGATAATTTGCCTGTCCCATATCGGGGCCTGCACCCTGAGCACCCTGGGCTGCGCCCTGGCTCTGCTCATAAACCTTAGCAAATAATGACTGTGCGGAAGTCATAAGTTTTTCTTTAGCAGCTTTGATGTCTGAAATCTGGCTGTCTGAAAGTTCCTGATCCTTTGTGCTTTCAAGTAAATCCTTCAAAGCCTTAAGGTCTGCTTCAACGGCTTCTTTCTGAGATGCATCAACCTTATCGCCTACATCCTGGATAGCCTTTTCTGTCTGGAATACGAAAGAATCAGCTTCGTTACGTGTATCGATAGCTTCTTTTCTCTTCTTATCCTGAGCTTCAAATTCCTGAGCTTCCTTAACTGCCTTTTCGATATCTTCATCGCTCATTGAAGAACCTGCTGTAATGGTGATGTGCTGTTCCTTACCTGTTCCAAGGTCCTTAGCTGATACGTTAACGATACCGTTAGCATCAATATCAAATGTAACTTCGATCTGAGGAACACCTCTCATTGCCGGAGGGATACCATCAAGTCTGAACTGTCCAAGTGACTTGTTGTCACGGGCAAACTGTCTTTCACCCTGAACTACGTTAATATCAACTGCTGTCTGGTTATCGGCTGCTGTTGAGAAGATCTGGCTCTTCTTTGTAGGAATGGTTGTATTTCTTTCAATAAGTCTTGTAGCGATACCACCCATTGTTTCGATTGAAAGTGAAAGGGGTGTTACATCCAAAAGAAGGATTTCGCCGGCACCTGCATCACCTGCAAGCTTACCACCCTGAATTGAAGCACCGATTGCTACACATTCATCGGGGTTAAGTGACTTTGAAGGTTCCTGACCTGTTAACTGTCTAACCTTATCCTGTACGGCAGGGATACGTGTTGAACCACCTACCAATAATACCTTACCTAAATCCGAAGCTGTAAGACCTGCATCCTTTAATGCGTTCTGTACAGGGATTGCTGTTCTTTCTACCAAATCATGAGTAAGTTCATCAAACTTAGCTCTGGTTAAGTTCATATCAAAGTGCTTGGGGCCTTCTGATGTTGCTGTGATGAAAGGAAGGTTGATGTTTGTTGTGGTTGCTGAAGAAAGTTCCTTCTTAGCCTTTTCTGCTGCTTCCTTTAATCTCTGAAGAGCCATCTTATCGTTTGAAAGATCGATACCTTCTGCCTTCTTGAACTCTGAAAGCATCCAGTCTGTAATCTTAGCATCAAAGTCATCACCACCAAGGTGTGTATCACCGTTTGTAGCCAAAACTTCGATAACGCCTTCGCCTATATCAATGATTGATACATCGAATGTACCGCCGCCAAGGTCGTATACCATGATCTTTTGTTCTTTTTCGCTGTCCAAGCCGTATGCCAATGCAGCTGCTGTAGGCTCGTTGATGATACGCTTTACTTCAAGGCCTGCAATCTTACCTGCATCCTTTGTTGCCTGACGCTGAGAGTCGTTAAAGTATGCGGGAACTGTGATAACAGCTTCTGTTACCTTTTCTCCCAAGTAGCTTTCTGCATCTGCTTTAAGTTTCTGTAAGATCATTGCTGAAATCTGCTGAGGTGAGTAGTACTTATCATCAATCTTACGACCTCTATCTGTACCCATATCTCTCTTGATTGAAGAGATAGTCTTTTCTGCATTTGTTACAGCCTGACGCTTTGCAGGTTCACCTACCAAACGTTCTCCCGTCTTTGTGAATGCAACAACTGAAGGTGTGGTACGTGCTCCTTCTGTGTTTGCGATAACGGTGGGCTTACCACCTTCCATAACAGCTACGCAGCTGTTTGTTGTACCTAAGTCGATACCAATAATTTTGCTCATATCTATTTCCTCCTAAAGTTAACTCTTTATGATACGACGGACACCATACTGTGTCTTACTACGGTGTCGTGATATGTATACCCTTTTTGTAATTCTTCGGCAACGATTCCGCTTTCAAATTCATCGCTTTCCACCTGCATTACCGCATTGTGAAGATCGGGATTGAATTCTTTTCCTTTTGCATCGATTGCCTTAACACCAAGATTGTCAAGCTCTGTCATAAGCTGTTTATATATCTTGTTCATACCGTCTGCGAAAGAAGATGTTTTTTCTTCTTCCGAAAGTGAAGCCAAACCTCTTTCGAAGTTGTCTACAACCGGTAAAATCTTTTCTATAACGTTCTTTGCTCCCATGTCAAACATCTGGGATTTTTCTTTTTCGGTACGGTTTCTGAAGTTTTGAAACTCTGCAATCTGTCTTATGTTTTTATCTTCAAGATCTTTGATCTTTTCTTTTAGTTCCTCTACCTTCTTATCGCCTTTATTTTTCTTTTTGTCTTTCTTATCTCCCTCGGAAGGCTCCTTGTCTTCGCATTCAGCCTTAGCTTCGGGATTATCGTTTACTTCTTCACAAGACTCTTTTTCAAGTTCTTCCTGTGAGAGGTCTTTCTTTTCCTCTGCCAAATTGCTCATCCTTTCTTATATAAAGAATCTAATTGATTCATTAGATTTTTTAAGGTTCCCACCACCTTGTCGTAGTCCATTCTTTTTGGACCCACAATTCCGATGGTTCCTTTAAGTCCTTCATCAAGCTCGTATGTAGCGGTTACGACGCTGCAATCTTTTAAGCTCTCTATCGGGCTTTCATCACCTATATATACCTGAATGCCGGTGTTTTCACCTGTCAGGTTAGTAAGTGCCAATTCATTAAGCGGTTCTTTTTCTTCAAAGGTATGTAAAAGCTCAACTGCGTGATCTTTATCCGCAAGCTCCGGATATTTTAAAATGTTGTTCGCACCGCTTGTATATATTTCCAAATCTTCATCAGAGTGAATTGCTTCAGCTACCGCATCGATAACATCCGCTACAAGCTCCGAATGAACACCTGCCATCTTTTTTAGTGAAGAAATCATTGCTAAATTGATTTCTTCAATGCTTAATCCGTTTAAGTGTGTATTAAGCAGGATATTTAACTTAAGAAGCGTCTCGTCATCCAATTTTTGCTCTGTAGGAATGATGTGATTCTTTATCACGTTTCCTTCAGTAACGATGACTGCCAAAAGCTGATTTTCATCCACTCTTGATAACTGGATAAATTTAAGCTTGTTTCTGTTATACTGAGGAGCTGAAATCATTGTGGCGTAGTTTGTGTTAACCGCCAAAACTTTTGCAACCTGCTTTAAAAGGTTATCTATCTTATCTTCCTTTTCAAGCAAAAGCTCCTTCATATCTTCAACTTCTTTTTCTTTATCCTCCATCATCTTGTCTACATATAATCTGTAGCCTTTATCCGAAGGAATACGTCCGGCTGAAGTATGTGGCTGAATGATGTAACCCATTTCTTCAAGATCCGCCATTTCGTTACGAATCGTTGCCGAGCTTAAATTTAAATCTGTGTACTTTGAAATTGTGCGGCTTCCGACGGGCTCTCCCGTCTCAAGATAATTTCTGACAACCGCCTGTAAAATCTTTATTTTTCTTTCGTCAAGTTCCACTTGATCACACTCTCTTGTAAAGCACGGTTACCGGGTTTTGTTAGCACTCTCTTTATACGAGTGCTAAACTCTATTAGTACAATATACCCCCTCTTAGAAAAAGTCAACAAAGAAAGAAGGTATAAAATATAAAAAAATAATAAAGAAAAAGAGCAAAAGATTTTTTCTTTTGCTCTAAGATTTTTGCTTAATTATTTAAGTATTCCATTATCTCTTCATATCTGTTTTCGGCTTCTTTGTATCCTTCGTTATAAAGGGCCGTAAGCTTATCAGAATCCTTTTCAAGTCTGTCGATGTAAATATCATCAAGCGGCCTTAAAAGTATCAGTTTCTTTTCCCTTGCCTGCTTTTCAATATAATCAACAGTCTCGTTATAAACGATGTGCCTGTTCTTCATAAGCTCATAGACTTTTGGATACTTAATGTATCTTGCCTTAAAGGCTGCCAAAGCTTTTTCTTTTTCTCTTCTGTATCCTACAGGCTTAGTCATTACAACAATGTTTTTAACATTTCCGTCGGCTTCGCTTTTTCTAATAGGAATTGAGTCTGCCATGCCACCGTCAAGATACTTGTTTCCGTTTATTTCAACATTTCTTGAAACAAGCGGAAGAGAGCTTGAGGCTCTTACGTACTCAACATCCGTTTCCATGTCCTTTAATTTAATGTATTCGGCTTCACCGGTAACAATATTTGTAACAACGGCGTAAGCGTTTCCTTCATATTTTTTAAAGGTTTCATAGTCAAATGGATTTAGATAATTTGGCACAAGGTCATAGCTAAAGTCTACGCCGAAAATATCTCCCGTTGTAAGCAAACTGTAGGCTCCCATGTATCGCTTGCTTCCAAGATAATCTGTCATAGTTTCAAGCGCACGGCCTCTTTGCTTTGACACATAGCTAGACATTGTACATGCACCTGCAGATACTCCGTAAATATTCTTAAACTCGATTCCCTTATCCAAAAAGAAATCCAAAACGCCTGCGGTGAAGACACCTTTCATGCCTCCGCCTTCAAGCACCAATCCTGCTTCAAACATAATTTCCCCTCTCCGTTTAAAACTATTATTTATATTCTTTGTTTACAAATTCTCTTAAAGCATTTAATGAACGCTTTACTTTTTCTGTGTCTATGCAATATGCCATTCTAAAGTATCCGGGGCATCCAAAGGAATCTGCGGGCACAAGTATTAAGTCATACTTTAATGCTTTTTTGCAAAAAGAAACCGAATCCTCTTCCAAAGCCTTAGGGAATATATAAAATGTTCCGCCGGGCCTTACAACTTCAAATCCTAAGCTTACAAGTTCATCATATAAAAGGTTCATGTTTGTTTCATAAACCGAAAGGTCTGATGTTAAATCTATAACCTTTGCGCAAGCCTGCTGAATTATTGAAGCGGGGCAGTTGTGACCCGTTCCTCTTGAAATCTGTCCGCACATATTGATTATTGTTTCAGAATCGGGATCGGCAGGATTTGCTGCCACATATCCTATTCTTTCTCCCGGAAGAGAAAGAGATTTTGAAAATGAATAACAAGAAAGCGTATAGTCATAGTACTTTGAAGGATAAGGGCAAACCTTACCGTCAAAAACGATTTCTCTGTAAGGTTCATCGGAAATAAGATAAATGTTAAAACCGTATTCCTTTGACTTTTCTTTTAATATCTTTGAAAGCTCTTTTAAAGTTTCTTCCGAATACACCACTCCCGAAGGATTGCTTGGTGTATTAATCAAAACCGCTTTAACATTTGCTGATAACTTGCTTACAAACTTATCAAAGTTAATCTGGAAAGCCTTGGTGTCAGGCTCCACCACTGTCATCTTAAGCCCTGCGCCTGTAATATATGGATTGTATTCGGGAAAGAAAGGTGCAAAGACAATTACTTCATCCCCCGATTTTGTGACTGCTCTTAAAGCATGTGCAATTGCTCCCGCTGCTCCGGAAGTCGGAAATATGTGTGTGGGCTTATAATCAAGTCCGAATCGTCTCTTTAAAGAATCGGCAACCGCATTTTTAAATTCGGGATTTCCAAGGCTTGGGCTGTATCCGTGTAAAGCCATTGAGCTTTTTGAGTCAATGAGCTCTTTCATCGCTTCATTAAACTCTTTTGCCGCAGGAACCGAAGGGTTACCAAGGCTATAATCAAATACATTGTCGTATCCGATTTCTTCTCCTCTTTTTGTGGCAAATTCAGAAAGCTCTCTGATTACCGATTTTTTTGAAAGCATGTCCTTGTAAGTTTCGTTTATCATTTTTCCTCCCAAAGCAACTCATTCTCAAAGTTACTTTCCCATATATTTAAAATCGGAGCGCTTGTCTTCGCTCCGATCAATCTGTTCTCTATTACTTCACATTGTCAAGCACTTCACCCACGCGCTGTAATAACTCATCACGGGAAATTGGCTTAATAAGATACCCTTGAGGTCCTTGCGCAAGGCACTGAATAATCTTGTCTTTATCCGCAACCGATGTAAGAAACAATACCGGTATGTGCTTTGACGCCTCGCGTTTTCTGATAATCTCCATTACATGAGGCCCGTCAAACAAAGGCATCATATAATCAAGCAAGATTAAATCGGGTGTGTGATTTATTATATAGTCAAGCGCCTGCTTTCCTGATTCGACAATTGTTACCTGATAGTCATCTTCAAGAAACATCTTAAGCAGCTTTAACATGTTTTTGTCATCGTCAACAATCAGTATGTGCTTTCTGCCCATCAATTATTTTCACTCACTCTCCAAGTATGTTGTAGTAAGCCCCCGAGATGTCTTCCCATATATAATAATCTATGCAATTATAGCATATTTTAAATAACACTTGCAACCCTACCGATGCCACACTTCGTAGTGCTCTTGTCCAAGCATCGTATCGGAAACTTTTAAAAATCCTGCTTTATTTAGCAGTCTCTTTGATGCTTCGTTTCCGGGCATCACCAGGGCATTTATTTCGCCAAGTTCGTTTCTTTTGGCAAAAGAAAGAATTGCTTTAACCGCTTCATAGCCATAGCCTTTTCTTTGATAATCGCATCCTATGGCAAATCCGATTTCGTAATTATCAAATCCTTCTCTTGCGGTAAGCCCCGCTCTTCCGATTATTTTATTGTCTTTCTTTCTTATAACCGTCCAAATTCCAAATCCCTGAATCTTATATACTTTTTCTCTGTACTCAGACACATATTTTCTTTCTTCCTCCGGGTCTTCGTACAAAGCTTCAGTGTACTTTGTCATTTCAGGATTTTCATATATCTTTACAAAATCGTCCACGTCACTTTCAATGGTTTCTCTTAAAAGAAGCCTTTTTGTTTTAATCATTTCCCAAGGCTCGTCATTGATTCTTTTATAAAGTCGCTCGTAGTATACGTGCTCGGTAGCCTCTGCGTCCATCAAAAAATAAGTGGCCTCTTTAAAGTTTTCCATCATCTTTTCATCATCAATCAAGACAATGGCCTCGCTTCCAAGACTTTTTATCTTATTGAAAGTATCTAAATCATCGGTAATGTAAAGTGTCCCTTTATCAAGTGTCAAATCTGTTTCTTTGTACACATTTTTATAAGAAACCTTTGTTTTCTTTAATAGCATCCTTAAAAAGAAGCCAAGTCTTCTTAACCGTTTTGCATGAACTTTTTTTGTAAGAAACAGGATTCTCTTCATTTACAATCCCCCTTTTCTATTTTATCATGGTTGATAAGAAAATAAATAAGGAGAAGTAATTATGGCAAAGAATCCTATTGTTACCATTAAGATGGCTGACGGTGGTGTAATTAAGGTAGAGCTCTATCCCGATATTGCACCTAAGACTGTAGATAATTTTGTATCACTTGTAGAGAAAGGCTTTTATAACGGTCTTATTTTCCATCGCGTTATCAAAGGCTTTATGATTCAGGGCGGAGACCCCGAAGGAACAGGAATGGGAGGCCCCGGATATTCAATCGTTGGAGAGTTTTCCGATAACGGATTTGAAAACACCTTAAAGCACACAGCAGGTGTAATCTCTATGGCAAGAAGCATGGATCCTAACTCTGCGGGAAGCCAGTTCTTTATTATGCATAAAGACGCTCCTCACCTTGACGGTTCTTATGCTGCATTCGGTAAAGTTATCGAAGGAATGGAAGTTGTTAACAAAATTGCCGAGGTTCACACAGATTGGTCCGATCGTCCTTCAGAGGATCAGATTATGGAGTCAGTCAGCGTTGAAATCTAGTGCTGATTTGTGTGATTTGGTGTTAATATTTGTTTAATATTCAGTTAATTTTAAACACAATAAGTGACTATTCTGACGAGAGGGCAAGTTTTTTGCCCTCTCGTTCATAATTTGTTCATATTTTGTTTTACGTTTGTTTATTTACATAACATCATTTCGTCACGATTATCCTTTATATTATTAGTATAGAAACAAACAAAACTTAATTAGCTTAATTCAAGTTGCTAAATACTTTAAAAACTTTTTCATAATAAATGCCGGGTAATTAATTTACCCGGCATCCTCCCTTTTTATGGGGTCTTTTTTTATTTTACGGCAAGTTCAAGTGCCTCTTTTATATTTTCTATAACTACTTCTTTTTCATTACCGCCAAATTCACCATCCAGCGTCCAAGGAACTTCTTCTTCGCAAGTGACCTTTAGCTTATCGGCTTTAAAATAATATAAGTCCTTAGAATTATAGTCTCTGTCCATAAGAGCCACCATAACAGAATTTAAGTCTGTAGCAAGCTTTGGCTTTCTTATAAGGGTTACTTCAAATAATCCGTCACAAAGATTAATATTCTTTCCCGTTATGTTCTTTATACCGCCTATGGAATCTGAATTTGTAATCATTCCGTAAATAAATTCATCTTCAATAGTCATGTGCTCTGTTTCAATACGCATCTTATATGACTTTATTTCAATTAAATGTTTTAAAGCCATAATCACATATGCGGCATGGCCTAACCTGTTTTTTAATTCCTGAGGTGTCTCGTAAGAAACTTCCGTAAAGGCTCCGAAGGCAGCCACATAAATAAATGATTTATCGTTAAACAATCCCACATCGCACTTAATAAGCTTATCTCCGATTGCTACCTTTGCGGCATCATTGATTCTTGAAGGGATTCCGACAGAAGAAGCAAAGTCGTTTGTGCTTCCTGCAGGAATGTATCCAATGGGAAGTTTGTTCTCTCTTAACTTCATTCCCATAACAACTTCATCAAGTGTTCCGTCGCCCCCTGCGCAGATTACTCTGTCAAAACCCTCGGGAAGATTTTTAACCATTTCGGTTGCATCACCACGCTTTGTGGTTGCGGCTACGGTAATTTTATTTCCTCCCATGGAAAAAAGCTCGATGATATCACCGAGCTTGCTTTTTATTTTTTCTTTTCCTGCTTTTGGATTAAAAACAAAAAATAAATTCATCATTCTTTTCCGCTTAAATATTTAACAACGCCTTCAACTGCGGATTCTTCATCAGAACCATCTGCAATAACGGTGAGCTCGTCACCTGTGTCAAGCCCCAAGCTCATCATGCCCATGATACTTTTCGCATTAACGTGCTTTCCTTCAGTATCGATGTACACCGAAGCTTCGTACTGGCTTGCTACCTGTACCAACATTGCTACCGGTCTAGCCTCAAGGCCGCTTGCCAATTGAATCTTAATGTCTTGCTTTGTCATTTCGTTTTCCTTTCGTTTCGTAGATCTTCAGCGAACTCGCTTATCTTTCTCAATCTATGATTAACTCCTGATTTTCCCACTTGTGGATCCAAAAATGTACCAAGTTCCGAGAAACTGCTCTCGGGGTGCTCCATCCTAACCTCAGCCATCTCCTTAAGGTTATCGGGCAAAGCGTCCAATCCAACCAATTCATCAATCAGCAGAATATCTTCTATCTGTTTGGACGCGGCATTTACTGCCTTTGAAATGTTCGCCATATCGCAATTGTTTCTGCGATTAACGGAATTTCTAACATCCTTTACGATTCTTGCGTTAGCAAGTTCCATCATGCTCTTATGTGCTCCCAAAACACTTAGCACATCGGCGATGGACTCAGATTCTTTTACATAAGTAACATTGTATCTTTTTCTGACAGAATGCTTGGGAATTATATTAAACAAAGAAAACAGGTATGTCAACAATTTTGTTTTTTCTAAATCATCGGACAAAATTTCAAAATGATACCCTTTATTTGGGTCATTTACAAAACCTGCTGCCAAAAAAGCGCCTCTTAAATATGCCCTCTTACAGCAATCTTTATTTAGAATTTCCAAGGGAGCGTCCAAAGAAAGGTCCTTTAAAATCCTTTCAATATCACAGTTTTTACCGTTTAGCTCCACGGGGGTTTTCGATTTTTCTTCATTTTCCCGAAAGCCGTCCGTCACTATATTATATGTTTTATTCAACAATGTAAAGCATTTTCTTAGAGCGCTTGAATTGTCCTTTGAAAAATAAACCCTTTTTTCGGGCCCGTTTTCCACTTTTGCATAGAAAGAAAACAGTGCGGATAATTCAGCAATTCTGCAATGATTTTCATTTGGAACAAGCTTAATAAGTTCATCCTTTACATCTTTTGAAAAAGACATTTTTCCTACTTTCCGAAAGCAACATCTCTGTGCTTGATGGTGATACCGCACTCACCGCCCTTAAGTCTTTCGTAAAGCTTATTGGCAAGAGTAACGCTTCTGTGGTGTCCGCCGGTACAGCCGATTGCCACCACCAATTGATACTTTCCTTCTTTTACATAGTTTGGAATCAAGAATCTTAACATGTTTTCAAGCATGTCCAAAAACTCTCCGGCCTCTTTATAGCCCATTACATAATCCTGTACAGGCTCATCAAGACCCGTTAGATTCTTAAGTGAATCTACATAAAAGGGGTTTGGCAAAAATCTTACGTCAAATACCAAGTCCGCATCCTGGGGAATTCCGTTTTTAAAGCCAAAAGAAACAATATTCACCATTAGGCTGTTATACTGTTTTCCCTCCACAAAAATGCGGTCGATTTCTTCTTTTAATTCTCTGGTTAATAGATTTGAAGTATCGATAACATAATCCGATAACTTCTTTATTCCGCCCAAAAGCTCTCGCTCTTTGGCAATTCCCTCTTCCACGCTTCCGTCAAAAGAAAGAGGATGAAGGCGTCTGGTTTCTTTGTATCTTTTAAGTAATACCTTGTCGTCTGATTCAAGAAACAGTATTTCGATTCTTATCTTTTGCTTCTTTAATTGATTTAAAGTCTTTTCAACTTCTTTAAAAGGAAGATCGGATCTTGAATCAATGCCCATGGCAACCTTTGAAAGCTCTGTATTGTTTTCAGTTACCAAATCTATAAATTTATCTATAAGCTTTACCGGAAGATTGTCAACGCAATAATAGCCTGAATCTTCAAGCATCTTCATTACTGTACTTTTCCCGCTTCCGCTCATTCCGGTTACAACAACAAGTCGCATTTTTAATTCCTCTAATCAAACTCACCAATTTTAATAACTTCAGGTTCTAATTCTATATCGAACTTATTCTTAACTTCTTTAATAACAAACTTCATTAAATCACTTATATCTTTTGCACATGCACCTTCATCATTTACGATAAAACCTGCATGCTTCTCGGATACACATGCGCCCCCCACTCTTTTTCCTTTAAGGCCCGCTTCCATAATAAGCTTTCCTGCAAAATTATCCTTTGGCCTTTTAAAGGTACTTCCGGCACTTGGGAAGTTTAAGGGCTGTTTTTCGCGCCTTCTTTCCAAAAAGTCATTCATCTTATCAAGGATTTCTTTTTCATCCTTTTTTACAAGCTTATATGTAACACTTAATACTATGTATTCTTTATGTTTTAAAATACTGTTTCTGTAAGAAAACTCCATTTCGGAATTTGAAAATGTCTTTATGGAACCATCTAAATCAAGCATCTTTACGGAACTTACCACAAAAGACATTTCGCCGTCATATGCGCCTGCATTCATAACGATTGCTCCGCCCACGGTTCCCGGGATTCCGTAAGCAAATTCAAGTCCCGAAAGGCCTTTTTCTTTTGCAAGAATACAAACCTTTGAAAGAATGGCTCCGGCGCCCGCTATGATTTCTTCACCTTCGCTTTTTATATCAAGGAAATCGCCTTCAAGCTTTAACACATATCCGTCATAGCCTTTGTCGCTTATTAGGAGATTACTTCCATTACCGATTACAAAGAAAGCTTCTTTGTTTTCTTTTAAAAGGTTTATCACTTTTAAAAGAAGGTCCTCTGTCTTAATTAAGACAAGTGCTTTGCAAGGGCCTCCTACTTTAAATGTCGTATATTTATTTAGCTCTTCATTTATAAGCACTTGTGAGTCTCCCACAAGTGCTTTAATTCTTTCTATCATATTCTTTTCTCTAAACTACATTACCATTTTTGCAGCGCCGTACATGCCTGCATCGTTTCCTAAGGTAGCAAGAACCATCTTACATTCTTTTGCTCCTGAGAAAACGTATTTATTAAAGTTTGGAAGAACGTAATCCATGATTACTGTTCCTGCCTTAGAAACGCCACCACCTATAACAAAAGCTTCGGGATTAATGATTGAAGCTATTATGGCAAGGCCCTTTCCTAAGTACTTACCGAATTCTTCCGCTATTTCAATGCAAAGAGCATCTTTTGCTTTAACGCCGTCAAATACAGCTTTTGCGGAAAGATCTGCCTTTGTAAGAACAGTTTCTTTGTTCCACTTTTCTAAGTGCTTTCCCGCAAGGTAAGAAATACCTGTAGCGGAAGCGTACTGCTCGAGGCATCCGTGGTTCTTACATCCGCATTCTCTTTCTTCATTGTCTTCTATATGAAGGTGACCGATTTCTCCGCCTGCACCGTTGGCACCTGCAACGATTTTTCCATTAATGATTACGCCACCGCCTACTCCTGTTCCGAGTGTCACCATAACGACGCTTGAGTATCCCTTTGCGCCGCCTTTCCATGCTTCGCCAAGAGCTGCAACGTTTGCATCGTTTCCGGCTTTTGTGGTAAGCCCTGTAAGCTTCTTTAACTCTTCATTTACATTAAATTCGCCCCATCCTAAGTTAACTGCGCAATGAACAACGCCGTTATCATCTATGGGTCCGGGAACTCCCACGCCGATTCCAATCACATCGCTTTTATCAATGGATTTTTCTTTAAGCTTACTATCAATTGCTGCCGCAACGTCGGGCAATATGTTTTTCCCGCCGTTTTCTTTTCTTGTAGGAATTTCCCACTTATCGACAATGTTACCTTCTTTGTCAAGAAGTCCCATTTTTACTGTCGTTCCCCCGATATCAATACCAAATACATAGTTAGCCATTCTTTTCGTCCTCTTCTCTTTTCTTAGCAAAATTTTCCTGAATTCGTTTGTAGAATTCCTGAGCGGCATTGTAACCCATTTTCTTTTGACGATAATTAACCGCTGCAGACTCGCAAATGATTGCAAGGTTTCGACCGGGACGGATAGGAATGTTATGGCAGACTACCTTGTTTCCAAGATATTCCGTATACTGTTCTTCAAGTCCCAAACGGTCGTATTCTTTATCTCTGTTCCACTCTTCAAGTCTTATTACCAAGTCAATTGACTGGGTGTCTTTAACGCTTGATACACCAAACAATGTTTTAACGTCCACAATACCGATACCTCTTAATTCGATAAAGTGCTTTGTTACATCGGGAGCAGAACCTATAAGCGTATCATCGCTTACTTTTCTGATTTCAACCGCATCGTCACTTACCAGACGATGTCCTCTTTTAATAAGTTCCAAAGCGGCTTCAGATTTACCGATTCCGCTTTCACCTGTGATTAAAACACCTTCGCCGTATACGTCCACCAATACGCCGTGAACAACAATGCAGGGCGCAAGCTTTACATTAAGCCATCTGATAATCTCTGCCATGAAATCTGATGTTGATTTCTTTGTCATTAAAACAGGGATTTTCTTTTCATTGGCTACTTCCAAAAAGATTTCGTCGGGATACAATTCTCTGCAATAAACTATTGCGGGAATGTCGTAAGACATAAGCTTTTCATATGCTTCACGCTTTTTCTTTGGCGGAAGGTTTTCCATATATGTATATTCAACGAATCCTATAATCTGGATTCTCTGTGCGTCAAAGTGTTCAAAATAGCCCGCAATCTGGATAGCCGGTCTGTTTATATCAGGCTGGGTGATCTTAATATTGGAAATATCAATATCCGGAGTTACGTTTTCAAGTTTCATTTTGTCTATTACTGCTTGTAATGCAACTGATGCCATTTTACTGCCTCCTTTTACTAATACATGGTACTTTTTGAGTGTAGCACAGAACAATAAATTAAGCCATGTCCTTATGGAAAAAATTCCATATTGAAACCGCAATATCCTCAGGTATTTCATCAAGTTTTGAAAGTTCGTCGACGCTTGCATTTTTAATGGCATCGATTGAATCAAACTTTCTCATTAAGGCAAGCCTTCTCTTTGGCCCAACTCCCGGTATCTCGTCCAAAACGGAATGAACCTGGGCCTTACTTCTTAGGCTCTTATGATACTCGATTGCGAACCTATGGGCTTCATCCTGAATTCTTGTTATTAATTTAAATGCTTCGCTTGTTTTATCGATATCAATTTCAACGCCGTCTACGTAAAGGCCTCTTGTATTATGATAATCGTCTTTAACCATGCCGCAGACGGGGATGTCTATCTTTAATTCGCTAAGCACTTCTTTACAAATGTTTACCTGGCCTCTACCGCCATCCATTAATAGTAAATCAGGAAACCTAGCAAAGCTTCCGTATGAGGCTTCAAGTTTTTCTTCTTCAAGGCGTTTCATTTCTTCAAAGCCGTGGGTAAATCTTCTTGTCAAAACTTCATGCATGCAGGCGTAATCGTTTGGCCCTTCAACAGACTTAATCTTAAACTTTCTATAGTCTCCTTTTACAGGCTTTCCGCCTTCAAAAACCACCATGGAGCCTACGTTTTCAAAGCCGTTTGTGTTTGAAATATCAAAGGCTTCAATTCGGTTAATGTCCGGTAAATCTATTAATTCTCTAAGCTCATCCAAGGCGCCTTTGGTGCGTCTTTCTTCTCTTATGATTTTTTCTTTATCCTGTAAAAGAACCAGACTTGCATTTTTATTTGCAAGCTCCACAAGTTTTTCTTTGTCTCCGATTTTTGGAACAATAAGCTTTACTTTTTTTCCTTTTACATAGGAAAGCCATTCTTCTATAGCTTCCATTTCATCTATCTCTATGGGAAGCATGATTTTGCTTGGAACATATGGCGTTCCGGTATAATAGCGCTTTACAAATTCAGTAAGGGTTGTTTTCTTTGAATCTCCGTCAACACCGCCTATATGATGGTGCTCTCTTCCTATCATCTTTCCGTTACGTATAAAGAAAACCTGCACCACAGCATCGTTTAAATCCTGAGAAATACCGATAATATCTCTGTCTTCTTCATCGGTGTCGCTTATCTTTTGCCTCTCTATTACCTTAGCGGCGCTCTCTAAAAGTTCCCTGTATCTTATTGCTTCTTCAAAATCGAGAGCTTCCGAAGCTTTTTCCATCTTTTCTTTTAATTCATTTACGATGGTTTTGTCATTCCCGTTTAAAAAGTCTAATGCCTTTTGCACTCTTTCTTTATAGTCATCAACGGGCACATTTCCCTTACAGCATCCCACACATCTTTTCATGTGATAATTAAGGCAGGGCCTGTCCACTTCGACTCCATATTCAACCTTTTTATTGCAGGTTCTAAGTCCGTAAGTGCCATTTAATAATTCTATAGTGTCATTAACGGCCTGAGCGCTTGTAAATGGGCCAAAGTACTTTGACTTATCTTTATTTGTTTTCCTTACCATCATTATTCTTGGGTAGGTTTCACCCAGGGTAACTTTTATGTAAGGATATGTCTTTGAATCTTTTAAAAGGGTGTTGTATTTGGGATTGTATTCTTTAATTAGATTATTTTCCAAAACCAAAGCTTCAAGCTCTGAATCAACCAAGATGTACTCAAAATGATTGATTAAAGAAACCATCTTCTCGATTTTTGGAGTTTTCTTTGTAGACGCACGAAAATAAGACCGCACTCTGTTGTATAGATTAACAGCCTTACCAACGTAAATAACATTATCATTTTCGTCATGCATAAGATAAACTCCCGGTTTATGCGGGAGTTTACTTAGCTCGTCAGAAATATTAAACATCTGCTTCCTCTTTGGTAGTTTCGTTTGAGTCTTCGCAAACTGCCTTCGAAGTTTCTGTAGTTTCGGATTCGGAATCCTTGCTTTCTTCCTTCTTCTCCTCTTCGGGATCGGGTAAACCCTTTTCCTTTCTGAAGATCTGCATGAATTCCTTACCTGTAATTGTTTCTTTTTCTATTAAGTGAGCGGCAATCTTATCAAGGATTTCTCTGTTTTCTGAAAGCATATCCTTGGCTTCTTTGTAAGCGTCTTTTAAAATCTTCATGACTTCTTCATCAACGCCTGCCGCTGTTACTTCACTGCAATTAAGGACTCTTCTTCCTTCAAGGTACTGGCTTTCAATGGTTTCAAGTCCCACAAGGCCAAACCTCTCGCTCATACCGTACATGGTAACCATGTTTCTTGCAATACTTGTGGCTTTCTCAATATCATTTGAAGCGCCGGTGGTTACGGAATCAAATACCAATTCTTCCGCAGCACGTCCCGCCAAAAGTCCCACGATCATATCGTGAAGCTCTTTCTTTGAATTTAAGTATTTTTCTTCTTCGGGAACCTGCATTACATATCCCAAAGCACCCATGGTTCTTGGAACGATTGTAATCTTTTGTACCGGCTCTGAATTCTTTTGAAGGGCTGATGCTAGGGCGTGACCGACTTCATGGTAAGAAACGATTTTTCTTTCTTCCTTACTCATGATTCTGTCTTTCTTTTCTTTACCTACCAATACCTGCTCAACAGCATCAAATAAATCTTTTTGAGATACAAATTCTCTATGTTCTTTAACTGCATTGATTGCAGCTTCATTAATCATGTTAGCAAGATCTGAACCAACTGCACCGGATGTTGCAAGGGCGATAGCTTCCAAATCAACGGTATCATCCATAAGCACATCTTTTGCATGAACTTTAAGGATTTCAACACGGCCCTTTAAATCAGGCTTATCAACAATGATTCTTCTGTCAAAACGTCCCGGGCGAAGAAGGGCTTTATCAAGGATTTCGGGTCTGTTTGTGGCAGCCAAAATCAAGATACCTTTTGACGCATCAAAACCATCCATTTCTGAAAGAAGCTGGTTTAGAGTCTGTTCTCTTTCTTCGTTTCCTCCGCCGTACTTTGAATCACGGCTTCTACCGATTGCATCGATTTCATCTATAAATATGATACAAGGAGCATTTTTGTTTGCTTCCTTAAATAAGTCTCTGACTCTTGATGCACCTACACCTACAAACATTTCAACAAAGTCTGAACCTGTAAGTGAAAAGAAGGGAACATGGGCTTCACCTGCTACGGCTCTGGCAAGTAATGTTTTACCTGTTCCGGGGGGGCCCACAAGAAGTGCACCCTTAGGAAGCTTAGCACCGATCTTTACGTATCTTCCGGGATTATGCAAAAAGTCTACGACTTCAACCAAGCTTTCTTTTGCTTCGTCTTCTCCGGCAACATCTTTAAAGGTCACACCGGTTTCTTTTTGCACATATACTTTGGCGTTTGACTTACCGACGCCACCCATCATTCCGCCGCCACCGATTTTCTTTGAAAGGTAACCCATGACGATTACGAACAAAACAAGAGGCAGAACGTACATAAATATTATCTGAATCAAAGCACTTGAATTATCGGGAATTACCTTACTTACTTCCACTCCCGATGCAAGTAACCTGGCTGCCAGCGCTTCTTCATCTTCAACTGTACCGGTGTAATAAAGAATCTGAGTATTTCCGAAGAGAGTTCTGTCCTTTTCTTCTTCAACGGGATGAATTTCTATTCTGTCATCCGATACTATGACTTTTGAAACTTTTCCCTCATCAAGCATCTGAACAAATTCATTGTAAGGTATTACCATACTTCCCCATTTAGAAAAGAAGCGGGTAATTGAAAGTATTATAAGAAAGACCACCAAGAGGGCCAACAGCATGGGCGCCAAGCGCGGTCCCGGACCTCCCGGCGGATTATTTCTGTTATTTTGATTATTTTGATTATTATCGTTATTCATATGTCCTCACCATTAGCGCAAAAACGCGCTCACTTTGCTTTAATTATAAGTAACATACGTTTTTGGCGCAATATAAAGAATATAAAGAATGTGAAAAAAAAATAAACTGAATCGCTATTTTTTCCTTGAAAAAACTTTCCGTTATCTGTAAAATCAAGCATGAAAGAAGGAGACTTTATATGAAGATTGGATTTGATAATCAGAAGTACATTTCCATGCAGTCTGATCGAATCTTAAAGCGAATTTCATCCTTCGGCGACAAGCTGTATTTGGAATTTGGCGGAAAGCTATTCGACGACTATCATGCATCCCGAGTTTTACCGGGATTTGAACCTGACAGCAAATTAAAGATGCTGTTACAGATGAAAGATAAAGCCGAGATAGTAATAGCCATCGGCGCAGATGCCATCGAGCAAAACAAAAAACGAGGCGACTTGGGAATCACTTACGACCTCGATGTTCTTAGATTAATAGACGCTTTCACTAACGTAGGTCTTTACGTTGGCAGCGTTGTCATCACTAAATATGCAGGCCAGCCCGCAGCTGACATGTTTCGTTCAAAACTCTCCGCATTAAACATAAAATCATATCTTCACTATCCCATTGAAGGATATCCCAGTAACATTCCTTTGATTGTTAGTGATAACGGATACGGAAAAAATGATTATATTGAGACCACAAGACCCTTGGTGGTTGTAACTGCCCCGGGCCCCGGAAGCGGAAAAATGGCTACCTGCCTTTCACAGCTTTATCATGAAAGCAAACGCGGAGTAAAAGCAGGCTATGCTAAATTTGAAACCTTCCCCATTTGGAATCTTCCTTTATCACACCCTGTTAACATTGCATATGAAGCTGCCACAGCAGACTTAAATGATGTTAACATGATAGACCCCTTCCACTTGGAAGCTTACGGTGTTACAACGGTTAACTACAACAGAGATGTTGAAATCTTCCCTGTTTTAAATGAAATCTTTACTCAGATTTTAGGTTCAAGCCCTTATAAGTCACCCACTGATATGGGCGTAAATATGGCAGGTAACTGTATCATTGATGATGAAGCCTGCATCGAAGCTTCAAAGCAGGAAATCATAAGAAGATACTTTACCACTCTTTGCGAGGCAAAGAAGGGTACAGGTACCAAAGAAGCTGTTTATAAGCTTGAACTTTTAATGAAGCAAATGAACTTATCCGTTAACGACAGGCCCGTTGTAGGGGCAGCTTTAGAAAAAGAAGCTCAGACGTCTATGCCTGCTGTTGCAATCGAACTTCCAAACGGAAAAGTGATTTCAGGTAAGACCACAGATTTACTTGGTGCAAGCGCTGCTGCTTTAATTAATTCTTTAAAAGAGCTTGCGGGAATCGACCACAAGCTTCATCTTGTAACAAAAGAAGCCCTTGCTCCTATTCAAACGGTTAAAACAAAGTATTTGGGAAGCATAAATCCCAGACTTCATACAGACGAAGTATTGATTGCTTTATCAGTCAGTGCCGCAACAAACGCAGCATCTGCCGTTGCTTTGGAACAGCTTCCCTTACTTAGAGGATGCGAAGTTCACTCTTCCGTTATCCTTTCACCGGTTGATGAAAAGTTATTTAAAAAGCTTGGCCTTCACTTAACCTGTGAGCCTAAATACGAAACAAACAAAAAGTATCATAACTAAAATTAAAGCACGGCTTGGAAATTCCAAAACCGTGCTTTTTTATTCTTCTTTTTCTATGCTTTCTTAGCGGGTGAAACTTGTGCAAGTATAACTGCCGCAAACATTACCACGCATCCGATAATTTCTCTTACCGATAATTTCTGCCCCAAAATCAAGAATCCGAATACCGCAGAGAAAACAGATTCCAAACTCATTATAATGCAGGCAACTGTTGCATTAACTCTCTTTTGAGCTTCCATTTGAAGTGTGTAAGCAACACCTCCGGAAAGCGCTCCCGCATATACAATCGGAAGCCAGCAATCTAAAATGTCCGTCATAACAGGCTTTTCTTGAATCATTGGTATTATGCTTAAAGCACCGGATACCGCAAACTGGTAACAGGAAAGTTTAATTACATCCATATGAGGCGCAAACTTATCCACAGCTATTATCTGTAATGCAAAGAGTATTGCACAAACAAACATCCAGATATCCCCGGGGCTTAATCTAAAGGTCTCGCTTAAGCAAAGGAAATATAATCCTATAATTGAAAGGCATACGCTAATCCAGATATGCTTGGGCGGTTTCTTTTTTAACATAAAAGAAAAAATCGGAACCAACACTATATATAAGGCTGTAATGAAACCTGCTTTTCCGGCTGTTGTGTAAATAATGCCGACCTGCTGAGAGCTTGTTGCAAGAAACAAAAGTATTCCGCAAATGCATCCTCCAAGCACCAAATCCCTGTTTTTCCAAGGGGTCATTACACCGTCTTTTTTATCAAAAAACATTGCTACAGGCGCTAAAACCAAGGCGCCTATGATACATCTTATTCCGTTAAAAGTAAATGGGCCCACATATTCCATTCCTGCGCTTTGAGCAACAAAAGCAGCTCCCCAAATAACCGCAGTCAGTACTAACAGAAGGCTGTACTTTATATTGGTTTTCATATTTTCACTCCCGTTTTTAAATTCAACGAGCCTATTTTATCAAATAGTTTTTAAAATGCAATATATCTGTGATAATGAATTATCGCTTTCACGCGTTGAAGTGTGAATATTTATGCAGGTACTATAAATATAAATGAAAACACCGAACTTTCTGTTCGGTGTTTTCGTATAGGAGAGACATGATAAAAGAAGTAGTTCATAGTTCATTTCATTTCACATGTCCACTATATTATTTACTAATTAATGTGGCATTAACAATTTTCCCACACTCTGAATCCGTAGGAATCAAAGGTATCTTCCTTACCGGATTCAAAGACAACTTTATAGTTTTCTCCTGCATTATATGACAGAATTTTCCCTGTACCTAGGTTACAATCGACTATTATTTCTTTTCCGTCAAGTTTTCTTTTGTAGGTAAATGTATCCTTTTTGCTTCTTAATACTTCAAATTCACCGTAAGCTATTACAGATGTTTTCTTTCTAAAGCTTAATAGGGCCTTATAAAAATCGTGTATTTCTTCGTCCATATCCTGTTTGAAAGGAGCGTTATCATTCCAGGGAAGAAGCACCCTTGTATGGTCTCTTGTGCCTGAAAGGATAATCTTAAAGGCTTCTTCTTCACTCATCTTTCCTTTTAATTCTTCATATAAGTTGATGGATTCAACATCATTTAAATCACTCATTCCCTTGAACGGATAGTTTATTAAGCCATACTCATCCCCCTGATAAATAAAAGGAGTTCCTAAAAGCGTAAGCTGCATTAGAGCCAAAAGCTTTGCCAAAGGCTTTCTGTACTTAGGATTGGGATTTACTTTACTTATCATTCTCGGATTGTCATGGTTATTATAAAATAACGACATTCTTGAATTAGAGCCATAGTTCTTAGCCCAATCGATTTGATAATCTCTGTAATAATTTAAGTCATACTTATAATCTTCAAACCTTGTATGCCCCGGAGTCTCTAAATGGTCAAAAGAAAACGCCATATCAAGCTCGTTTCTTTCTTCACCCGTAATGAGCTTACACATTTGCATTCCAAGCCCGGGAGTCTCAGCTACCGAAAATGCATTGTATGGCTTAAATGCTTTTTCCTTTATTTCCCTTAAATACTTATGAAGGTTTGGACCGTAAAAATAATTTTCTATACCGGTAATTCCCATAAGTGAGCCTATAAAAGGATCTCCGTCCGGCAGTCCCGGCTCTTTGGAAATAGCATTAATAACATCCATTCTAAAGCCGTCTACGCCTTTTTGAAGCCACCACTTTATCATGTCTATTACATCTTCTCTAACATCCGGATTGTCCCAGTTTAAATCCATCTGCTTTTTGGAGAAAAGATGAAGGCAGGACACGTCCTCTTTCTCGTAATAGTTCCAAGCAGAACCTGAGAAAAATGATTTCCAGTTATTTGGAAGTTCTTTTCCTTTTTTAAAGAAATAATAGTTTCTGTATTTTGAGTCTTTATCGGCAAGCCCCTTTTTAAACCACTCATGCTCATCTGATGTATGGTTTACAACAAGGTCCATAATAAGTCTCATATTTCGTTTGTGAACTTCAGAAAGGAGCGTGTCAAAATCCTCCATGGTTCCGAATTCTTTTAATATTGCACGATAGTCTCTTATATCATATCCGTTATCATCCATGGGAGAATCATATATCGGTGATAACCACAGAGCATCCACTCCCAAATCTTTTAAGTAGTCAAGCTTTGAAATTATTCCCTTTAAATCGCCTATTCCGTCTCCGTTAGAATCAGCAAAAGACTTAGGATATATCTGATAAAAAACGGCTTCCTTCCACCAGGCTTCTTTTATTCTTTCATGCTTTGTAACAGGCACGTCTTTTTCTGAGTTTAAAAGCCGAAGAAGCGCATCAAAGAAAGTAGGTCCCACCTTTTTCTTTAATAAAGCTTCAACGGTTTTAAGTTTTAAGTTTCCCACAATTGGATTAGTTATAAGATTCTCCTTTTTCCCCATTGAAGTAAGAACCTTTTTTAAAACATCGTTTCCTATGGGATTTGCGTATACATCCTTAATCTTTGAATTTCTGTCCATTCTAACCCCCCTAACCTTCAACGCCTCGTATTTCAACAATCTCAATATTTTTTCTTAAAACAGGAAGAAACTCTTCCAATTCTTCTTTTGTATAAGAAGAAAAACCTCTTTGAATGACTCTTTCGGAATCTTCATACCCCTGAAGATAATACTTCTTTGCTCCTTTTATAAGCTCAGCTATTTTTTCAAAGTTTTCCATTCTGTGAAGTTCTTTAACCACCGTTGTTCTAAACTCATAATCAATAGGCCCTGCTATTAACATATCTATGGTTTCTTTTATCCTTTTTGTATCAATCTTTACACCGGCCACTATGTCATATTCATCAAGAGAATTCTTTATGTCCATAGCTACATAGTCAATGAGCTTTTCATCAATAAGGGTTCTTATTACCTCGGGTCTGTAACCGTTTGAATCAAGTTTCACTTTTAACCCGATTTCCTTGCATTTTTTTATAAAGTCCTTTAAATCTGCGTGGACCGTTGGCTCGCCACCTGTTATACATATCCCTTCGGTTATTCCCTTCCTCTTTTTTAAATGAGAAAGAATTTCCTCCTCCGGAATAGTGGGCTGAGAGTTTGGATTTAACACCAAATCCGCATTCTGACAATAAGGGCACCTAAAATTACAAGATCCCGTAAAAACAGTCGCTGCCACAATGCCCGGATAATCAAGTAAAGTAGTCTTATTAAAGCCATGAATCTGCATTTGATTAAGTCCTCTTTTTTGTAGTATAGTAGTAACAGTTTTAGTATAGCACATGCAATTGATTGTAAGGATTTTTAGATGAAGAAAATACTCTCTGAAGATGAAAAATATATGAAAGAGGCTTTAAAAGAAGCAAATAAGGCTTACAAGCTTGGGGAAGTCCCAATAGGCTGTGTTATTGTTTATGAAGGAAAGATTATAGGAAGAGGATATAATCGAAGAAACACCGACAAGACCACCCTTGCTCACGCAGAGATTTCCGCCATAAAAAAGGCTTCTAAAATAGTCGGCGACTGGAGACTTGAGGGCTGTACTTTGTATGTGACATTAGAGCCCTGTCAAATGTGCAGCGGTGCCATCATTCAGGCTAGAATTGACAGAGTTGTTATGGGGTCTATGAATCCTAAGGCAGGATGTGCAGGTTCTTTATTAAACATCCTTGAAAACGAATCCTTTAATCATCAGGCACAGGTTACAAGAGGCGTGCTTAAGGATGAGTGCTCAGAAATACTTGTTAAGTTTTTTAAGGAATTAAGAGTAAGAAACAAAATCGAGAAAGCCATGAAGTCCAATCAGATTGACTTTTAGATTATTTTTTATTATTATATCAAAGCATGGGTTTTACCGTATCTTCACGGTCGCCATGTGTCGCATATGAATTATTCGGTCTTACGCAACGAGAACCCACGAACCGTGTCAGGTCGGGAACGAAGCAGCACTAAGAGGGACTTCTTGGGTGCCGTAAGTAAACTGGATGATTCGCGGCATGTGACGACTATGAAGATACGGTATTCTTTTAAGGATTGGATTATGGATACTTTTTCAGAAGACACTTACAAATCACTATATTCAGGATGCAGACTTTGTCCCAGAGATTGCGGAAAAGACAGAAAAGATTCTTTCGGCGTTTGCCTGGAACCTGACAGACTTTTTATAGCAAGAGCCGCGTTACATATGTGGGAAGAGCCCTGTATCAGCGGAGAGAGAGGATCAGGCGCCGTATTCTTTAGTGGCTGCCCCCTAAAATGTGTTTTCTGCCAGAATCACGATATTTCTACTTCTAAAGTCGGTAAGGAAATATCCATTGAGCGACTCATTCAGATTTTCTTTGAGCTAAAGGAAAAGGGCGCAAACAATATTAATCTTGTCACGCCCACTCACTATATTCCTCATATTGCCATAGCCGGTTTAATTGCAAAAGAAAAAGGCCTTAATATCCCTTTTGTATACAACACAAGCGGATATGAAAAGCCCGAATCTCTTGATTTATTAAAGGATGTGGTCTCTGTATTTCTTCCCGATTTTAAATATCTAAAAAAAGAAACCGCTTCAAAATACTCAAAAGCACCCGACTACCCGGATGTTGCCAAAAAAGCTTTGGAAAAAATGGTGTCAATGGTTGGTGCACCTGTTTTTGATAAAGATACAGGTCTAATTAAAAGCGGTGTTATCGTAAGAGTATTGGTGCTTCCTGAGCACACAAACGAAGCGATAGATATCATTAAGTATCTTTACGAAACCTATAAAGACGATATCTACATAAGCATTATGAGCCAATATACTCCCATTCCCTCTATCCTTCCAAAAGATAAAGAGTATGATTCTTTAAGAAGAAAAATAACCAAGAGAGAATATGATAAAGTAATAAATGCAGCCCTTGATTTAGGTATTAAAAACGCCTTCTTTCAAGAGGGAGATGTTTGTAAAGAGAGCTTTATCCCTGCTTTTGACTATGAGGGAGTTTGAGAATTTAGTCTATACTCTTTAGGTGATTGACCCACCTCTTTTTTAAAGAGCCTGTAAAAGTAGCTTGAATTATCGTATCCCACACACTCTCCTATATCGTTTATTGACATTTTTGTGTTTCTAAGAAGATACATTGCCTGAGAGAGTCTTTTCTTCTGGCATAAATCGGTATAGTTTAATCCCGTATTTTTCTTTATGAATCTGCTAAGTTCATATTCGCTTTGACCTAAAATCTTTGCAAGTTCCCTTAGCTGTCCATCCTTATAGTTTTCTTCAATATATCTGTATACTTTCAAAAGCGCTTCATTGCTCGCGTTTTTCTTTCCGGTATATAGTTTCTCAGACATATTCATAAGCTGCAAAATCAAAAGCCCCATTGTTATTTGATTTATGCTTCGCTTTTCCATCTGCTCATTTAAAATAGACCAAATAAGATTCTCAACCAGATTTTGGATAGGAAGAACATCCGCTACTTTAAAGTGCAAATATCCTATTCTGTCGTCTTTACCAAGCATGCAGTCCAAAATGAATGTCCTTATAGGATTTTCTTCCACCGCCATCATCTGTAAAGCCCTGTCAAAGAAAACAGGCTGTACGATGAAATTTACTGCTATATCATCTTTTCCCGCAGGCATTATCTCCTGTATGGCGTTTTGGTTTAAAAACAGCAACTCACCTTCATTTAAAACAATCTTTTCACCATTAACAATATGTGTTGTGCTACCTTTGCACATATAGATTATCTCAACGTAGTTATGAGAGTGGGCCGGAAAATGCACAAACCTAGTATGTGGTCTAATATGAATAAGCTTCCCGGTTTCGAGAAGCTTATGTGAGTCGATGATATTCTCTTTAGAACCCATGTATAGGTTCATGTCAACATCCCTACCATTTAGGATGTCCTGTTCTTCCTTTGTAATTTTAGAAAGAACGTCAATTATTTCACTCTTCATTTTTCTTCCTATTCAAGTGAATCCAAATACTTAATGTAATTAACAACCATCAACGCAATCTTAAATGTCAAAGCATCATCAAAGGTTCTAACATCTAGGCCTGTAGCCTTTTCAAGCTTTTCAAGTCTGTAAACAAGAGTATTTCTGTGTACAAAAAGCTGTCTTGAGGTCTCTGATACATTAAGGTTATTTTCAAAGAATTTGTTTACGGTTGTAAGTATTTCTTCATCAATTGCATAAGGCATACCTTCTTTGAAAATTTCATCGATGAAGATATGGCAAAGGTTTTCGGGAAGCTGATAGATAAGTCTTCCGATTCCGAGAGAAGAATAAGAAATAACTTCTTTCTCCGCATAGAAAATCTTTCCGACGTCAAGTGCAAGCTTTGCTTCCTTGTAAGACTTTGATACATCCTTTAATTCATTTACCTTAGTACCAAATGACACTCTTACTTTAAGCATCGCTTCGGTATTTAATATATCAACGATTGTCTTTGAAATATTGATTAAATCATCAATACCTGAACAATCCGTTACGTTCTTAATTAATATGATATTCTTTTCATCTACAGCTGTAAGATAATCTCCGGCCTGCTGTGAAAACATTCCTTTTAACACTTCCATTGCGGAATTGTCTTTCTCAATTCTTGCTTCGATAAGGAACACAACTCTCGGAATATTTACATCTATGTGAAGCTTCTTTGCTCTGTTATAGATATCCACAAGCAAAAGATTATCAAGCATAAGATTCTGGAAGAAATTGTTTCTGTCAAATCTTTCCTTGTATGCCACAATTAAAGCCTGAATCTGGGACACCGCAATCTTTGCAACCATGTATACATCTTCAGTCATTCCCTTTGCAACCAAAATATACTGAAGTTCATCTTCATCATATATTTTAAGTAGGTGATGTGCTCCTATAACCTGAGAATCTGCAGGTGAAGCCACAAAAGAACTTATAAAGTCGCTTGAAATATCTGTCGGTTCAAATGTCGATGCAATATTTATTCCATCCACATCAAACACACAAAAATCAATTTTTGTAATAGTATGCAAATCATCTATACTGTTTTGAATTATCTGTCCGGTTATCATGAGTATCCTCCGCTTTACTAACAATTATAGCATACTTCATTATATTACAATAATTTTAATCATACGCAAATTAAACTTTTGTAAAAAAATAAGGCATCGGCAAACGCCGATGCCTAAATTTTTACTAGTTGGTAATAACCTGTTCTGTTTCCTTATCGAATACGTGAATCTTTTCAACGTCAAGAGCGAACTTGATTGAATCGCCGGGTCTTGATGTTGTTCTTGAATCAACTCTTGCTGTGATAGGGAATTCAGCAAGATCGAAGTATAAGTAAACTTCTGCACCAAGTAATTCGTAAACCTTAACGGTTGATTCGAATACGCTCTGAGGTGATGCTTCGATAAACATCTGTGAATCGTAAACATCTTCAGGACGAATACCGAATGTAACGGTCTTTCCGTTGTAACCGCCATCGATAAGCTTCTTAGACTTTGCAGGAGGAAGAGCAATTGCCTTACCTGCGATGTTCAAGTAAGCAACGTCACCCTTAACTTCTACTACAGCATCAAGGAAGTTCATCTGAGGTGATCCCATGAATCCTGCAACGAAGAGGTTGCAAGGCTTCTCGTAAAGGTTCTGAGGTGTGTCAACCTGCTGGATAACACCATCCTTCATAACTACGATTCTGGTACCAAGTGTCATAGCTTCTGTCTGGTCATGTGTAACGTAGATGATGGTGGTACCAAGTCTCTGGTGTAACTTAGCGATCTCAATTCTCATCTGTACACGAAGCTTTGCATCAAGGTTTGAAAGAGGTTCGTCCATAAGGAATACCTTAGGGTTACGAACGATAGCACGTCCCATAGCAACACGCTGTCTCTGTCCACCTGACAAAGCCTTGGGTCTTCTGTCAAGAAGGGGTGTTAAGTCAAGAATCTTAGCAGCTTCCTTAACCATCTTATCGATTTCGTCCTTAGGAACCTTTCTTAACTTAAGACCAAATGCCATATTGTCATATACTGACATATGAGGGTACAATGCGTAGTTCTGGAAAACCATCGCAATATCTCTATCCTTAGGTTCTACGTCATTTACTACTCTGTCACCAATCTTTAATTCGCCGGAAGAAATATCTTCAAGGCCGGCAATCATACGAAGTGTTGTAGATTTACCACATCCTGAAGGTCCAACGAAGATGATGAATTCTTTATCTGCAATTTCAAGGTTGAAGTCTTTAACAGCTTCAAAACCGTTGGGATATACTTTGCAGATGTTTTTCATTGATAAACTTGCCATAATTATCCTCCTAGTTTGTTACGGGGACTTAACTACCCCAGTCAACCTGCTAACAGTATATAAAAAATACCGCTTTAAAACTATGCTAGTTTTGACCAAATTTTAATCATCAACTTGTAACTATTGCCAATTTTAAAGCTCATCCCTTTTTTTGCTAGTCAGCTTTAATAAAGGATGAGCTTTTATGTGTACATATTCAACAAATTTTTATCTTTTTACGTCTTCATTGTAGAAAGCAAGTTGATTTTTTCCGCGTTTTTTCGCCTTATATAAGGCTTGATCCGCCGCAACATATAAGTCTTTAAAGGTCTTAGCGTCATCAGGATAGATGGCTGCACCTATACTTGCGGTTGCAGAATACTTAACGTAGTCTCCTCCTGCTTTAAAATCATGGAAGAACTTCGTGATTCTGTTGGCTTCTCTCTCAACCGTCAAATCATCGTTTACATCCTTTAAAAATACCATGAATTCATCTCCGCCGGTTCTTCCGATTATGTCGGTCATTCTAAACTCGGTTTTGATTTCTTTGCCAAGAGTTCTAAGCAATGTATCTCCAAAGGCATGTCCCATCGTGTCGTTGATCTTTTTAAAATTGTCTATATCAAGAATGAACATCATTGCCCGTCCGTTTGGATAAGCTTCAATGTATTCCTGTATTTTTCTTTCCGTAGCGGATTTATTGTTAAGCTCCGTAAGAAGGTCGGTGTCTGCCTTATCTTCAAGCACCTTGCCTCTTTCTTTGTATTTAACGGAGTTAAACACAAGCGTTGTAACAACGAATGCGGCAAATACCAATATTACTACCGACAGCTTAATTACCGTATTCTTTACGTTTGCAAAGAAACCTGATGACATTTTGTCTATCTGTGACTGTCTTACGCCGTAGTATAAACAATAGGTACTGCTTCCTATGGGAGCAGCCGCTATAGTCCTTGCATCTTCTTTATATACCGCCTCCAAAGCTGACGCTTTTCCGTTAAAAAGCCTTACTTTAAATACGTTAAAATCTTCTCTTGAAACCACACTGTCTTCGATATTGTCAAGCACGTTCTCACCTGATAAAAACATGCTGTCCGAATCTTGGTGATTTAAAAACTTTCCGTAAATCTTTCCTTCTTTATCAGTCAAAGCAAGAAAAGAAACTTCTTCATACCCTTCTCTGTAAAACTTTGAGGATACGTCTTTAAAAGAGAAAGCACAAAGAACACATTCCTTTTTTCCTTCAATCGGCACCATAGCTGCCACATAAGTATCCGGGTTTTCTTCGTCCGTTGAGCACAACACGAAGAATTCCCTTTTTGAAGGAATGGTTACGTCCGATAAGTCCAAAGAAACTATTCTGTTTCCCGTTTCATTTACGGCTCGTTTATCCTCGTTGTAAAAAATGATTGTTTTGAGATCGGATTTTTCCACCGCAAGCTTTGCATATTCTTTTGCAGTTTTGTCGCTGTCCTTAGCTAAGGCCGCAACAATCAAGCCAATACTCTTGGCTTCATCCATCTCTCCTTCCATGCGTGCAGCCCATTCCTTTGCACTGTACGCAAGCCTATCCCGACTATGATCCTTAGAATTAACTTTACCCTCGCCCACAAACTTAACTATAAGAAAAAAGATAATAATAACAAAAGCAGCGCCGATAAGCGTCCATGAGAGGGCCGAATTTCTTATCTGCTTGTTTTCTTCCATTACTCCTCCGTCTTATCAGAATTGTCAGTATCCGTTTCTATGGTTTCTTTTTCTCCTTCAGTTTCTTCGGTTCCGCCTACGCTCCAAGAAAAATCATCATTCGTGCTTTGTGTTTCAGGCTCGAATCTCTTGAATGTTTTACTGTATAATTTCGCGCTTAGATATGCGGGAAGCGAAATCCAGAAAAGCACCGTCAAAGGTATTAAGAATGATGCAGTCTCGAAACGCTCTACAAAATAGATAATCGCCCAAGGGAAAACCCTCAATACCACCATAAGAATAGTTCTTGGTAATGCCAAAATGCTCATAAAGAAAGCATTTTTTATTGTTGCTCCCGTCTTGTTGTCAAAGTGTGACAATACGGGGAAAACGTACAATCCGGTAAAGAGCAAAAATACTACCGCGGCAATTACTCCTGCCACAATAATAGGCTTCGGAAGTGCGCCCGTGTAAGCGGCAAGCACTTTGTAATCAACGTAGAAAACACATAAAATGGCCAATATTATAAGCCATATAACCGTTGCCTGTTTAAAGTTTCTTTTAAAGGATTTAAAGAAGTCTTTTGTGATATAGCCTTCCTCATCACGCACCATTTTTAAGCACACGTAATGAAGTGCCGTAAAAGAAGCCCCCGCAGTTACGATAGGTATACTGCATACTACCGTAAGGATATTCAGCCACAAAATATCGGTCATCCTGCTTAAAAATTTCATCAAAGGGCTGTCAAGATTAAAAAATTTCATTTCCTGTTTGTCTCTCTTTTCATTTATTTCATTTGCTTATATGTATTTTCGTAATTGCTTTGAAGCTTTCTGTACATAGTAAGCATTTCATCAGATTTGGCCTTTACGCCTTCCATGATTGAGTCATAGTACGTAACGGCTACTCTGACAATTTCTTTATTCAGTCGGCCTTTTTCCGCTTCTTCCCTAAGAATGTTAAGCACCAATTCCTTTGGCTTTGGCTCTCTGTAACTTCTTGGGCTTGTAAGACCGGTTATTGTGTCCGCAACCTGCAATATTCTTTGAAGAACGTTCATCTGATAATCTTTTAATTTGTTTGGATATCCCGATCCGTCACCTCTTTCGTGGTGAGCCATGATGATTTCCAAAACGCTGTCATCTAAACGCCCTTTTAGTATTTCCTCGCCGATTTCAACGTGCTTTCTAAGGGTTGCCATTTCTTCATCGGAGAGTTTTCTTGGTGCTTCCACTATTTCGCGCGAAATAGCGCACATTCCCGCATCGTGGAACAAGGCGGCATAAAACAAGTCATCTTCTTCATCCTTAGAGATTGCAAGTTTTTCGCCGATTGAAGATGCGATATGCGAGCATGTTACGGTATCAAACATTGTATATTCGCTTCTGAAACCAACGCAATACATTAGTCCCAAAAGCATTTCTTTCTTTTCTTCATTTGTAAAAATCAAATATTCATATAGCTCATCAAGCTCTTTTTTGTATTCACCGCTTGATAATTTGCTGAATAACGAATACTTCTTTTCAGCCTGATACAAAAGCTCCAATGCTTTGGGGGAATACTTGATTCCCGACTGCTTTTGAAGCATCTGATAGTCAAAGTTTGAACCTAAGATATTTGAATAAAGGTCCATTTTTTCGGCCACATTCAAGCAGTCGATTATATCGTTAAATTCATAGTCCTTTTTAGGGAGCTGATTATAGTCTGTATGGTGATAAAGTAATATTTTTGCCCTGTCTTTAAAAGGTGTTAAATAAAGCAAAAACAAATAGCCGTAAATCGAGTGGGGCATGTATTCTTTCGTCTCGTATTGAAGCTGGTCCTGCATATAGTTTGTGCAGAACGCTCCGATATCATGCATGGTAGCTATAAATGCAAATTCGGCCACCTCATACATTTCATATTTGTCCATGACTTGAAGCATCTTATAAAGAATATAAGATGTTCTTGTACCATGATTCATGACCTTTGGGTCAAGACACTTAAATACATCACGCACTATATAGTAAATATCTTTACTGTGGAGCAACTTCATAAGTAAAACCCCCAAGTTTATCTTTCGATTTTTTTATTTACTACCATCGGCTGAAACACTATTCCATCCGCCTTCTTCAATTCATCGGATTTTACAAATCCGATTTTTTCGTAAAAGCCTACCGCGAAGGGCGCGGCATTTACTGTCATCTCTGTTTCACCCTTAGGAAGCGAATCCTGCAAGGTTGAAAGAAGCGCTTTTCCTACCCCTGTCCTATGATACCTTTCATCAACAAACAAAAGCGATATATGATTTTTACTCCTTAAACTTGCCACTCCGATTATATCATTTTGGTCTTTAGCAACTATTACCTTATAATCTCCGTTTTGAAACATTTCAAAAAGTTTTTCGCTGCTTACAAATTCAAGAAAAGAATCTGTTCCCTCTTTTCCGTATTCGGAGGCTTCAAACTTAAGAAAGGTTTTCCATGAAAGCTCCATAGCGGGCTCCCAGTCCGAAATGGTGGCATTTGATATCGCTATGTTTTTATCCATTATTCTTTAACAATCCAATTGTAGATATCGTTATAAACGGTATCTTTATCTTTTTCGTTGAGTATTTCGTGCCTGTCGTTTTCGTAAAGCTTTAATTCAACTCGCTGCATGCCCTGAGAAAGAAACTGTTCATATACCTTTTTAGGGCCCTGGGAATAATCACCTACAGGGTCTTTTGCACCGCTTGTGATTAAAACTCTTAAAGTAACGGGCATCTTAGAAAGATTCTTTTCTTTATACAATCGCCAAATAAGCTCTGCCAATGTCTTAAATCCGTTACCTGTAAAGGTAAAACCGCATCTTTTATCGGCAATATACTTTTCAACCGTCTTTTCATCTGAGGAAAGCCAGTCGGCAGGAGTCTTGGGATTTTCTATTTTACTTAGATAGCTTCCGAAAGACATTTTATTTATACCATTGCAAGGCTTTTTGCTTTTTCCGAACAAACAAGCAAGTGCAGATGCAATTTTAAGCCCCACCACCATAAACTTAGGCTGCATTCCGGTTCCCATGATAATGGCACCGTCTATGCCTTTTCCGTATCTGAATAAATAGTTTCTGAGAATAAAAGAACCCATAGAATGTCCGAGGATATAAAAAGGAAGTCCCGGATAAAGTTCCTGCGTGATTTTTTTAAGGCGATGTACGTCTCTTACCACAACGGTTGCGGGGTCTTGCTTACAAAAGTAGCCATAGAGGCCGTCGGTAACACTTTCTCCGTGTCCCAAATGGTCATCGGCAGTTACCAAAAATCCCTTCTCCGTCATGAATTTTGCAAAATCTTCATACCTGTCCACATGCTCTGCCATTCCATGAACAATCTGAAGAATTCCTACCGGTTTATCGGTTTCGGGAATCCATCTTACCGCATGAATTTTGCTTACATTATCCCTCGAGTCAAAAAAGAAATCTTCTCTTTTCATTTATGCCCCCATAAATATACTTATACAGAATTTATTATATCCCAACATGTATCTTTAAGCAATAAAAAGGGAGACCTTGGTACCATTAAATAAATATAAAGAAGGTCAAAAGAATAAATCTTTTGACCTTCAACAAAACAATCAATACTATGCTATTTCAGAACCTGCAGGGAAATCTTTTTCAGGTGTCATAAGTGCAAGATTTCCATCGGGATCTTCTGCGCAAAGAAGCATTCCTTCAGACAAAACTCCTGCCAAGGTTGCGGGCTTTAAGTTAACCAAAACCATTACCTTTTTTCCAACCATTTCTTCGGCTGAATAGTGCTGCTTAATTCCGGAAACGATCTGCTTAACCTGATTTCCAATCTTAACCTGTGAGCAAAGAAGCTTCTTTGACTTAGGCACTTCCTCACACTTAATGATTTCACCTACGGCAAATTGAAGCTTTGCAAAATCATCATATGTTATTTCGGGAGCAACCTTTAATTCAATTTCAGGGCCTTCTTCCTTCTTTTCTTCTTCGGATACGCCTGCTTCTGCCATCTGAATCTTGGCGATTCTTTCGGCTTCTTTGTACACGTCATTAATATCAAGACGGGCAAATAAGATTTCGGGAGTCTTTGTAACAACTGTCTTGTTTTCATAAAGACCGAACTTATCAAGTGTATCGAAATCTCTTAAAGAAGTATTTAACTGAGCAGCAATCTTTTCTGAGGTTTCTGGTAAGAACGGCCAAAGAAGGCTTGCGCCGATTGTAATTCCTTCGCAAAGGTTGTAAAGAACTGTAGACAGTCTGTCCTTCTTTGCTTCGTCTTTTGCAAGCACCCAGGGCTCTGTTTCATCAATGTACTTATTGCATCTTTTAAAGAGTGTAAAGATTTCGGAAATGGCATCTGCCACATGAAGATCTTCCATCTTTTCTTCGACTCTTTTATAAGTATTTGTGCAAACAGCTTTTAAGTCATCGTCAACAGCTTCGTTAACATTCTTGTTTTCAACCACGCCGTCAAAGTACTTATTGCTCATGGAGATGGTTCTGTTTACAAGGTTACCAAGAACGTTTGCTAAATCTGCGTTTGTTCTTTCTGTCATAAGATCCCATGTGATGGAACCATCGTTTTCAAAGGGCATCTCGTGGATTAAGAAGTATCTTACCGCATCCACACCAAAGAATTTTGCAAGGTCATCGGCATACAAAACGTTTCCTTTTGACTTACTCATCTTTCCTTCACCTGCAAGAAGCCAAGGATGGCCAAATACCTGCTTTGGTAAGGGTTCACCTAAAGCCATTAAGAAAATGGGCCAGTAGATTGTATGGAATCTGACGATGTCCTTACCGATTAAGTGAAGGTCTGCGGGCCAAAACTTCTTATAAAGGTCTGAGTGATTTCCGTCTGCGTCAAAGCCAATTCCTGTGATGTAGTTTGTCAAAGCATCAAGCCAAACATAAACCACATGCTTATCATCAAAATCAACGGGAATACCCCACTTGAACGATGTTCTTGATACGCAAAGGTCCTGAAGACCCGGTAACAAGAAGTTATTCATCATTTCGTTCTTTCTTGAAACAGGCTGAATGAACTCAGGATGTGTGTTAATGTGCTCAATCAATCTGTCGGCATATTTACTCATCTTAAAGAAATATGCTTCTTCTTTCGCAGGTTTAACTTCTCTTCCGCAGTCGGGACATTTTCCGTTTACAAGCTGAGATTCCGTCCAGAAAGATTCGCAAGGAGTGCAATATAAGCCTTCATATGCACCCTTATAAATGTCGCCCTGGTCGTAGAGCTTTTTGAAAATCTTCTGAACCTGCTTTTCATGATAGTCATCCGTTGTACGAATAAACTTATCGTATGAGCAGTTTAAGCAATCGCAGATATCCTTAATCTCTCCCGCAACCTGATCCACAAACTGCTTGGGCGTAAGGCCTGCTTCTTCTGCTTTCTTTTCATTCTTCTGGCCATGCTCGTCTGTTCCTGTCTGGAAGAAAACATCATAGCCATCTTTTCTCTTGTATCTTGCTATTGCATCGGCAAGAACGATTTCATAGCTGTTTCCGATGTGTGGCTTACCGGAAGTATAGGCTATGGCAGTCGTAATGTAATACTTTCCTTTGTTTGTCATTTTCTCCTCCTAATAAAACAAAACGCCTTCTTAAGCTTTCGCTCAAGAAGGCGTCATTAAACGCGTTACCACTTCTCTTTACTTATTTTTCACAAAATAAGCCTCATAAGGCACTTCATGCCCTGTCGCTTTAACGGGCGAATCCCGTCGCAGCCTTACCTTAAAGGTTCGGTGCGCTGCTCAAAAGCCATCTTCCGAATATCTTCCATTTGGGGTTCTCAGCCGGTCCCCTTCTCTGTAAATGTTCAATATGCGTACTCTCTTTATCGTCGCGTTTATCTTTCTTTGATATAAAATAGCACTCGATATGCCATCTTGTCAACCTTTAGTAAATGTATGGAACAAGCTCGCAGTCTTCAAAAATAGGAACGTTCTTGTATAAGACTTCTTCAAAATACGGAAACATCCATTTTTTGTCGCTCAATTCCGGATAATCATCTGTATTCACCATTTCTCCGTCTTTAACTTCAAGTTCCAAAATCACTCTTCCATTATCTACAAAAGATAATTTATGAATTTCCCCATTTCCTTCAAAATGAGCGGTACTTGTATCTATATCGTATAATGAACAAATGTATTCAAGCCTGCTTTGACAAAAATACTTCAAAAACTTAACATTGTTTTTCCATTCTTGATAATGGCCTCCCCTATAATACTCCTTTATATCAGTCCATTTCCATCTTATATTTTCCGCATGACAAGCTTTTTCTATCATCTTTTCATAATTATCTATTTTCTCAGTAAATAAATTATCTATTTCATCCAAATGCTCCAATAGAACTCTCTGTACTTCACCTCTAAAATAGTCGTTTTTTTCTAATATGCAAAACCATTGTAGCTGAAAAAAATCTTCTAGGTAATTACTTCCTTGCGGGCTGACATACCTTTCTCCTAAAGGATACGCTTCCCCAAATCCACTATCAAAATCCCATGCAGGGCCTGCATACAATAAATTATCATCTTTCATTTTGTAGAAAAATGAGCTAGTTCTCATTGCATCGACATTGTGTGATAAGAACTGAATAGTGCTCTGCTTTGCGAAAGATTCCACATCAATATAATCTGTATTTCCTTCACGTATGTTATCATCTACCTTCTGGATGTATGCATTTATACTATTTAAGAATTCTTTTGTCGGGTTTTTAGGTCTTCCAACACTAAAATAGTCTCCACTATCTATACTAAAATGATCTTCCTCCATCGCCCTTTCGTAAAGATCCTTTTCAACCAAAAACTCACATTCATCAGAGTTAAGCTTCTCTATTTTTTTCGGTGGATCTGTCGCAAGATATAATCCTAAGTAATTACCGTTTAGATATAGGTTTATATATGTACTTCTCACAGATACTTCCGGATCAAATATTTGAGCCAAATCAAGTGCTAACTTAGTATGTATCTTATCCCCATCATGATACATGCCAAGTAGAATAAACTCGTTTACAGAAGATAATTCGCCTATATTAGCTGCATCCTCTAGTTTTACCGAATAGGGCTTTTTTTCTTCGCTTGAAGTCCAAGTCAGATTTCCATGGCCTTTTATTTCTTTTACTTTTCCGTAGTATTCTACCGTACCCTCTTTTGAAATAGAGAGAATCTTTCCGGTTTCTGTTTTTTCTTTGTCTGAATTTATAGTCTTAGAACTCTTACTTTTCGTATCTATAAAAACAGAAGACATATTGGGAATAGTGTGAAATACTGCCTTAAACGCTCTTCCTTTATATGATATCGAATACTCTTTTTCTTCGGTAAATGTAAACTTACCTTTAAAATCCTCCCCTATTCGAAGATTATCACTCGAAACACTTCCGAGATAAACTGTTGTTGAATCTATTCCTCCGGGCAAGAAAAAATGCACCAATCCTGTTTCAGAATCTTCCCAAGGTTTTACTGTAGTTTTTATTTCATGTTCGATTATCTCTATTTCGGGGTATACTTCTCCATCAGCAAATTCCATTTTATGCTCTTCAAAAAGACCTACACCTGCAATCACCGCAATCAGAGCCGCAATAAGAATTGCTACCAACCACACTTTTTTTCTCATTTTAGGTTACGCCTCATAACTAATCTACAAATTCTTCCCAATTCACAAGATAGACCGCGCCATCGCTTGTTAACGCTATAAGTCCATCATCTACAAGCTCTTTTTGAATGTATTCTAGGGTCTCGGCCCCAACTACCCTTTCCCATATTACATCTGAAGTTAATCCGTAATACAAAATCTTATCCGTATTCTTTTGATAAGCACATATTTCGGAATAGATATACTGCTTTAATTTATACGTATAAAGGCCGTTCATGGGCATTTCAAGGTCGTGCTTTTTACAGAATTTTTGAAGCAAAGAAAACTGCGACAAAGCTTCTGTTTGTCCCCATACTCCCAAGAGTGCATCGTATTGGGGAATGGGTGTTGATATTTCTTCAAGGTCCTTTAAAAGAATTTCTTTTGAAGCCCCGCTCTTTGCTTTTTCTTCAAGCTTTGAAAGGTTAATTCTAAACTCCGAAAACTTCTCTATTTGCATTAAATGCGTATGCACTATAGAAAGAACATCTTTCTGAGAAACCGGAATCGGAATGGTTTCTTTCGGAAGGTCTGCGTCCATCATATCTTCCAAAACAGGTAAATACTTTAAGCACTTTGAATAAATCTCTTCATAAGGATATGAGTCAGATGTTCTTAAGTATTCATCCTGGAAATTCCACTTAAAAGTATCCCATGTATCTCCGGATCTTGCTATCTGAATTATATTAAGTATTTCATATAAGTCATCGCCATATTCGCTTCCCACCAAAGCCTTGGCGGAATCCCTTAATAATTCTTCGCTTGATAAATTCGGGTCCTGAAGAAGGTGTCCTGCGCAATAAAGAGAAAAGATATTTGCGATGTGATAAGAATCCATCTCGCTCCAATAAGAAGGCTTTAAAACAGAGTCTCCGTCATTGGCTGTGGTAAGATAGACATTCTTTATAACATTGGCGTTTACATTCATTTCGGCAAGCTGGTCGATTTCTCTTTCACAAAGATTCCAAGACCAGATTCCAAGCTTTGCTCCCGTATCCTTTACGGAGCCTCTGAAGCCGTGCCATGAAGGAATTGTGGTAACAGCTCCCGCATAAAAAGTCACATCTGAGCCTAAATACTGAGCAATTACATATCTATCATACTTATTGGTATAGTCGCTTACACCAAAGTCAATGTCAGGATTAATTTCCCTAACCATGCTTCTAAAAAGCTCTGCGTACTTTGCCACTTCAACAGTGTTATGCACATTGCTTGGATCGTCAAAATGCATTATTACTCTGTCGCTACAATCCGCAAGCTCTGCATAAATCTTATAGTACTTTACAAAGGTTTCATAAGCTTCGGGACATTCAAAAGAATATGAGTAGTTTTCATAATCCGCATATACAACGGAATCATCTTCCCATCCGTATCCTGTAAACTCAGCCGCCCACACCCAAAGGGTAAATTTCATATCAAGTGAATGAGCAGCATCCGCAATAAATCTGAGTCTGTCATGGACAAATTCATATCCCGAATACTGAGCCCATGCAGAGCACATATCCGTAACCTGTACACCTGTAAAGCCACAGGCCTTAAGCATTTTCACGTATTCATACAGTTGATCGTCTGAATATGTAAGAATCTCGCTTTTTAAGCTGGCCTGAGTGTTAAAATACTGACCTCTTGCCACGTTTGTTTTCCAAAGGCAGGTTATGGTCTCTCTTTCAACCATCCAAGGCTCTCCAACATAAAGAACATTGTCAGGATTTTTAACTTCGCCCTTTTCTAAAAGGTGCTCTCTTTCTTCTCCTGCAAATGCCCATCCCAAATACATATTTGCAAAGGCATCAACTGTTTTTACAAGGTCGTTTTTATCCGTTCCGTAAAGAACAATCTTTCCGTTTGCAATTATGATTTTTTCGCCTGTGTACTTTTTATCACAAATAAGACGGATAGTTTTTTCTTTTTTCCCGCCGAAAATCTTTTTATCTATTTTGCATCCGCACTTATCCTCAATAAGCCTTGAAAGCTCGTCTTTAGCTGCTTTCTCAGAAAAAATCTTGTGGCTTATTACAGTGTAATTATCTAAAGAGGTATCGCCAAAATAAACCTGAGCATATTCTGTAGGTTCATTAGATTCTACTTTTTTACTCCTGTTATGGTTGACTACGGCCGAAACCGTAAGTCCTAATATTATGCCTAATAAAAGCGTTGAAACGCCAATTATAATTCCGGTTTTTTTCTTCATCTAAAATCTCCGTGTTTTTCCTAATTAAGCATAATTATATAGCAAGTAAAAAAAAACTGCCACAGCAAGAGCCTGCTGTGGCAGTAATCTTAATACTTATTTAATAGATGCGTGCAATTCCTGAAGTGATTTTACTTCGGAAACATTGCCGTCTTTAACGGCCTTAATTCCGATTGCGGTTGCTTTTGCCGCTGCCATTGTTGTGATGTAAGGAACTTTAGCTTTTATTGCTGCCTTACGAATGTATGAGTCATCGTGAGCACTCTTCTTTCCGATAGGCGTATTGATTACAAGCTGTACTTCCTTATTGATTATATAGTCTGATACGTCGGGTCTTCCTTCGTAAATCTTAGCAACCTTTTTAACCTTATATCCTAAATCCTTAATAAGTTCATAGGTTCTTCCTGTTGCCACAAAGTCAAATCCTGCATCAGCCAAAATCTTTACAACTTCCGGAAGCTCTGCCTTATCCTTGTCGTTTACGCTGATAAGTGCTGTTCCTTCCAAAGGAAGGCATGTCTGTGTTGCTTCCTGAGCCTTAAAGAAGGCTTCTCCAACATTTTCAGATATTCCCAAAACTTCACCTGTAGATCTCATTTCAGGTCCGAGTACGGGGTCAACTTCAGGGAACATATTGAAGGGGAATACAGCTTCTTTTACGCCGTGATAAGGAATCTTTGTCTTCTTAAGTGAAGGCACGGGTGAAGGCTTTCCTGTAAGCTCTCTTGTTACGATTTCTGTTGCAACGGGCACCATCTGAATGCCGCAAACCTTTGATACAAGGGGTACTGTACGGGATGCTCTGGGGTTTGCTTCGATTACATATACTTTTCCGTTTTCAATAGCATACTGCATGTTCATAAGTCCCTGTACATGCATTTCTTCAGCTATCTTTCTTGTGTATTCTTCAATGGTCTTTAAGTTTTCTTCCGAAATGTTCAGCGAAGGAATGATACAAGCGGAGTCACCTGAGTGAATTCCCGCAAGTTCGATATGTTCCATAACAGCAGGCACAAATGCATGCTCACCATCACAGATTGCATCAGCTTCACACTCTGTAGCATGGCGAAGGAATCTGTCTATAAGAATTGGCCTATCGGGAGTTACGCCGATAGCTGCTCTCATGTATTCAACCAATTCTTCGTCATCGTGCACTACTTCCATTCCGCGACCGCCAAGTACGTATGAAGGGCGCACCATAACAGGATATCCGATCTTTGTAGCAACCGATAATGCTTCCTCTGTTGTTACCGCCATTCCTGCTTCAGGCATAGGAATGTTTAATTTTTCCATCATTGCTCTAAACTGATCTCTGTCTTCGGCAAGGTCAATGATTTCAGGTGATGTACCAAGAATCTTTACGCCGTTTTTCTTAAGCTCAGCAGCTAAGTTAAGAGGAGTCTGTCCACCGAACTGAGCGATTACTCCGGCGGGCTTTTCCTTTTCGTAGATGCTTAAAACATCCTCGAGTGTAAGAGGTTCAAAGTAAAGCTTATCGGATGTATCGTAGTCTGTCGAAACGGTTTCGGGGTTACAGTTTACAATGATTGTTTCAAATCCAAGCTTTTTAAGGGCAAGAGCCGCATGTACCGAACAATAGTCAAATTCGATACCCTGTCCGATTCTGTTGGGGCCTCCGCCAAGAATCATTACCTTTTGCTTATCTGTATTGCAAGGGCTCTTATCTTCTGCGTTGTATGTTGAATAGTAGTAAGCGCTGTCCTTTGTTCCGCTTACATGAACGCCTTCCCAGGCTTCTTTCACGCCGATTTCTTTTCTTCTGTTTCTTACATCTTCTTCTTTGATTCCAAGAATCTTTGCAAGATATTTATCTGAGAAACCGTCCTTCTTTGCCTTTGTCAAAGCTTCATCGGAAGGAAGCTTTCCTTTGTTCTTAAGTAAGCTTTCTTCTTCCTCTACAAGTTCCTTCATCTGTTCAATGAAGTAGTGCTTAATCTTTGTAAGCTCATAGATTTCATCTACTGTAGCGCCTTTTCTTAATGCTTCGTACATAATGAACTGACGCTCACTTGTGGGGATAGCCAAAAGCTTTAATAATTCTTCTTTTGTCTTTTCGTTAAAGTTCTTTACAAATCCCAAACCGTAACGATCTTTTTCCAGGCTTCTGATAGCTTTTTGGAAGGCTTCTTTGTAAGTCTTACCAATACTCATTACTTCTCCGACAGCTCTCATCTGGGTGCCGAGCTTATCTTCAACGCCTTTAAACTTTTCAAATGCCCAGCGAGCAAACTTGATTACCACATAGTCGCCGTCGGGAACGTACTTATCTAATGTTCCGTACTTTCCGCAAGGAATCTCATCAAGTGTGAGTCCGCTTGCAAGCATTGCAGATACAAGGGCGATGGGGAATCCGGTTGCTTTTGATGCAAGAGCTGAAGAACGGGAAGTTCTGGGGTTAATTTCGATAACCACGATTCTTCCGGTCTTTGGATCGTGACCAAACTGTACGTTTGTTCCGCCTATAACTCCTACTTCATCAACAATCTTATATGCCTGTCTTTGAAGTTCCTTTTGCACATCTTCTGAAATTGTGAGCATGGGAGCAGAACAGAATGAGTCACCTGTATGCACTCCCAAAGGATCGATATTTTCAATAAAGCAAACGGTAATCATCTTACCTTTTGCGTCTCTTACTACTTCAAGTTCAAGTTCTTCCCAGCCAAGGATTGATTCTTCAACCAATACTTGACCTACCAAAGATGCTTTAAGACCACGTTCGCAAACAGTCTTTAACTCTTCTTTGTTGTATACAAGGCCGCCGCCTGCGCCGCCCATTGTATATGCAGGTCTTAAAACAACGGGATATCCAAGCTTGTCGGCTATTTGAAGGGCTTCATCAACGGAGTAAGAAACCTCTGAGCGAGCCATTTCGATTCCGAGCTTGTTCATGGTGTTCTTAAATTCGATTCTGTCTTCACCTCTTTCGATAGCGTCAACCTGAACACCGATTACCTTTACTCCGTACTTTTCAAGAATTCCTGCTGTTGAAAGCTCGGAACACAAGTTAAGTCCGGACTGTCCGCCCAAGTTAGGTAAGATTGCATCAGGTCTTTCTTTCTTTATAATCTTTTCAAGTCTGTCTACATTCAAGGGCTCGATGTAAGTAACATCGGCAATTCCCGGGTCTGTCATGATTGTAGCGGGATTTGAATTTACCAAAACTATCTGGTATCCAAGCTTTCTTAAAGCTTTACAAGCCTGTGTTCCCGAATAGTCAAATTCGCACGCCTGACCGATTATAATCGGACCCGAACCTATGATAAGTACTTTCTTGATATCAGTTCTCTTTGCCATTAAGTTTCTCCTCTTTCATATGTTTATACAGAAAAAACCTCTTAAAAAAGAGGTTTATTGTTCTAAAAAATATTTAATGTTACCGGTGATATCACCTTTAAATACAGCAGAACCGGCAACAATAACATTAGCTCCGGCTTCCAAAATGCTCTTGATATTTTCCCTTGTAACTCCGCCATCGATTTCAACGTCAACGGAAAGACCAAGCCTGTTTATTTCGCGACGAACGGCTTTAATCTTTTCATATGTGAAATCCAAAAACTTCTGTCCGCCAAAACCGGGCTCGACAGTCATCACAAGCACCATATCAACTTTGGAAAGTAAAGGGAAAAGAACATTGACATCTGTATCGGGTTTAATAGATAACCCAGCCTTGCATCCCGCTTTGTGAATGGCATCGATTGTTGCCACAACGTCTTTGCAAGCTTCATAATGAACAGTAATAATATCAGCTCCGCACTCAGCGAACTCATCAATATAACGAATAGGATCGACAACCATCAAATGAACATCGAAAACGATGTCGGTGACTTTCCTGATCGTTTTGATAACAGGCATTCCCATGGAAATTGAAGGAACAAAATACCCATCCATCACATCAATGTGAAGGTACTGAGCACCGGCTTTGTCCGCTTCTTCAATTTGCTTTCCCAGAATGCTAAAATCTGCTGCCAGGATTGACGGAGATAAAATCATCTTTTCACCTTTGTAACAGTTTGTTTTTCTGTATCGTAACTAGGTTAATGCACTTTGCGTCTATTTTCAAGAACAATTTTTTAAAATAGTTAACAAATTTTCCTTTCTGTCTTAGTGATTCTTACTACATATGGCGCAAAAGATCCTCATAAGTCTCTCTTTTGCGAATCACTTTATCTTCACCGGCCTTTGTAATAAGCACTTCGGCGGGTCTTGGACGAGAATTATAGTTAGAGCACATGCTGTATCCGTAGGCACCTGTGTCAAGTAAGCAAACTATATCTTCTTCCTTAATATCCGGAACCGGCCTTTCTTTACAAAGAAGATCTCCCGATTCACAGATGTTACCGCAAATTGTGATTTCTTTTAAGTTTTCTCTCTTAACCACTTTTCCGTTTCTTATTATTTCAGCATCATGCCAAGAGTCATACATAGAGGGGCGCACAAGAACGTTCATACCGATATCCGTTCCTACGTACTCTTTTCCCGCATTAGTCTTTGTGGCATATACTCTTCCAAGTAAAACCGAACCTTCCGCTACGCAAAATCTTCCGGGCTCTGATTTAAACAAAGGAGCATATCCATAGTCTTTTACAAATTCATCTAAAATAGGTTCAAGTCTTTTCTTAAAATCTTCAATATCGTATTCGGCCTCATCATCAAGCTTATGATAAGGGATTCCGTATCCGCCGCCAAAATCGATAAATTCAAGATTCTTAAATCTCTTTGCGATTCTAAGTAAGTTTGAAACCGCCTCAAGATAGGGATCGGGCTTCATAAACAAAGAACCTATATGCTGGTTGATTCCGGCAATTGTAAGATTGTATTCCTTAGCAATTTCAAAAATCTCATCTATATCTTCTTCCGAAATTCCAAACTTTGTTTTCTTTCCGCCTGTAACAACTTTTTCATGATGCCCTGCGCCAACACCGGGGTTGATTCTTACGGCGCATTTTCCGCCTTTGTTAAGCTTTCCGTACCTTCTTAACTGAGCAAGAGAATCAAGGCTTGTCATAATGTTTCTATCTATTGCATATTTCATTTCTTCATCGGAAACATTGTTTGGTACAAAGAAAATTCTGTCATATTCAAAGCCTGCAGCCTCAAGCATCCTGATTTCTCCTTCGCTCATGGCATCGCAATTTAAGCCCTCTTCATGGGCAAGCTTAAGAATATGAATATTGGTGTTTGCTTTAACTGAATAGTTTGCCGTATAAGGATATTTTGTGATTACCTGTGACACCTTATGCATGCGGTCTCTTAAAATGTTTTCATTATATACATAAAGAGGTGTTCCGTATTTTTTAGCAAGTTCTTCTGCGTTTGTATTTCCAAAGAAATTTACTTTTTCAACAAATGAATTCATCTATATCTCCTAAATTATAATAAGTGAGCTCTCATGTCTTCAGCGGACATATCGCTTAAGTAAGCAGGTGCAATGTCAAATACTGTCTTACATCCGATGCTTCCTTCCTTATTTAAGCGTGCAATCGCTCTTGCATATGCCACAATTACGGATGCGGTAAACTCGGGGTTTGAATCAAGCTTTAAGCTATATTCGATAATAGCTTTGTTTTCACCTTCCCAGCCGATATTTCCGCTTCTAATAACAAATCCGCCGTGAGGAATTCCTGCATGATTTTTATCAAGCTCTTCCTGTGAAATAAAATGTACCGTTGTATCGTAATCTGCAAAGTAGTTAGGCATTGTCTTAATTTCTTTTTCGATTCTAGCAAGGTCTGCCCCTTCTTCAGCCACTACAAAGCATTCTCTTGTGTGCTTTTCTCTTGTGGTAAGTGTAGGGTTCTCACCGTTTCTAACTTTTTCAAGAGCTGCTTCTACAGGAATTGTGTACTGCTTTCCGTCTTTTACTCCGTCAATCCTTCTGATTGCATCTGAGTGACCCTGGCTTACGCCCTTTCCCCAGAAGGTATAGTCACTTCCCTTTGGAAGCACACAGTTAGCGTACAATCTGTTTAAAGAAAACATTCCGGGATCCCATCCTGCTGAAATTAAAGCAGTGTGACCGGTTTCTTTTGCCGCTTTATCTACATTGGCAAAATGCTCAGGGATGCGCGCATGTGTGTCAAAAGAATCGATTACGTTAAAGTATTTTGCATACTCGGGAGTCATCTTGGGAAGGTCTGTTGCGCTACCTCCGCAGATAATCAAAACATCGATTTCATCTTTATGCTCTAAAATCTCATCAACGTGTCTTACAGGTACACCCTGTGTCAAAATTGAAACTGTTTTAGGGTCTCTTCTTGTGTATACGCCCACAAGCTTTGCATCGGCGTTTGCCTTAACGGCACATTCAACGCCTCTTCCTAAATTACCATAACCTAAAATTGCAATATTCATAATTAATTCTCCTTACCCATTTGTATTAGTGTTATCTTATTTTTTAATGCCTCTTTCATGACAGCCACCAAATTTGCCTGTCCCGAATAAAGACATGTATCACTTTCTTTTCCCTCTAAGCTTCCCGTAAGTACGTAGGAAGAATCGATTATCAAACGTAACTGACCCTTTTCGGGAGCAGTCTTATACATAATCGCCTTATCAAAGAAAGAATTGTCCGTTAGCACCACGACCTTTTTCCCTTCTTTAATCAAAGCCTCTATTTCAGTCCTGTATTCTTCAAGCACACAGCCTTCAGCCATAATGTAAACTCTAAGTTCACAAGCTTTAAGCATTTCTTCGATTTTGTTGCATATGTGCTTTGTGCCTTTGATTGTCACATAGCCTTCTGTTTTGGCAGATGCTTTCGGCGCTTCTTTTATAACAATGCCGGCTTTTCTACTAAGCTCTTTTAAGACATTTTCCGTAAATACCTTTACATCCACAGCCTGAAACTTTGTGGCCTCTCCTTCGCAAAGGTACGCGGCTCCCTTTTCAACCAAACTGTTAAGGGCACTGTACACATTTGATCTTGATATTCCGGTTTCCTTTGAAACCTCATATCCCGTCATTTCGCCATGCTTTAAAAGTTCAACATATATGGAAGCTTCCTGCCCCGTAAGGCCAAAGGCCTTTATGTTTTCTTCGAATGTATTTCCCATCTTCTCTCCGTAGTAGTACTGTTTGGTACTACTCGCATATTAAACCATGCTTTCCGGTTTGTCAACGCTAACTGTGTAAAAAAATTATAAAGAAAAACGCCGGCCTAAGCCGACGCTATTCTATCTTGCACTTCTGAAAATGTAATCTATGTAGGGAGTTTCTTCAAATGATATGTAGGGCCCGTATGCGGGAATCGTGCAGAGTAAGGCATGCACCCCTTCCGGAATTATTATTTGATATCCTTTGTTTGACATTAAAAGAGCCGGTCGATTCTTTGGATTATGGGACATGTACTTTGCCGAATTTGATACTTCCACCCAGTCAGAGTCACTCTCGCCCCTAATACTTAATGTCTCCTTTTTAGTAAAATCAAAGTATTCCCACCAGACATCTTTAGTTCCGTGGAACTGTCTTGGAAGCATCTGATTCTCTGTAAGTAAAAGATTATTGCTTTTATTATAAAAAGAAACCTCTCCGGTTTTCTTAACCACTTTGACAATAAGCTTATCAAGTATAATATCAACGCCTTCTCTTGATTCGCTTACTCTCCACTTTAGCCCTTCCTTTTTCTTTATTTCTTCAGGTAAAGCGCTTACTTTTCCAAGTGTTCCTTTGTAAAAAAGCACTCTTACGGTTTCATCGGAAACAGGTGTTATTTTAAGTATTCCGTAGCTTCCGGTAATTTCAACGCCTGTTTTATCAGCCTTTATCCACTTAACAGAATTATCGATTCTTCCGTGTCCTATAGGCTGTAAACTTGTGCCATCGGGCATCCTTCCAAATTCTGTAGCGCCAATCGGCTCTTTCTTTTCTTTTGGAAGAGAGTAGGCTAGCTCAGGCTTAAAGGTCTTTGGCTTTACTATTTCCACTCTTCTGTTTATAGGTGTATCAAGATTGGGAGTCTTTGAAACAACCGCAGCCTTTTTCTTTGCTACATGCTTTTCCACCTGCCCCTTAGAATTAACTATTATTCTTGCAGGCCCGTATTTATCTCTTAGTGCTCTTTCTCTGTCTCCTTCTTTTGCTTGCTCCCTTGCAATCTCTTCTTTTGTTTTAAACTCTTCTTCATATACAAAGGGCTTAACATGGAAGTCATCCTCTAAAAAATTTATGGTCTTTCTATCTTCAGGAATCGGGTCTTTAATTAATCCTGTAAGCTCGCCCTTATAAAAAACAGAAAGCTCATGAAGCGCTCTTGTTGCAGCTACATATAAAAGCTTTGCATAGCCGTCTTCCTTTGGATAAGCCTTCATTGATGCGTCATATATTATTACAGCATCAAACTCAAGACCTTTTGAATACTCAATCGGAAGTATTATAGTCCCGTTAGAAAACTCGGCTTCTTTATCGTTAAAAAGCCTGGCGCCTATTTTCTTTCCAATTGCCTTGTATACTTCTTCCGACTCCTTTAAGTCTTTACAAATAATGGCAATGGTTTCATATTCTTTTTCTTTAAATTCTAAAGCTTTCTTTTCTACAAGCTTATTTAAAGAATCCGTGTCTAAAGCGCCTTCAACGTTTACTTCGTCCCCATGCCTTACAATGGGCTCAACAGGGTAAATTGGGAAGCTTGCGTGCCTAAGCACATCCGTTGCAAAATTTGATATTTCAACCGTGTTACGATAACTCTTTCTAAGTAGCCCAAAGTAATCGTATTTATTTGGAAGCATTACCTTCTTTAATTCTTCCCAGTCACTTAAACCGCAGGAAAAATTAATGTTCTGAGATACGTCTCCCATGATGGTGAAGGTGCACTTACTCATGCAATACTTAAGTGACCTGTAAACCATCATTCCAAAATCCTGAGCTTCATCGATAACCACGTGACTTGCTTCCTGGATTACTTCGGTTTCTTTTATCCTCTTATATATGTAGGCTAAAGAAGCGAGATCATATAAGTCGGGCTTGTCTTCTTCGTAGTTAAACACGCATCCTTCGGCCATCTTTTTGTCTACGAATTCTTTGTACAAAGAAAACACAGATGTCTTCCAGATAAACTTATTAAAGTAGTTTGTATAATATCTTGTAAGTTTCTTTTGCTCTTCAACGTTATAGGAGTAATACCTTCCGTACAGTTCGTTTTCAAGCTTAACCATCAAAAGGTCGTTAAGACGCTCAAACTTTCTAAACATGGGCCATTCCGGGTATTCTTTAATAGCTTCTTTTATTTCTTCCCCGGTAAGTAAGGTCCTGTTTGTTCTTTCTATTACGATGTCATCTTTAGGAATGTGATTAAATTCAACTTCATCGCAGAATTTTCTAAGGTCCTTATACCATTTGGTGCCGCCCTTAATCTCTATGCCCTTTTCACTTTTTTCAAACTTTCTGATTGAATACTTCTTATCGTCCCAATCTTCGTACAAAAGCCTTGTAAAGAGTTCTTCCATTGTCATTTGGCGTACACCATATACATCAAGGTCAGGAAGAACACCTGTTATGTAATTAAGGAGCACCTTATTGCTTCCCACTATATAAAAGCTTTCAGGCTTAAATTCCACATCGTAGTTATAAAGGATGTAAGAAATCCTATGCATTGCCACGGTCGTTTTTCCGGAGCCTGCGCTTCCTTGCACAAGTACGTTGTGCCTTGGATTTTTACGTATGACTTCGTTTTGTTCCTTTTGAATGGTGGCGATAATTTCGCTTAAAACGTTTCTTTTGCTTTTTGATAAGTACTTCGTAAGAAGATCGTCGTTTGCAACCACGTCCGAATCATAGAAATCTTTAATCTCTTCGTTTTCGATTTCATAGGTTCTTTTTCTTTTTAAGTCGACTCTAAACTTCCCTTCCTTAGGAACCTTATAATCGCATATCCCCAGACTGTGATCGTAGTAGACAGAAGATATCGGTGCTCTCCAGTCTATAACCATCGGATTTGCGGGGTCCGTTGCGATGACCGACTTTCCGATGTAGAAGGTTTCTCTCTTTAAAGCCATATCATCTTCAATATCGATTCTTCCAAAGAAAGGTTTGCTTAAAGCCCTCTCTGCTCTTCTTAAGTCATTTCTTACTTCATTAAATCTGGCATCTGTGTTAAACCATTGTGCCAAACCTTCTTTGTCGTCAACATCATAAACTTCTCTTAAGGACTTTAAATCCTCTTGCAGTCCTGCAGCCGTTCTTTTTACCTGCTCAATCTTACTTTTTGCTGCTTCCTTTACTTCTTTTAACTTTCTGTTTTCATCTTCAGCGGTAATTCCATAAAACTTACCTTTTATCACGCTTTCTCCCATGCTTCCCTCCTTGTTTGTTTCTATATAGTAGCAAACATATTAAAAAAATAGTAGACTTGTTTTTAAAAAAGTGATATCATGCATAATGAAGTGTGCGTAAAAAAAGCAAGTGGTTTTAACCGCTTGCTTTTTTCTTTATCTTTTTATCTCATACTCGGTAAATATTCTTCAATAACCTTAACAGCTTCTTCAAGTTCTTCTTTATCCGTCACAGAAAATCTTGCAAAAGAAACGCTGTCTATGTCAAGCACTCCAAAGACTTCACCATTTAAATGAATGGGAATGACTATTTCTGAATTTGATGCAGAGTCGCATGCTATGTGAGTAGGAAACTTGTGTACATCATCCACAACCAAAGTTTCATCTTTTTCTACCGCTGTTCCGCACACGCCTTTTCCTATTTTTATTTCCGTGCAGGCTACCTTTCCCTGGAAGGAATTAAGCACAAGCTTTCCTTCCTTCATTAAGTAAAATCCGGCCCAGTTTAATTTATCGTAATGTGAAAAGATAACCGCCGATACATTCGAAAGATTGGCACTTAAGTAAGGCACGTCTTCGATAACGGCTTTTACCTCGCTAGCTAAAGAAACCATAATCTACCTCTCAATTGTTTTTTGCTATAATACCATACTTTTTATTTCAATAATATAGTTTTATAGCGCAGCAAAGGTGCCGATGCATTATTATACGCATCGGCACCTTTCATAGTATGAAGGAATTTATACTTGTATGCTTCTATCAATCCTTAGCTAAGAGCTTACCGCCACGCTTTGAAACTACGTCAAAGATAACTGCCGCAAGTAATACTCCGCCCTTTACAACCTTCTGCATGTTCTGGTCTACGCCCATAAGTGACATACCAAGGTTGATAACGCCCATGAGGACCGCACCGATGATGATGCCGGGAACCGTACCGATTCCGCCGTATGCGCTGGCACCACCGATGAAACATGATCCGATAGCATCCATTTCATAGTTCTGGCCGTATGTAGGCTGAGCTGATGTAAGTCTTGCTATTGTGATCATTCCGGCAAGTGCTGCCAAGAATCCCATGTTTGTATATGCCAAGAAATAAACCTTATTTGTGTTGATACCTGAAAGCTTTGTAGCCTTTTCGTTACCGCCCACTGCATAGAAGGCACGTCCGATTGTGGTGTTTGATGTAATGTAGTGATAAACCAAAACTACCGCTACAACCCAAATCAAAACTGTAGGAATTCCTTTGTGGAAAGATAAAGCTACACCAAAAGCTGTAAGTACAGCTGTAATGGCAAGTGATTTAAACCAGAAAGCAAAAGGCTTTTCTGTTTCATAACCCTTACTGCTTCTTATAAGTCTTTGTCTTATCTGTGAGAATAAGAATAACGCTGCCGCAACCAAAGTTACCAATAAGCATAAGCCGTTTGCTCCGCCGATATAGAAAATTGCGGGTACATAACAGTTAGCTCCGCCACCAAACAACTTAACGAATGTTTCCTGTTCTTTGATAGATACTGTCAAACCGTCAAGCACAACGTTACTTAATCCTCTGAATGCAAGCATTCCGGCAAGGGTTGTGATGAAGGGAGGTATTCTTACGTAAGCAATCCAGAAAGCCTGGAAAGCTCCGATTGCAATACCGATTGCAAACATTACCGCAATTGCTGCATACATGTTCCAGTGGTGATTCATCATAAGTACTGCACCTACAGCACCAACGAAACATACGACCGAACCAACGGAAAGATCGATGTTACCACCTGTCAAAATACAGAGCAACATACCCGTTGCAAGCACGAATACGTATGCGTTCTGTGAAATCAAACTACTGATGTTCATGGGTGCAAGGATTGAACCCTGCGTCATTGTTGTAAAGAAGATAACGACCAAAATCAAAACAATTATCATGGCATACTTTTTTACAAAAGTAATTGTGTCGCCTCTTCTTGCTTGTGTCTTTTCCATTTCCGTCCTCCTTAAGCTGTCCTTACGATGTGGGACATGATTTTTTCCTGAGTCGCTTCTTTTCCGTCAAGTTCCGCTACTATTTTTCCTTCATTCATGACGTATATTCTGTCACACATACCGAGTATTTCAGGCATTTCCGAAGAAATCATGATAACCGACTTTCCTTCAGCAACCAATTGATTCATGATGCAATAGATTTCATATTTGGCACCTACGTCGATACCTCTTGTAGGTTCATCAAGAATCAAAACATCAGGATCGGCAAACATCCATTTTGCCAAGAGAACTTTCTGCTGGTTACCACCACTTAAGTTTCCTACATTTTGTTCAACGGTAGGGCACTTGGTGTTTAACTTTTCCTTGTATTCAACAGCTACACCGTATTCTCTGTCTTTATCGATAACACCCCTGTTGCTTACTCCTTCGAGGTTAGCAATTGTTGTGTTAATCTTGATAGGATTAGATAAAATCAATCCGTTTCCTTTTCTGTCTTCTGTAACATATGCAAGCTTATGTTTGATTGCCTGCTGTGCGTTATGAAGATGTACGGGCTTTCCGTCGAGAATGAGTTCTCCGCTTATATTTGTGCCGTAGCTCTTTCCAAACAAGCTCATGGCAAGCTCTGTTCTTCCTGCTCCCATAAGTCCGGAAATACCTACGATTTCGCCTCTTCTTACGTTTATGCTTACATCGTCAACAACCTTCTTTTCGGTGTAAAGAGGATGATAAACCGTCCAGTTTTTAACTTCCATCTTAATATCACCGATGTTGCTTTCTCTCTTAGGAAAACGGTCTTCGATTTCTCGACCAACCATTCCCTTAATGATTCTGCTCTCAGAAAGGTCATCTTTGTTTTTATCAAGAGTTTCGATTGTTGAACCGTCTCTTAAAACCGTTACTTTATCAGCTACGTAAGATACTTCGTTTAGCTTATGAGAAATAAGGATAGATGTCATTCCTTCGCTCTTAAACTTTAAAAGAAGATCAAGCAAAGCCTTTGTGTCTTCCTCGTTAAGAGATGCTGTAGGCTCATCCAAAATAAGAAGCTTTGCATTTTTTGCAAGTGCCTTGGCTATTTCTACAAGTTGCTGCTTACCTACACCTATATCTTTAATTAACGTCTGCGGATTTTCTTTAAGACCTACCATCTTAAGGTACTTAGCCGCAAGCTCATTTGTTTCATTCCAATCAATTTTGTATTTACTACCGCGTTCATTACCAAGAAACATGTTCTCGGCAATAGACATATAAGGAATCAACGCCAATTCCTGGTGAATGATAACGATTCCTTTACTTTCGCTGTCTTTAATTACATTAAAATGGCAAACCTCACCATTATAAACAATATCTCCTTCATACGTGCCGTACGGATAGATTCCGCTAAGCACATTCATAAGGGTAGACTTCCCTGCGCCATTTTCGCCGACAAGAGCGTGAATCTCACCCTCTTCTACCTGAAAATTAACATTATCGAGTGCTTTTACACCGGGAAAAGTTTTGGTTATATTCTTCATTTCAAGTAATACGTTAGCCAACTTAATCCCTCCCTATCTCTTTCTTAAAAACAGCAGGCGGGGGATAACCCGCCTGCCCAAAGTCTTTACTGATTACTGAAGCTCACTTTCTTTGTAGTAACCTGAGTCAATAAGTAACTTCTTGTAGTTGTTAACGTCTGCAAATACAGGCTCGCAAAGGAATGAAGGAATGATACCTGTTCCGTTGTCGTATGTCTTTGTATCGTTAACGGGAGCTTCTGTTCCCTTCATGATAGCGTCAACCATTTCTACGGTTTTAGCTGCAAGAGTACGTGTATCCTTAAAGATAGACATTGACTGCTTGCCCTTAATCATGTTCTTAACGTTTGCGATATCACAGTCCTGACCTGTAATGATGGGCCAATTGTCGTGTGTACCTTCGTAGTTAGCTTCGAGTGAGTTTGTAACACCCATAGCTGTTGAGTCGTTTGATGCCAAAACTGCATCAAGCTGTGTTCCATCAGAGTAGTTCTTTGCGATGATTGCATCGAATCTTGACTGAGCGTTTTCTGTTGACCAACCTGCTGTTGCAACAGTAGCGAAGTCTGTCTGACCTGACTTAACAACGAGCTGTCCGTTGTCGATGTACTTCTGAAGAACGTCCATTGCTCCACCAAAGAAGAAACGAGCGTTGTTGTCACCGGGGTCACCTGTGATAAGTTCGATATTGAAGGGGCCCTTGCCATCCTTAAGACCGAGCTGTTCTTCGATGTATTCGCCCTGCTTTGTTCCTACCATGTAGTTATCGAATGTAGCATAGTAAGAAACTGCATCAGAGTTCATGATCAAACGGTCGTATGCGATAACCTTAACGCCTTTTTCTTTAGCCTGAGCTAAAACGGTTCCGAGTGAATCACCTTCGATAGAAGCGATAACCAAAACCTTACATCCTGATGAGATCATGTTCTCAATCTGAGAAACCTGAGTAGCTATATCGTTTGAAGCGTACTGAAGGTCAACTGTGTAGCCGGCCTTTTCAAGCTGTTCCTTCATGTTAGCGCCATCCTGATTCCATCTCTGTAAATCTTTAGTAGGCATTGCAACACCAACTTTGTTGGCGCTTCCGCCGGCGCCGCATCCGGTAAGCATAGCTGCTACCATAACGACTGCAAGGATTAAACTTAAAAGTTTTTTCATTTTAATTCCTCCCAAAATATTTAGTTTTTTGATACACCTAAATGCTATCATAATTAACTGGTAATTAATTTTCGGCTCTCTTGATTATTTTTCCAAAAAAAATTGCTATAAAAAAAGAACCGTGTAATTTTTTGTCATCACACGATTCTTTAAACAATTTTTTACTATCCTACTTTGGCATCTTCTCGGGAACGTTTAAATATACTTCTTCCTTTAAATGAAAACCGCTTCCTATAATAACTTCATTCATATTGTCCTTTGTAACGGGAGTAGGCTTTAATCCGATATATGGAATAACATATTTTCCGTCACTTATAGATGTAACGTCGTCGCCCTCCAAGGTTTTCCCGTTTGCAAGATCAATCGCACATTCAGCCGCTCTTTTTGCAAGCTTTTCAACAGGCTTATAAACGGTCATTGTCTGGGTGCCTTCCACTATTCTCTGGCAAGCTTCCAAGTCAGCATCCTGGCCTACAACTTCTATTTCTCCCGCCATTCTTTTTTCAGCCAAAGCTCTTATAACCTGTCCCGCAAGGTTATCGTTTCCGCACATGATTGCATCAATGTTAGAGACAACATCGGGATTATTGTAAATGTATTCTGCAGCAAACTCTGCTCTCCAACCGTCGCAATGCATGGAATCAACAATGGTCATGTTCTTTCTGTTGCATACGGCTTCAAATCCTGTTTCCACCAAAGGAACGTTATTATCTAAAGGTGAGCCACCAAGCATAAGCACTCTTTTTCCGTCGGGATTATTTTCAGCCAAGGCCTCGCCCATAAGATTTCCAACCATTTCATTATCAAAGGTAATGTATAAGTCCGCGTTTGAGTTGGTGACTAATCTATCGTAGGCAATTATTTTTATTCCCGCATCCTTTGCTTTATCCACAACATCCTTCAAAGAATCGGAATCTATACACACAATTACGATTACATCCACACCTTTTTTAACAAAGTACTCTATTTGCTCTATCTGCTTATCCACATCACCGTTAGCATTTTGCACGTTAACGGTAGCCCCTAATTCTTTTGCGGTAGAAACAAATACATCTCTGTCTCTTTGCCATCTTTCTATAACAAAAGAGTCAAAGCTCATTCCTATTTCAATTTTATCTTTATCCTCTGCAGGCTTTAACTGCTCATTTCCTCTTTTTGACCCACACCCCATTAAAAGACACATTGAAAGGATAAATAAAAGTAACCTCCCTTTTTTCACTTACTTACCCTCCCTGTATTCTGTAGGTGTGACTCCTACGTTCTTTCTGAATGATTTGCTAAAGTAATTAGGATCTGAGTATCCGCACATTGTACATATTTCTTTCATTGAATACTGCGTGGAATTTAAAAGGTCTTTGGCCTTTTCAATCCTAAGCTTAGTAAGATAATCGATAAAGTTTTCTTTTGTATTTTCTTTAAAAATCCTGCTTAAATAATATGAGCTAATATTTACCGCCATTGACACATCATCAAGAGTTATGCTCTTTGTGTAATTTGCTTCAATATATTCTTTTGCAGCCTTTATTACATCATTTGAGCTTTCGACTTTTTTGTTAAGCACATTTACACAGGAAAATTCTATTTTGTCTTTAAACCAGTCCCAAAGGCTTTCCATGTCCGTAAGCTTCATGATTTCAGGAAGGTATTCATGTCTGTCTTCAAACCTGTATGTCATGCCTCCGCTCTCATAAGCAATAGACTCAGCTCTTAAAGCAAATTCCAAAGCCTTTAATCTTGCATCCATAAAGTCTCTTTGGCCCATCCAGTTAAAGTATTCTTTACCGGTGCTTAAAGCTGCATCCACTCTTCCTTTTTCAACTTCTTCAAAGAACTTTCTTTCAAGTTCAATAGGATAGTCGCCGGAATATCCGCATCCTATGGGAAGGTCGTCTGCGTGAGCAACGGAGTTTGTGGTAATGATTAAAGCATTTATTGCCTCTCTATAAGAGCTTTCCATATTTTCAAGCTTACTTACTCTTCCTATTCCGATTCTGAACGCAATATCTGTCTTTTCATTTAATTTATGTACAAAATCCCTTGCCTTTGAAATAACGGATTCTCTTTGCGAATAGGTCATTTCTTCATCTTCAAAGGGCACCAAAACTGCTATTTTATTACCCATAACAGAGCCAACCATAGCATCAAAATACAGTTTTAAATACTCCCTTATGTCTTTATACTCTCTTTGAATCCTGACACTTGACCCAACGGCGTTTGTCATGTGATTTCCTTCTTTTTCATCACCAAAGACAATGGCCATCATGTAGGCGTTTTCTGTTTTTATATCAAGCATTGCTTTATAGTTTTGAACGTCTTCTTCAAAATGCTCGTGAAATAAAAGGTCGTAAATAAATCCGTTTTCCAAAATGGGTACGACGGTTTCAAGCTTTTCTTTTACAAGCAAATCGTTTGAACGTCTTGTTTTTTCTTCGGAAACAATAGCCATGGCTTTTTTAAGAGCAGCAATCATTTTATTTTTTTCCATGGGCTTTGTTAAATATTCAATGGCTCCAAGTTTGATTGCTTCCTGTGCATAGTCAAACTTATCGTAGGCAGACATAACGATAAAGATAACATTGTCGTTTGACTTTCTGATTTCACGCATGGCATCTATGCCGTTTATTCCGGGCATCTGAATATCCATAATTGCAATGTCGGGTCTAAACTGCTCTGCAAGCTCGATTACATTTCGCCCGGTTTTTGCATATTCAATTCTGCATTCGTCCTGAAATTCTTTTTGTATTAAGAATTTCAAAGAATCGATTACGATTCCCTCGTCGTCTGCAAGCATTATCTTATACATCGTCTGTCTCCTTGATATCAAGATATATTTTAAACTTTGAACCTTTATTTTCGCCTTCGCTCTCAACGCTCATAACGTCTTCACTTCCCACAAACAGCTTAAGCCTTGCCATAACGTTATCCATTCCGATTCCGTTTGAAGATTTCTTTGAAGAGCTTATGGGTGTTCCGTTCATAAGGTGCTCTATGGTTTCTTGGTCCATACCTATTCCGTTATCTTCTATGCAAATGCATGCAACATCGTCAAGCCTGTAAACACTCATTTTAATCTTGCCTTCGCCCATCATGTCTCTGATTCCGTGGTTTACACAATTTTCAATAATTGGCTGCAAAATCATGGCAGGCATGGGCACATTTAGAAGCGAAGAATCTATTTCTTTTTCATAGTGAATTTCACCGGAAAAACGCACATTTAATATGTATATGTAGTTATCGACAAGCTCAAGTTCCTCTCCGATAGTAACGGTCTTTTCGCCCTTTTTTACATTGTATCTGAAAAACTCAGCCATTACCTGCACATATTCATAGGTCCTGTCCGCTCCCTCCATCATTGCGAGCTGGGCACCCGCATTAAGAGTGTTGAAAAGAAAATGCGGATTAATCTGAGCCTGAAGGTATTTAAGCTGGGCATCTTTAAGGTGAGCCTCCATCTTAAGTTCTTTTTCTTTTAACTCTCTTTCCGTTTCGGCGCTTTTACGCATCTTTTCAATGTAATCCTGGATGCTTACCACCATTTTGTTAAATGCCTTGGTAACAACACCGATTTCATCTTCTGCCTCAACGGGCAAAGAAGCTATTTCGAAGTTTCCTTTTGCAACTTCATCCGCCATTCCTTTTAAATTTCTAAGAGGACGGATCAATTGCTCTGTAAGCTTTAAAATCAAAAGAGCATTTGCAAAAATAACTACGATCATTATAAGATTTCCGGCTGTTTCAAATCGCCTGAAAGAAGTCACCAAGCCTCTGTAGTTTTCGGAGTTTTCCTTAAACTGTTCGTTATTCAAACTGTAAATATATGTATTTATATAGCCGTATAGTTTGGTGGCATCATCGTATCTTTCACGGTATTTTTCTACATTTCTTCCACGCTTAGCTTCAATAGTCTGTTCTACTTCATTTAAATAAATGTAGGACATGTTTTTAATGGAGCGCTGCATTCTGTCCAAGGCCTTTTCCGACACGCCGCTGTCTAAGTCTTCCACCATCTCTTCGTATTCTTGCGCACTCTTATAATAGTCTTCCAAAGCATCGCTTGTTTTTGTGTTTAGAAATTCCGTCATGTTATCCTGCACGGCTTTAATGGATGCGGACAGTTCATTAAGCTCTAGGTTTGCTCTGTAAACCGTATCGATTTTATCCGCCATACTGTTAATTGAAAACAGTAAGACAATGTTAATCATAAATACAAGCAAGTTTACAGAGAGGGTGATTCCCATCATTTTTACCTGAAGAGGAAGATTACGGAGCTTTGTTTTCATTTTCTTCCTCCTCTCTGTAGGCAGATACGTTTGAGCTGTTTATAACCGAAACGTCCGCCACAAAGTATTGGCTTGTATTCCCATATTCTAAGTATTCACTTAAGGCATCTATGCAATACTGTCCCATCTGCTTTGCATCAATAGAAATGGTTGCATAGATTACGTTTCTTTCTATTCCTTTTAAAATAGCTTCAGAATCGTAATAACCCAAAATATTAACAAGACCTACATCGTTATATTCAACAACCGTCTGATAGACGCTCGTTGTATCGATTTCGTTAAGGCAAACAACTATATCGGGAAGGTCGTTTCTGTTTTCTATAAACATATTTCTTACAGATTCTTCAACAGAAAAGTTACTCGACTCATCCACCAAAAACATCGACATTTCAATAGGTTTTACAATGACTTTTGATGCGCTTTCTATTGTCTCCTGCATTGCCGAAAACAAAATGTTTTGGCCAAGATCGTCTGCATTCGCATCCACCAACACCACAACTTTAATGCTCTCATCCGGAAAGGGCTTTGAAGTAGCCATTGAAAGCACAAGCTTTCCGTACTCGCTTCCAAGCTCATAATTTGAAATACCCACAAAACTTATTCTCTCGGATTTTCTGTTATCCGTATTTAAAGTAACTACAGGAATTCCCATTTCATATGCTTTATGAATGGCCTCAGTCATTTCATCGCTTTCGTTTGCTTCAACAATAATTCCGTCAACACCCGAAGCAATGGCTATTTCCATAAGCTCAGTTTCCGAATACTCTTTTGAGAGGTTTTCGGAAATCATGTCCACATACGCATTTTTTTCTTTTCCCGCTTCAAAAGTTGACTTATATAAGGACTGCCAAAAAGACGACTTCGAATCCGTCGAAATCATCGCATAGTATTTATCGTAATGCTCTTTTTGTTCTGTTTTTCTCAGGGTTTTACTGTACGAAATAAAGAAAAATATAAGTAAACCGGTAAGGCACACAAGCACCCCGGTTATCGCCCAGATGATTATAGAATTCAAGTAACCCCTTACTTTTTTCATCTATACCCCCGTTTTTACGGTATGACACTATTATAAAAAGGTTCATAAATATGTGCAAGATTAGGTTTTGGTAAGTAAGGCGCGTTGTGCTTATCTTACATACTATGCTATAATTCTTGCTGTATTATGCATCCATGAAAGGATAATCGTAAGTTTATTATGAAAGAAAAAAACACATCTTTTAACTTCTTTAAGAAACCATCCAAAAATGCTTTTACAAATCTTTTGAAAGAAGCTTTTTCAAAAGACAAGTCTTTTTTATATGTACTTATAACATCTATCGCCACATGCTTTATTTGTTATTTTTATGAAATGATTCATGGTCTTGGCTGTCCCGATACTTTAGCCGAGGGAATCAGAACTTACAGAAATGCGGATTTTTCCACTTCTCAAGCTCGCTGGATGCTTAGATTTATAAATGAGTTTTTCGGTAAAAATGTTATTATTCCCACTGTAACGGTAGTTTCATACTGCCTAATGATCGGTATAAGTGCCTTTATTATATGTAAAATGATGAAGATTAATAAAGCTTCTTACATTGTGTTAATCACAGCCACGATGGTAAGTTTCCCGATTATTCTTCATCAATTTGCTTATCTTTATATGGCTTTGGCATATTCTTTTTCCTTTTTGATGGTGGTATGTGCTTCTTTATTGATAAGAACCCATAAGGTTGTTCTTTTAATAGTAAGTGTTTTATTTCACCTTATGATGATGGGCTCCTATCAATCCTACATAGGAGCTGCGACCGCTCTTGCAATAGTCATGTTTATTTTCGATTTAATCGATACGGATTCCATAAAGAAAGCCTTTATTAATTTAGGGCTTACTGCCGCTTCACTTCTTTTGGGCGTCTTAATAAACATGCCATTTTCTCAGTTTATGATGAATCACTATCACACCGGTATGGATGAAAGAGTAAGCGGTTTTTCAATCGCTCCTATTTTTGAAAACTTAGGTTTTTCTCTTAAGTATTCATATGTGTGGTTTTTCTCATACTTTAATAACGAGATTCTTTCAAGAAACCGTTTTTACTTTATTTTCTTTCTTGTATTGATTTTATTGGTTGTTTCAATGATAGTAAGAAAGATTAAGAATAAGCATTACGGTGTAGCTTCTTTAATTCTTGTCGGTTTCTTGCTTCTTCCAATCGGAATGAATTTCTTGCTTGTCATAATGCCAAGTAACGGAATGAGAGATATTTTAAGATATCAATATGTACTTATTTTTCCTTTGCTTTTTATGTTACATGATAAGCTTGACGGTTATTTATATACCGACGTCCTTAAAGTTTTGTCACACGCAGCAATCGTTTTTATACTTATTGCCAATGTGATTTCAGCAAACTCAACCGCACTTATGTACAAATATACTTATGAAGATGCCATTAATCAGGCTAACTTCATGATGAATGAGGTATATGATTTAGAAGATTACGTTGCAAATGAAACGCCCATTATCCTTACAGGCCCCATTTCATACAGCGCCCTTCAGGATAAATACCCAAAGATTTTTAGATATGCGGAAGTTGAAGGCGGTCCCGTCTTCTGGAATGACTTTTACGGAATGAACATTTGTCGTTATCAATTCTTCCAGGAATTTATAGGAGTTAATCCACAGTACATTACAAGAGAAGATTTCGCGGTTATAGACAGTGAAGAATTTTTAGAAATGCCCGTGTGGCCTTTAAAGGGCTCTATAAAAATGATTGACGGAAAAGTCGTTATAAAAACATCCGACAATCCTCCCGAATATTAAAGCATAAATAAAACCCGTGGATTTAAAATCCACGGGTTATTTTTTTATTCTTATTACTTTAAGAATTCTTTTACGTCAGCGTATACACCCTTGCCGTCAAGCTTATACTTTTCAACAAGTGCTGCAGCTGAACCGGACTCACCGAAGATATCCTGCATACCAAGCTTCTTAACAGGTGTAGGAAGCTTCTCGCTTAAAACATCACATACGGCGCTTCCAAGGCCACCGATAACGGAATGTTCTTCAACGGTAACAACCTTGCCCGTCTTCTTAGCACTCTTTAAGATAATGTCTTCATCAAGAGGCTTGATGGTGCAGATGTTGATTACTTCTGCATCGATTCCGTCTGCTTTAAGCATTTCAGCTGCTGTTAAAGCAGAGTCTACGCAAATACCTGTAGCAACGATAGTAACATCTTTACCTTCTCTTACTACAGAGCCCTTACCGATTTCAAACTTGTAATCGGGACGGTCGTTTATAACCGGCACTGCCGCACGGCCGAAACGAATATATACAGGGCCTTCATATTCAATAGCTGCTCTTACGCAAGCCTTTGCTTCGATATCATCGGAAGGGCACATAACTACCATTCCGGGGATAGTTCTCATTAACGCCAAGTCTTCGTTACACTGGTGTGTTGCACCGTCTTCACCAACGGTGATACCTGCGTGTGTGGCGCCGATTTTAACATTTAAATGAGGATATCCTACTGAGTTTCTAACCTGTTCGTATGCACGACCTGCAGCAAACATCGCAAATGATGAAGCAAAAGGAATAAGTCCTGTTGTAGCAAGTCCTGCTGCTATACCGATCATGTTACATTCTGCGATACCGCAGTCAATGTGTCTGTCGGGAAATGCCTTTTTAAATACGCCTGTCTTTGTGGCAGCTGCAAGGTCCGCATCCAATACTACAAGATTGGGATATTCGGCACCAAGTTCTTTTAAAGCATTTCCGTAGCTTTCTCTGGTAGCGATTTTAACTACTTCTGACATAATGCTTCACCTACTTTCTCAAGATCTGCCATTGCGATTGCATATTCTTCATCGTTGGGAGCCTTACCGTGCCATCCGCAAGAATTTTCCATGAAGGAAACTCCTTTACCCTTTGTGGAATGAGCAATGATAACTGTAGGCTGTCCCTTTGTTTCTCTTGCTTCTTTGAATGCTGCACGAATTTCGTCAAAATCGTGAGCGTTAATTTCGATTACATGGAAACGGAATGCCTTGAACTTATCTGCAAAAGGTTCTGCTGAGCAAACTTCTTCCAAAGTACCGTCAATCTGAAGTCCGTTATAGTCAAGGATTACGCAAAGATTGTCAAGCTTTCTGTGGCCTGCAAACATTGCTGCTTCCCAAACCTGTCCTTCTTCGGCTTCACCGTCACCTACGAGTGTGTAAACACGATTGCTCTTTCCCTGCATCTTTGCACCAAGAGCCATTCCGACTGCTGCGGAAATACCCTGTCCCAAAGAACCTGATGACATATCAACACCGGGAATGTGTACACAGGGATGCCCCTGAAGGTAAGAGCCAAGTTTTCTTAATGTCTTTAAATCTTCAACCGGGAAAAATCCGCGATGAGCCAAAGCGGAATATAAACCGGGTGCTGTGTGACCCTTCGACAATACAAAGCGGTCGCGATCCTCTTTTTTAGGATTCTTAGGATCGATGTTCATTTCTTCAAAATAAAGATACGTATAGATATCTGCCGCAGACAAAGATCCGCCGGGATGTCCTGCTTTTGCGCTGTGAACTGCGGTAACAATACCTTTACGAACTTCATTCGCCATTTTTTGAAGCTCTAAGTTTGTCATGTTTCCTCCATAATAGATTTTCATAGTTTCTTCTCTACCATAGAATTTAGCATATAGAGGCAAATCCGTCCATTAAGTCTTTAGCTTTTTTATTACTAATTATTGCTCTTTTGGCCGTAATAAGCGTTTGCTCCGTGCTTTCTGTAGTAGTGTTTGTCTTTTAATTCCTGAGGTGCTTCTTTAACGTCTTTATTGATAAGCTCCGTTCTGTAAGCCATTTTTGCAACTTCCTCAAGTACAACTGCGTTGTGAACGGCTTCAAAAGCATCTTTTCCCCAAGTGAAGGGGCCGTGGTTTTTACAAAGCACGCAAGGAACTGCTTCGTAGTCTTTATCCTTAAAGTAATCGATAATTATAAGCCCTGTGTTCTTTTCATAAGCTTCATCGATTTCTTCCTTTGAAAGATTTCTTACACAAGGAACCTGTCCGTAGATGTAATCTGCATGAGTGGTGCCGTAGCAAGGAATGTTTCTTCCCGCCTGTGCCCAGCTTGTAGCGTAGGAAGAGTGGGTGTGCACAATTCCTCCGACCTTGTCAAAAGCCTTGTATAACTCTAAATGTGTAGGGGTATCTGACGAAGGATTTAAATCTCCCTCAACTTTTTCACCCTTTAAGTTCATTACAACCATATCCTTCGGACGCATCTTTTCGTAATCAACTCCACTTGGCTTAATTACAAAAAGTCCCGATTCTCTGTCGATTTCACTTACGTTTCCCCATGTAAAGGTTACAAGTCCGTGCTTAGGAAGAAGCATATTCGCTTCATATACTTTTTCTTTTAATTCTTCTAACATACGCGCTCCTATTTAACTGAATTTACAGCTGCTCTTTCTACTTCGATAGCCTTTTTATACTTTTCGATAAATGCATCAAATCCATCTATGTCAGCTTTGCTTGGCTCAATGGTTTCTTTTTCCATGCTGTTAAATACTTTATTTTCAAGGTAATCGGAAAGAGTTTCTTTTCCATCTTTTTGAATCATGTAAGAAGCAAGAACAGCCATGCCCCATGCTCCGCCTTCCCCTGCTGTCTTTGCTACGGAAACGGGAGCTGCCAAAGCTGCTGCCAGGATGCTCTGTCCTACGCCTTTTGTTTTAAACAATCCGCCGTGGCCTGTGATTGAATCAACCTTTACGCCCTCCTTTTTAAGCATGATATCGCATCCAAGCTTAAGTGTGGCAAGGGATGAATAGAGGTGAGATCTCATGAAGTTTGCAAGATTCATCTTTGCGTTTTGCTCTCTTACAAACAAAGGTCTACCTTCTTCAAATTCGGTTACGCCTTCACCTGAGTAATAGTTAAAAGAAACCAGTCCGCCGGCATCTTTGTCTGATTCCATTGCCTTATTGTAAAGAACAGAGAAAAGCTTGTTCATATCAACGCTTACTCCGTAGCTTTCTAAGCTCTCTTTAAATAAGTTAACCCAAGCATTTAAGTCTGAAGTACAGTTATTGCAGTGAACCATACCTACCAAATCTCCGGAAGGAGTGGTGACAAGGTCGATTTCTCTATATACTTTCGAAAGGTTCTTTTCAAGAACAACCATTGCAAATACGCTGGTTCCTGCGGAAACGTTACCTGTTTTTACCTTAACTGCATTTGTTGCAACCATACCTGTTCCGGCATCGCCTTCGGGAGGAGCTACGGGGATACCTGCTTCAAGGTCACCGTCGGGATCTAAAAGCTTTGCTCCTTCATTTGTTAATGTTCCCGCATCTTCACCTGCAGTTAAAACCTTGGGGAAGATTTCTCTTAATGTATATGAAAGGCCTGCCTTCTTTAAAAGTGCGTCAAACTTTTGAACCATTGTGGCATCGTAATCTCTTGTAGCAGGGTCGATAGGAAACATTCCCGAAGCTTCGCCAACACCCATTACTTTCTTTCCTGTAAGAAGATAATGAATGTATCCTGCAAGAGTTGTCTGGAAAGAAATCTTTGAAATGTGCTCTTCTTTATTTAAAATTGCCTGATAAAGGTGAGCTATGCTCCATCTCTGAGGAATGTTATAAGAAAACTCTTCTGTAAGGACATCTGCCGCATCCTTTGTGATGGTGTTTCTCCAGGTTCTGAAAGGTGTAAGTAAGTTATCATCCTTATCAAAAACAAGATATCCATGCATCATTCCGCTTATGCCGATTGCGCCTAGCTTCTTTAAAGTTACACCGTATTCATCTTTTACATTCTTCTTTAAGTCTTTGTAGCAAGACTGAAATCCATCTTTGATTTCTGAAAGAGGATATGTCCAGATTCCGTTTTCAAGGTGGTTTTCCCATTCATGTCCTCCCTGTGCAATGGGTGTGTTTTTATCATCCACAAGCACTGCCTTAATTCTTGTTGAGCCAAACTCGATTCCAAGAACCGCCTTTCCTGATTCAATTACCTTTTTAATTTCTTCTTTTGAGTAACCCATAAAACCTCCTTATTCCTTAAGTGCTTTGACACTGTCTCGTTCTACAACGGTAGTTATCAATTCTTCGGATACATCCTTTTTTGGATCTTCCATTAGTTTAAACAGGCTGTTTGCCGCTTTCTTTCCAAGGCTTTCCATGGGGTGTCTTAGTGAAGTAATTTTCACATCCCCGTATTCTGCAAGGTCTGAATTATCCATACTGATGATTGAAATATCATCCGGCACTTTTATTCCCTGCTTTGAAAGAAAACTTATATATTCAAGCGCCACTCTGTCGTTATAACAAAAAACGGCGCTACAGCCCTTAAGTCTGTTTATTAAATGCTCCGATAAAACAGAAATATCATTTTCATCTTTTGTATCGTACCAGACTATGTTATCTGATGTGTTCTTTATGCCTGCATCAAGCAAAGCCTTTGAATATCCCGAAAATCTTAAATGGCCCTGGCCGTCATCCATCTTTAAAATGGCGCCTATTTTTTTATGGCCCTTTGCCAAAAGATATCTTGTGGCCATGTATCCCATTCTTGAATCGTCCAAAGAAACATGGGGGATATCGATTCCTTTATAATAAGTATTTATAAAAATAACGGGAATTCCTTTTTCTTTAAGCACCTCATAACAGTCCAGGTTTGGATTGGGAAGAGCACTTTTTACAGGCTCCATAATGATGCCCGCCACATCTTCCTTTTCTATTAAGTCGCTAAGCACTTCTCTTTCTTTGTCAAACTTATTGTTGGTAAAAGAAAGCTGCATGGAATAGCCTTTATCCGCTAAAGCGGATTCAATTCCCATAATTATTCTTGGAAAAATATAGTTTTCAACATAGGTGGTGATAACAGCCACTCTCTTTGATGCACTCGATTTTTTAACATGCACATAGGTGCCGCTTCCGCGAATGCTTGTAAGAATTCCTTCTTCTTCCAGATTTTTAAAAGCCCGTCTTACCGTATCACGGCTAACTCCGAACTTCTTTGTGAGAGCATTTTCGGAGGGAGCTTTCGAACCATCCTTTAATGCACCTTCCTTTATCTTATTTTTTATATACTCCGTTATGATGGCGTATTTGGGTACAAATGAATCCATAGTTGTATGTACTCCGAATAAATTTAAGATAAGTTGTCGGTATTTTCTTCCTGTCTTCTTTCACCTTAACCCCTTGAAAACCTCATGTCAATGCAAAACACCTACAACTTCTCCATAAGTTGTATGCATACAACTTTAGCAAATTAACGTGGAGTTGCATAATCTGCAAAATGTGATAAAATCAATAAAATGTAACTTGTTAACAGTTTTTATTATGAGGGAGACAAAATGACAGAAACAATGAACTTAGAAGCTACGCCCCAAAAAGGGTTATCAAGCTTCGCACTTAAGTGGATTGCAATAATCACCATGCTTATTGACCATACCACTGCAGTTATTTGGGAACGGCACTTAATGAGACTCACAAATCCCCTTGAGCAGGGCTCAGCCGGTCTTATCGATTTATTCTTCAGAGGAATCGGCCGTATCGCGTTCCCACTCTTTATTTTCTTACTTGTGCAAGGTTTTATGCACACAAGAAGCAGATCAAAATATGTTTTAAGACTTGCATTATTTGCAATTATCTCAGACATTCCCTTTGACTTTGCTATTATCGGAGAATCATTCTTTGGTTTTAAAGACGGTGCTTTTACTCTTATTAATGACGGCTTATGCTGGCGTCACCAGAACGTATTCTTTACATTGACTATCGGCTTTTTGTTTATGTGGTTTGCAGACTTCATTTACAAAAAGGAAATCGCACCCATCCTTGGTTATGTAGGAATAGGCTTAAGCGTAGTATTATGCGGATACTGGTTTGGCTCATTTGTATCAAACATGATATCAGGTTTCATCTATAGCTTTAATGCTACCACTGAAATGTTTGGCGTAAGCCCTGCAATTAATAATCCTTTTGCAGAAAGCTATGGCCCCTTAATTGCAATCGCTTCGGTTGTTGCCTTGATTACATTGATTGTACTCTTAGTAAGCCACAGGAAAAAAACTTTCCTTGAGCTTTCAAGATTCAGCGTTACATTTGCAGGCTTGCTTGTACTTATGATTTTGGCTGATTTCTTACATACCGACTATGCAAGCGGCGGTGTACTTGCAATTGGTGTAGCTTACGCATTCAGAAACAACTATAAAAAGTGCATTACATTCTGCGTATTGGCGCTTACTATTTTTTCTTCTTTCATTGAAGCTATTGCATTTCTTGATATTATCTTTGTATCAAAGTACAACGGACAAAAGGGTAAGAGCGGCATGAAGTATTTCTTCTATATCTTCTATCCCGCACACTTACTTATCCTTCACTTGATAGCAAAGTTTGTATTTCATCTAGGTTAATTAAAAGCCGGTCCCAAGATTCTTGAGACCGGCTTCTTTTTTTATTCTACTGACTTAAGTGATTCTGCCATCTTTATTCTTTCAAGCTTAAAGAAGAACACTAAATCCACCAGCAGTGCAAATACTATCGTTAACGCTACTCCGTATAGGTAGCTCATAGGAAGTATCTTTGTATCAAAGGTAACCACCTCTACGTTAATGTTAAACATTACGTATCTGTGAAGACCGTATCCCATGAAAAGTCCCGCAAATATTCCAAAGAAAGTCAGTATCAGGTTTTCTCTGAATACATATACAGCAGTTTCCAAAGGATAGAAGCCAAGCACCTTTAATGTTGCAATTTCCCTAAGTCTTTCCGTGATGTTTATGTTGGTAAGATTGTACATTACAATGAATGCCAAGGCTGCTGCGCAAAAGATTACCAAAAGCACCACTTCGTTTAAGCTATCCATCATGCTGTCTATACGTACACTCATTTCATCAGTTAAGGTAACGCTTGCAACACTGTCTATCTTTCCGATGCGTGCTCCCACTTCGTAATCATCTTCAAAGCTCTTTACAAAGGCTGTGTTAAAATCAGGGCTTTCTTTTCTTTGCTCTTTAAAGGTTTCTTCTGAAATATATGCCCAGTTATATACGTAGTTTTTCATAATGCCCGTAACTTTAACTTTTATTTCATTTAAGTCAGGGTCTCGTAATATGATTGAATCTCCCGTTTTTACTCCGAGCATCTTTGCCATCTTTGAATTAATGATGCACTCATCTTTATTTGGAAGGGAAATTTCTTTGTCATTTTCATCTAAGAAATTAATAAAGTCTTTTCCGGTTTTTCCTTCTTCTTCCTCGCAAAAGACAACCATAGTCGCTGACTTTTGCTGATTGTTAAAAGCTACATCCACTGTCTTTGTTTCTGCATAAATGTATTCTCCGTTTTTCTCTATGGCTTCTTTAAATTCATCTCTGTCGGATAAAGAAGCATCTTCTTTAAAAGTTACAGTGATATCGTACTTTTGAATGTTTTCAAACTGGCAATCACAGACATCCGCAATTGAATCTTTTATTCCAAATCCTGTGATTAGTAGGCCGTAACAGCCACCCACACCAAGCACCATCATCCAAAGGCGCTTTTGGTATCTAAACACGTTTCTTACGGACACCTTAGCGGTAAAGCTTAATCTCTTCCATAGGAAGGTGATTTTTTCAAATATAACTCTCTTTCCGTTCTTTGGAGGCTTGGGCCTTATTAAGTCCGCAGCGTTTGCGCGTAACTCCTTATTTAATGAAACATAAGTTGCTCCCATAGAGCAAAGAATTGCCACTATCAAAGATATTACGGCTAAAGGAATGTTTATTAAAAATACAATGTCTTTCATTGTATACATTATTCCGTAAGCATTCCAAATGACGTAGGGAAATAGCTTTGAACCGGCAAAGAAACCGCCCACGGCTCCCACTATTGCAGCGCTTCCCGCATAGAATAAATACTTACCCATTATGTCAGCTTCGCTGTATCCAAGAGCCTTCATTGTGCCTATTTCGGTACGCTTTTCTTCAACCATTCTGTTCATGGTGGTCATGCATACTAAAGCTGCCACCAAAAAGAAAAATACCGGGAATACATTTCCTATTCCTTCAACAATGTCTGAATCGTTTTCAAAGCAGGCATATCCTATGTTTGTACCTCTGCTAAGCACGTAAGTATCAGGCTCTTTTAAGTCGTTAAGTTCTTCCTTAGCATCCTTTAATTCTTCTTCGTGCTCGCTTATTTCTTCCTTGGCATCTTTAATTTCCTCTTTGGCATCCTCTATTTCTTTTTTAGCTTCTTCAATCTCTTTTTCTCCGTCTTTTAACGCTTCTTCACTTTCTTTAAGTGTATTAAGACGGCTTTCATACATTGCAGGGGGTAAGAATGCCTTTAATTCTTCAAGCTGCTTTTTAGCACTGTCTATCTGCTTCTTTGAAGCCTCTAAATCTTTCTCACCCTCAGATATTTCATCTTCAGCTTCATTAATCTTATCTTCGTTTTCGGCGATTTCTTTTTTAGCATCGGATATCTTATCTTCCGCTTCTTTAATCTTGTCTTCGCCTTCTTTTTTTAACTCTCTATACTTATCCATAGCGAGTTCTTTAAGCTTATCTTTAAGGACTTCGCTTTCTTTATCTATTTCATCATTGTAAGCATCGGAATAAAGCTTTTCCTTTGAAGCCTTGGTGGTTAAATAGATTTCCGTATAATAATCGCTTTCAATCTCGCTTGGAAGCACATACACAAAGCCTGCGAGCTTACCGCTTCCAAGGGTCGTGTTTCCTCTTTCAAAATTTACATACAAAGAAGACTTACATAGACCCACTATTGTAAGTTCTTTTTCCTTAAAAGCATCAAGGGTTTCTTCTTTGTTTGAGTCGGAAATTTTGATCTTTTCGCCTATTTGCCCGCTTGAATACCATCTTGAATCTGCAAGGCATTCATTTTCTTTTTCGGGCATGCGACCGTCTAAAAGAATGATTTTATTTATATCTCTTGATATGGCATGAAATTTAGCCGCACAACTGCTGCCAGCTTCTTTTTCAACAAGCACATCGTAACTGTAGGTGCCTTCCACCGCTTCCACAAACCCGCTCTTTTTTAAAGCTTCCACATCTTTGTCATAAAGCCCCAAAGTGGAAATTAGGCGAAAATCAAATAAAGAGTTCTCATTAAAGTACTCTTCACCCGTTAAAAGCATGGCTTCCTTTGTGACCTTAAGGCCTGAAAAGAAACCGACTCCCAAAGCTACGATTGCCAAAATAGCCAGGTATCTTCCAAAGCTTTGCTTTATTTCTCTTATTGAGTTTTTAAAAAGAGAGCGTCTTACCATGTTATGTCCTCAACCGCTATCTTTTTATCGTTTTCTTTAACCGATTCTATTTTCCCGCTTTTAACCGTAATAACTCTGTCAGCCATCTGAGTGATTGCCTGGTTGTGTGTTATAACGATTACTGTTTTCTTTGTATTTTTACAGGTATCTTCCAAAAGCTTTAGAATTGCCTTACCTGTATTGTAATCAAGGGCACCTGTTGGCTCGTCGCAAAGAAGAATCTTTGGATTTTTGGCCAAGGCTCTGGCAATGGCCACTCTTTGCTGTTCGCCCCCTGATAACTGGGCGGGGAAATTGTTCATTCTTTCTTTAAGACCCACACTTTCTAAAACCTCTTCCGCAGGAAGGGGCTTTACGCAAATCTGAGAAGCAAGCTCCACGTTTTCAAGCGCCGTTAAGTTTTGAACCAGATTATAAAACTGGAACACAAAGCCTACATCATATCTTCTATACTCTGTAAGCCTTCTTTTTGAAAAAGAAGAAACCTCTTCGTCGTCCACATACACTTTTCCGGATGTAAGAGTGTCCATTCCCCCAAGGATATTTAAAATGGTGGTCTTTCCTGCGCCGGAAGCGCCCACCACCACTACAAATTCTCCTTCCTTGATTGTGAAATTCACTCCATCCAAAGCGAGGGTATCCACTTCTCCTGTATGATAAACTTTTCTTACGTCTTCAAATATAACAAAAGATTCCATGCTCACCTTTCACCTTTCAACTTATAGTACCGATACTATATTAACACGGTGTTAGGTTTGCATAGAATCTTAAATTCTTAAAAATCTTCTTTTGTCGCTTCATATAGGGCTATGCTCGCCGCTATAGGAAGGTTTAAAGAATCTATTCTGTTTGAATGAGATATGATTACGCTTGTGCCCTCATTAAGGAAAGAATCGGGAAGTCCCGTTGCTTCATTTCCGAATATAAGGGAATAAGGCTTTGAAACTTTAAGCTCTGATAACTTCTTTTTAGCCTTTAGCATAAAGGGATACATTTCTCTGTTTCCGTATTGCTTCTTGTATTCTTCAAAAGAAGAAAATACGCTGATATTTAAGTGAAACAAAGCACCCATTGATGCTCTTACTGTCTTAGGATCAAAGTGGTCTACAGCAGGAGTGATTATAACCAAGTCTGTGATTCCAAATCCTGCCGCACTTCTCATGATAGTTCCCATGTTTCCCGCATTTGAAGGATTGTGAAGCACCACATGATTTGCGCCTTTACTAACAGGGCGGTCAAACTTCTTAAACTCGCCTATGCAAAAGCAGTTTTCTTTTTGAGACAAGATATTAAAAGGCTTGTCAGAAAACTCCATGGGAATCTTTAACTCTTTACAAAGAGAAGAAAGCTTATCAAAAGACTCTCCCCTTTGCATCTGGGAGTGAATATATACTTTTGTTGCGTACTCAGGAGAAAACTTTAAAAGTTCAAAGGTAAGTGTTATGCCAAGGGCATAAGACACTTCGTCTTCTCTTCTATACCTCTTCATTCTTTTCTTCCTCTATAGCTATAGCTTCAACTTCTTTTTCCTTGTGTGTCATTGCCCAGATAAAAATGCCAAGGCCGACAATTAATGAGAAAATGCCATAAAACTGAGAAGTTGAAAGGCTTCCCACATTTCCTCTTTCGTCGTTTCTAAGCATTTCCACAAAGAAACGTCCTATGCTGTAAAAGATTATATAGCAAGCAAGAACCGTTCCTCTTTTCTTTGTGTTTTTGGCAATCCACAAAAGAAGCAACATATTTATAAGGTTACCAACCGATGAAATAAGCTGTGTGGGAATAAGCTTCACGCCGTTTGGTGCAAAATCGGAATGTGAAAAAGCTATGCCGATGGGCGAATCGGTAGGTCTTCCGTAACAGCATCCCGCCATAAAGCAACCTAGGCGTCCAAAGGCCTGTGCCAATGCAACGGAAGGAACCACAAGCTCTAAATAATCCAAAGCATTAACCTTCTTTATAAGGCAGTAGATAACTACCGCAAGGCTTCCGCCTGTTATACCGCCAAATACCACAAATCCGCTTGAAGAAAGGCAAGCGATGGGGTCTTGAATAAATGTCTTCCATTCCACTATGCAAAACATTATCTTTGCAGATAAGAATCCAAAGATTGCTGCGCAAAACACTATTCCGTAGCAAATATCTTCACTCATGTTTCTTTTCTTAGCTCTAACTGTAGACATCCAAAGAGCCATAAGCAAACCGATTGCGATACATGCTCCATATCCGTGAATTGTAAACTTACCTATAGTCAACCAATCGTTCCACATCTCAATAACACCTCCACTTTTAGTAAAGTTTTAACCTTGGCTCGTCGCCATACAAAAAAAGCTCCGGCAATTCGCCGGAGCCATTAATTTGCCTTACTGATCTGTATACTTCTTAATGTAGTCCATTACGTCCCCTACAGTCTGAATTCCTTCCAACTCTTCAGGGTTAAGTTCGATATTGTATTCCTCTTCAAATGCCATAACCAATTCAAGCAAGTCTAAAGAATCAACTCCCAAATCATCCTTGAAAGATGTTTCTTCTGTAATTACTGCATCATCAATATTAAGCTGCTCGTTGATAATCTCAATAATTCTGTCTAACATTTGTTTCTCCTTTTAGTTCTCTTTAGTTCTCTTTCTCTTTGTTTAAGCCAAGTATAGGTTCTCTTTATTTGTTTGTCAATAACCATATATGTCATATATGGCATCAGTATATACTCCCTGTTGTTTGTAAATAATTAACGGTTTTAAAACTTCCATCCTTGAGCGTCCGCCTCGTACGGCTTCAATTAAAACCATGTTTGGCTCTTTATCTACAAAGGGGTATATAAGCTGCATCCTTTTAGGCTCCAGCTTGTACTTTTGAAGGGTTGCAAATATTTCTGCAAGCCTAAAGGGTCTATGTACCAAGAAAAAACTTCCGCCGCTTTTAAGCATGCTTGCTGCATTTTTAGCTACATCATCAAAGGTACACTTTATTTCATGCCTTGCTATGGCAAGCGAATCATCGGGGTTTGTGAGTCCGTGCTTTCCTATCATATATGGAGGATTACAGGTAACTGCGTCAAAAGAACCCTTTTTAAAATACTTATCCGCTTCTTTTACATCCCCTGTAACCACATCTATTTTATCTTGAAGATCGTTTAATAGCACACTTCTTTTTGCCATATCGGCTGAATCTTCCTGGATTTCAAGTGCACTTATGTGGCTTGCATCCGTTTTGGCCGAAAGCAAAATCGGGATGATTCCTGTTCCCGTGCAAAGATCCAGCACTTTGGCTTCTTTTTTTACATGCACAAAACCTGAAAGCAAAACCGCATCCATCCCAAAGCAAAATCTTTTTGGGTCTTGAATGATTTTCAAATTGTTTCGCTCCAAATCATCGATTCGCTCGTTTTCTTTAAGCTTTATATCCAATACTTAATTCTCCAAGCCTTCAAGCTCTCTCTTTTCTTCTTCGGTAAGTTCGAGCTTCTTGTTCTTACGCTTCTTAAAGGTAAGTTCTTCGGGCTTATATTCTTTAAGTTCCTTTTCATCGTCTTCTTCAACGATTACTTTAACAATCTGTCTTAACACGTTTACGGAATGAACCTGACCTTTTCTTCCCTCGGCGTTGATTGTAACTTCATCGCCTACATTTGGAAGGTTACGGTTTAACTCTTCATAGGTTTCTTCCTCGTTCTTTAAGCAACACATAAGACGGCCGCATACACCTGAAATCTTTGTGGCATTTAAAGAAAGGTTTTGCTCTTTAGCCATCTTAATGGAAACGGGCTGGAAATCCGCCATATAAGTGTTACAGCAAAGAGGGCGTCCGCAAATACCGATGCCTCCTCTTAACTTTGCTTCGTCTCTTACACCTACCTGTCTCATTTCGATACGTGTGTGGAAGACTGCTGCCAAATCTTTTACAAGCTCTCTAAAGTCCACACGTCCGTCACTAAAATAGTAAAAAAGAATCTTATTGTTATCAAAGGTATATTCTGCGTTTATAAGCTTCATGGGAAGATTGCGCTTTTCAATCTTTTCTTTACAAATGGGCAACGCTTCCTGTTCTTTCCTTCTGTTTGTAGCTTCTCTTTCATCGTCTGCTTTTGTTGCAACTCTGATAACGCCTTTTAAAGGGGGGATGATTTTTTCATCTTCCACTTCGCAAACGCCAAGCACAACAGTACCGTATTCCATACCACGGGCTGTTTCAACTATAACGTGGTCATCTCTTTTAATTTCTAAGTCTCCGGGAGCAAAGTAATATACCTTACCGGCTTCTCGGAAACGAACACCTACAACTTTCGTCATCTATTCTTCTCCTGTATATTAAGCAACAGTAGTTCCATCGTAAGATCAAAGTTAACATTTGAATCTAAACGTTTTCTTGCTATTTCCAATTGATTTATGACATCTTCAATGTCTTCATAAGACATTGCTTCCGACACCTTTTTAATATACTGTAACTCTTCCGTAAAAATCAAGTTATTTGAGTTCTTGCAGGCTTTATATAAAAGCACATCTCTAAACCATACAAGCATAATATCAAGGTAATCTGAAATTTGCGTTTTCTTTTCGCTCATTTCTTTTACTGCCCCGGATATTTTCCAAGACTCCATGTCTTTTATATGCTTTAAAAGGTTTATGACGCTGTCTCTTAAGGCATCAAACTCTTCGTTTTCCGAAAGCATTGCGGCTTTCCCAAGATTTCCTCTGGCAAAAGCTACACAAATATCGGCCTTATAATCGGGAACCTTCTTTTCTCTCATGAGATACCCTTTAATGATATCATCGCTGACAGGCCTCATGTTAAGAGTGATTGCACGGCTTATTATTGTAGAAAGAAGCTCTTGCGTGTTTGTGGTTAAAAGCATGATAACCGCATATTCGGGAGGCTCTTCAAAAGTCTTTAATAAAGCATTTTGAGCCTGCTGATTCATTTTTTCCGCTTCGTTTACAATATATATTTTCTTTTTACCCGCGTAGGGCTTTATATTAATATCTGAATTTATCTGAGTACGTATGTCATCTACGCTTATTACATTCGGCTTTTCATGTGTGACATATATAATATCGGGATTGTTGTCTTCAAGGGCCTGCCTGCAGCTATGGCACTTTCCGCAAGGAACTTCACCCTCAGACTCGCAAAGCAAAGCTGCAGCAAAAATTCGGGCAATAAATTCTTTACCCGAATATTTTTCTCCGCTTAGTATGTAAGCGTGAGATACCTTGTCAAGTTCAATGGCCCGTTTAAGGTGGTCTTTAATATGTTCCTGGCCGTAAATGTCGTTAAAGCTTAGCATATTACCCCTGTCTTTAGGTAAAGATATCTAAAATCAAACCTCTTATATCCCCGATTTTTTGAAGGATGGAAATATTATCCTTTTGTTCTTTCATTAATTCCTGGGCAAGCTCGTCTAAGTTTTCATCTATCAGACGAATGATACCGTATACTCTGTGACGACCCTTTCTGTCTAAGAAATTCTCTCTTGAAAAGGCATGGGAACGAGACACTATTTCATTCATAAAATCTTTAATGAGGCTTCTGTATCTACGCATATCCTTTATGTCTTTTTTCTTTGATATGCGCTCGCCCTGCATGGTAATTTCTTCCATTAAAGAAGTTAAGCGTGCCTGCAAATCTTCTTCGGAAATCTTGCTCATAAGCATAAACTTAAACTCTTCGCTTGATTTCTGAGCATTCGATACATTCTGAATTTGCCCTGATTGAGTTATCTGATTGATCTTAACGTCCATACGCTACTCCATATTTTCGTGTATGTAATCCTCAATTTCTTGTAAACAAACATTTAACTCGTTATTGTAAAAGCGTCTTTTAATCTTGGCGCTTTGAATCTTTTCTTCGCTAAAATCCGCAGAGTCTGCTAAAAACCTTCTGCACATTTCTTCATACTTAGGCTTATCCTGTTTCTTTTCGCGGTTTAAAGCTCTTTGAAGTCTCACTCCGTCATCAAGCTCCACAAGTACAGGTATTATCCTATTGTTTCCGTAGTATTCACAGATTTTAACGTAAGACTCAAGGGTACCTATGGTAATGTAATTATCCCTATCGTTTATCTGACCGTCATCTACGGTAAAATATCTCCAGGGACCGTGAATAGTGTTATAGCACCTATCTTCTATTACCTTGCCTTCATCTTTAAGCTTGTTAAAGCCCGATTCATCGGTAAAGAAATACTCCTGCCCGTCCTTCTCGCCTTCTCTTATAGGACGTGTGGTATAAGAAACTATCGTCTTAAAGTTAAACGCGTTCTTTCTTATAAGCTCTTTAAAGATTGTATCCTTTCCCGTTGAGCTTTTCCCCATAATGTAAACTATCTTACCCAATACTTATGCCCTTACCTTTACTCTTATTCGTTTAGGAAGTTTGTGGAGCCTTAAAGATTCCACCGTTGAAATATATTTATCTGCTGCGGTCACCACCCAGGCTTCCCTGCACTTAGGCATGTGCCTTAAGGTAAGGGGCCACATATGAGAAGAAATGATATTCTTTTCTTTTTCCGTAAGAGTAAATTCTTTAGATGCATTCTTTAAAGCAATCCCCGGATGCTTAAAACCGTGAAGATTCTTAAGTCCGCAGTGCTCGGGCGCATGCCAGTCATAAAGAAAGAAATCGTGCAAAAGCGCGCCACGCGTAAGCTCTTTTTCATTACACTTTACGTTAAATCTTCTATTAAGCCACATGCTTAAAAATGCCACCTTTAAGCAATGCTTTCTTACCGTTACATCTGAATGCTGAATATTATTCTCACTTGCGATAAAATTTTCGGAGCATAAAATGTCACCGGCGTACCTCTTCATATCGCGAGAAATTTCTTTTTTGTTGATTCTTGTCATTACTAACCTCTGTTATAAAACTATCTTTTATAATACCACAAATACTTAGTCTTTACCATTTTACGTTTAGCCGTAAAAGTGATTCACACAGAAACCCATTTTACTATATAATTACACTATAAACTTTGTTACCAAACGAAATATTTTATTGATGATTTCTTAAGTAAGAAAGGGACTCATATGTTTGCAGAATTAGGTTCAAAATTCACTTCTTTACTATCAGGTTTTGACGCTTATCCAAGCGCATCAGACAGAAGCTCTTATAATAACCTCAATAAAGAGGACAAAGAAAAAGCTGTAAAAAACGCCGAAAAGTACTTGGGATTTGAATTTAAAGCTATTCCCATAACCGCATTCATGGAATATTCAAGAACCGGTAACAGAAGTAACTTTGAATCTTTAAACTTTTCGAAGCGCTACGCCCTAAATGCCTTGATTGTGGGTGAATGCGTGGAACACTCCGGTCGCTTTCTTGATGATATTTTAAACGGTATCTATTCTTTGTGCGAAGAATCTGCGTGGCAACTTCCCGCACACAATTCTTACATTAGAGATACCCCTTCTTTTAACTTACCTGACGTAACAGACCCGGTAATTGATTTATTTGCCGCAGAAACAGGGGCTTTGCTTTCCATGGCAAAGTATCTTTTATTTGATGACTTTGATAGAATCAATCCCTTCATTAATAAGATGATTGATTCTATCCTTGAAAAAAGAATATACACTCCCTACATTAACAGACATTTTTGGTGGATGGGAAATGGTGATGAAAAGATGTGCAACTGGACGGTATGGTGCACTCAAAACGTTTTATTATCCGTCTTTCTAAACAAGAATACGTCAGATGAATTAAGAAGAAGCGTCTTTTTAAAGGCCTGCAAAAGTATCGACGCCTTTTTAAAGGATTACGGCGTGGATGGTTGTTGCGATGAAGGCGCTCACTACTATCGCCACTCAGCTCTTTGCTTGTTTAACTGTGCATTTATTCTAAACAATGTTACAGGCGGTTTCTTTGACTCTGTCTTTAACGAAGAAAAGATTAAGAATATAGCAACCTACATTTTTAACGTAAACATTGAAGATAAGTATTACTTTAACTTTGCGGATTGCTCCGCCGTAATAGACAGAGCAGGCGCAAGAGAGTACCTTTTTGCCAAAGCTATCGGAAACCTTGATATGATGCGCTTTGCCGCAAGAGATTTTAAGCTTGATGATGATGAAAAAAACGAAGGCGAATTGAATCTTTTCTATTGTATACAGGAGCTGTTTACTTCAGCTGAAATAGAGGACTTTGATACAGACCTTCCCATTGTACATAAAGATTTTTATTATGAAAGCGTGGGCCTTTTTATAGCAAGAGGCGATAAATTTGCTTTAGCCGTAAAGGCAGGAAACAACGGAGATTCCCACAATCACAATGACACAGGAAGCGTGATTGTATACAAAGAAGGAAAACCTGTTTTAATTGACGTGGGAGTTGAAACGTATACAAAGAAAACATTTTCAAATGAAAGATACGATATCTGGACCATGCAGTCTCAGTATCACAATCTTCCCACCATTAATAATGTAATGCAAAAAGACGGGGCTTCTTTTAAAGCTTCCGATACAGAGTACTTTTTAAGCGACCAAATATCCGATATTAAAACAGATATCGCTTCGGCCTATCCCAAAGAAGCCGGTGTTAAATCCTATAAGAGGCACGTTTCTTTATATAAATCTAAGCAGATTGTTATCGAAGATGAAATCGAGTTTAGCAAAGGCGATATTTCAACAAACAGTTTCTTTTTAAGCTTCATGACCTACGAAAAGCCTGTTATTTCAGGAAATGACGTTCTCATAGGTAATTGTAAGATGCAAATTATCGGTGATTCGCTTATTTCTTATGAAGAGATACCTATTACGGATGAGCGCCTTAAATGGTCTTGGAAGCATAATATTTACAGAATTATTGTTACACCCAGAGTTCAAAAATTAATGATTGCCCTATTGTAATTAAAAAAAGCCTGAAATCCGAAGATTTCAGGCTTTCTGTTTTTATATTATATATTCAACAAATCGCTGTAAGCTTTTAATGCTCCGTCTGTATCGTGAGCAAGTACTTTCTTTGCAAGTACCTTTCCTAACTGTACGCCTTCCTGGTCGAAGGAGTTAAGGTTCCATGTAAAGCCCTGGAACATAATCTTGTTTTCAAAGTGTGAAAGGAGTGCTCCGAGTGCTTCGGGAGTAAGCTTTTCGCCTGTGATAATACTTGAAGGGCGTCCGCCGTCAAAGTATTTATTCTTGTTTTCATCGTCCTTACCGCAAGCAAATGCAACAATCTGAGCTGCTACGTTAGCGCAAAGCTTCTGCTGGCTTGTGCTTCCCTGAATGTTAACATCTGTTCCGATCTGGCTGTTCTTAAATCCAACAAACTGTAAAGGAATAATATCTGTTCCCTGGTGTAAAAGCTGATAGAAGCTGTGCTGTCCGTTTGTACCGGGTTCACCAAAGATGATGGGACCTGTTACATAGTTTACAGGTTCGCCGAATCTGTTAACTGACTTTCCGTTTGATTCCATATCAGCCTGCTGTAAGTGAGCAGGGAATCTTGAAAGTGCCTGTGAATAAGGAAGAACTGCAGTTGCTCCAAATCCAAGTACGTTTCTTTCATATACTCCGATAAGAGCATCCATCATTGCAGGATTTTTCTTAATGTCTTTGTTTGTAGCAAGCTTATCTTCTTTTGCTGCTCCGTCAAGGAATCTGGCAAATACTTCGGGGCCGAATGCAAGCGATAATACTGCTCCGCCTACTGCTGAAGTGGAAGAAAATCTTCCGCCGATAAAGTCATCCATGAAGAATGCATCAAGGTAATCTGAGCTCTTTGCCAAAGGTGATGTTTCGCTTGTAACTGCAATCATATGCTTTGAAGCATCAAGACCTGCTTTCTTTAAAGCGTCCTTTACAAAAGCTTCGTTGGTAAGCGTTTCAAGTGTGGTACCTGACTTAGATACCAAAATGAATATTGCATGAGCCACATCAACGCCGTTTAAAACGCCTGCAGCATCATCGGGGTCAACGTTTGAAATGAATTTTGCTTCCATTTTAAAGTTGCCTGTAGCCTTTGCCCAGTTTTCTAAAGCTAAGTACATAGCTCTGGGGCCAAGGTCTGAACCACCGATACCTATCTGTACAACAGTTGTAAACTTTTCGCCCTTAGCGTTTGTGATTTCACCTGCATGTACCTTATTTGCAAAATCGGCAATCTTTTTCTGAACGCCTACATAAAATTCTCTTTTATCTACGCCATCAGCTACAACTTTGTTTCCAAGCTGTCCTCTGGTTAACTGGTGAAGCACCAATCTCTTTTCACCTGTGTTGATTACTTCACCGTTATACAAAGCTTCAAACTTTTCGGTAAGCTCAGCTTCATCTGCAAGCTTTTGAAGCTTATCAATTATTTCTTCATCAACGGCCTTTGCAGCGTAGTTATAAGTCATATCTGCTGCCATGTCGATTGAGTATTCTTTTACTCTCTTTGCACCGTTATCACCGGCCATTACTTCTTTAAGCTTTACAGCTTTAGCGTTTTTAAGGTCGTTAAAAGCTGCAAGTTTGTCAAGGTTCTTCCATTCTGCCATCTTTTCATCCTCCAAGATTTTGTTTCTTTTTAACTTCCAAAATCAATCGTTATTATAATTGATATATGAATCTATTTCAACTTTCAAGTTTCTTGTGCTATAATAAGCCCGTTACAATTTACTATTATAGCACGGAGGTATTCACATGCATTACAAACCTACCGGAATATGCGCCGTTGGCATAGATTATGAAATCGAAGACGGCAAAGTTATGGATGTTAAATTTACTGGTGGTTGCGATGGAAATCATAAGGGTCTTAACGGTCTTATTAAAGGCATGAAGGTCGAAGAAGCAATTACCAGATTAAAAGGAATCACATGCGGACCCAGAAACACATCCTGCCCCGATCAGTTAGCAAGAGCATTGGAAGATTATTTAGTTAAGAAGGCGTAAAGAATGAGCAAAAAGATTGTTTTAACAGGAGGTGGCACTGCCGGACACGTTACTCCAAACATTGCTCTTCTCCCCAGACTTAAAAGTGAAGGATATGAAGTCTTCTACATCGGTTCAAAAGACGGAATCGAAAAAAGACTTATCGAAGATTACAATATCCCCTATTACGGCGTATCTACCGGCAAACTTCGCCGATACTTTGATGTAAAGAATTTCACTGATCCCTTCAGAATTATTAAGGGATTCGCTGAAGCCAAAAGTGTGTTAAAAGAAATCAAACCGGATATCGTCTTTTCAAAAGGCGGATTTGTGAGCGTTCCTATAGTTAGGGCTGCTCATTCTTTAAAGATTCCGGCTATCATACACGAATCGGATTTAACTCCCGGCCTTGCAAATAAGCTTTGCATCCCCGTCTCCGAAAAGATTTGCTGTAACTTTCCCGAAACAATGCAGTATGTTCCGAAGGGAAAAGGAGTACTTACAGGCACTCCCATCCGCGAAGAATTAAAGCAGGGAAACAAGCAAAAAGGCATAATGCTTTGCGGTTTTTCACATTTTAAGCCCATTCTTTTGATTATGGGCGGAAGCCAGGGCGCAAGAGCCATCAATGAAGCCGTCAGAGAAAACTTGAGTCTTTTACTTAAAGATTTCCAGGTTATTCATCTTTGCGGTAAGGGAAACGTTGATGAATCTCTTAATTCAACCCGCGGCTACAAGCAGTTTGAATATGTAAAAGAAGATTTGAAAGATTTACTTGCGGCGGCTGATATAGTTGTTTCAAGAGCAGGCGCAAATGCAATCTGCGAACTTCTTTCACTTCATAAACCGAATTTACTTATACCCCTTCCTACTTCAGGAAGCAGAGGTGACCAGCTTTTGAACGCAGAATCATTTGAAGCACAAGGCTTCTCAATGGTTCTTCAAGAAGAAAACGTTAATTCAAACACTTTAATTGCATCGGTTCAAGAGCTTTACTGTAACAGACAGTCATATATCGAAGCCATGAGTAAATCCGGTCAGCACGACCCGATTGAAACAATCATGAAATTAATTAAAGAATACGTATAAAAAATCACCCTCAAAGATATTGGTTTTCTCCATATCCTTGAGGGTGTTTTGCTATTTTACATTTCTAGAATTTAAGCTTTTCACAAAGAGCTTTCTGCTCGTTTTCATCAGGCTCCTTAGGATCCCACAAAATGTTTTGCCCGTCGTTTTTATAACGGGGAATGACATGAATGTGGAAGTGCGGAACGGTTTGTCCGGCTGCTTCTTTGTTGTTTTGTACGATATTTACGCCGTCACAATTTAAGACATCAACCATGCGAGCCGCTACTTTCTTTGCAACTTTCATTGCATTTGCCAAAGTTGTATCTTCAATATCAAAAATATCCTGGTAGTGTTCTTTTGGAATTACAAGAGCGTGTCCCTTTGTTGCAGGGCCAGCGTCAAGGATTACCTTCACACATTCATCTTCATAAATAGAGTTTGTGGGAAACACTCCGTTTGCCAATTTACAAAAAATGCAATCGTCTTTCATATCTATCTCCTTATGCAAAAACAAATAATGTATCTAAAGATCTAAGGGCTTTAAAGTCTCCCTTCATCTTCACTTCACCTGCCATAAAGGCTCTTTGGAAAGTCATGTTTCCTTTGATGATGGATTCAAGCTTTTCTCTGCTGATTGATATTTCCACATCAGCCTTCGGAGCTTCTTTATACACACATTTTACTTCAGGGCCTTCCACAAGGATGTAAAGAGGAAGTTTCTTTCCCTCTATATTAAAGATATAAGAAGCATCTGTTCCGGCGTCTGCGTGAAATGCCTGCTCAAACTCTTTTATAAACTCGGATGTATCGTCTTTATCTCCGATTCCCATCATGTCTCTAAACATGCTGGCAAGCTCGGATATATCTTCCTTTTGCTTTTGAACGTATGCATCGTCTGCCGCATACTTTGAAAGCTGCTCTGATTCCTGAGGAGTAAGGTCTGCGTTCTTTGTGATATTTACCTTTTGCTTTACCGCCTGGTTTGAAGCAGGAAGCGAAGAAACCTTTTGGTTTATGGTCCTGTACATATTCTCCGCTTTCTTTTCAATCAAGCGAATATAATCTTCTTTTTCTAAGAGTTCAACATCCTCAATGTATCCGCAAATACCGCTGCAAGGAAGACCGCCAAGGATTTCCCATGCATTTGCAAGGTTAAGCTTTCCTTCTCTTTCTCCGTAGGTTGTGGCCATAACAATGGGGCACATATAAATCTTTGAAAGCTTTTCTTTATCCGCGTAAAGCCAGCAGGCATCCAAAAATGACTGCATATATCCGCCGATTCCGTACCATTCAACAGTTGTTGCCAAAATAACTCCATCTGCTGTTTTAAGAGTCTGAGGAAGCGTGGTGATTGTATTTTTTAACTCGCAAAGATTATATCTTTCAACGTTTACATGCAATTCTTCAAGCACTGCCTGCATTTTGTTGATTACAAATAATGTAGGGTCGTCGATAAGACCTCTTCCGCCGTAATAAATGTTAATTTTCATAGGATTTTTCTCCTTTGTTTTTTGAAAGAAGATAATACACCATTCCGTATAAGATGCCGCCAAAGAGGCCACCTACATGGGCCCATACGGCAACATCCGTATAAGAAAAGCCTTCAAGTACCATAAAAAGAATGATCACAATCACCCTTGCAATGGGCATCGTGGACATTCTGATTTCTTTAAATAAAACTAGAGTAAGTAAGATTCCAAACAAACCAAATACGGCACCGCTTGCACCTATCACAATAACAGGAGTGTCTGTGATCACTTCGCTTATGAAGGTTGCCACAGTCCCTACAATGCCGGAAACAAAGTAAAGGCCTAAAAACCACCAAGGTCCTATCTTCTTTTCTATGATTTCTCCAAGGAAAAAAAGATTCACCATATTTCCGAAAAGATGGGCTATATTTGCATGTAAAAACATGGATGTTATTACTCTGTAATATTCATAGGGGGATGTTAATAAAGAAAGCCCCACACCTCCTTTATTATATAACAGAGTACCTGTGAAAGTACATAAGATAAAGGTCACTACGTTTATTAAAACGAGAATGGAAGTAACCTTCGGAAGAGCCTTTATATTATCAATCGGATTACTTATTTTTGCCACGTTTCCGGTTTCTTCATTACCGGTTTCAACAGGCTTAACATTTTCAAGTATGTTTTTAAGCCCATAAAAATCTTCCGTTTGATTTTCATATATGATGAGCTCATTTATTGCTTCATCAAAAATCCAGGTAAATGAATTATCGGCACAGGCCTGGCGGGCCACAAACATTTCTTCAACATAAGAAGCTCTTTTTGAATTAACCAGTATTACTTCCATGTAGTGAACATTGATGCCCTGCGCTTCTAGCTTATCTTTCATTTCAAGCTTAATTGCACTTATAAATTTGTCTCTGTATTTATCAGCGTCAATGAACAAAACGGCGTTTACTATATGCCTTACAGCATCAAAAAAGAAATGATAACCTTCGTATTCACCGTTTACCATCATCTCTTTATATCCGCTTTGTACTATTGAATTAAAAAGTGCATCTGTCATTGAAATTGCTCCAAAAGTTCTAGATATTATAAATAATTTTACCAAGAGCATATTCCATTTTCAATCGTGATTATGAAGTGGGTGCATGGCACCCACCCCAAAATTCGGACACCGCTTTTCGGTATCCGTTAATCGACTTATCGCTAAAGCTTCATCGATAAGAAGATATTAAAACCAATCAGCAGTATCCCCACGACCACAAATGTTGCCGCCAAGATTTCTTTCTTAGATGGTACATAAAACCTTTTTTTAGGAGTTCTATTCTCAATTATCTCGGTTTCCGTTTCACAAATCTCTTCAATAGGTTCTTCGTACGTTTCTTGAGTAAAATACTCATAACATAAAGAAAACTTCGGGTTACCCTTTTCGTACATATCGCTGATTGTATATATAGCATTCACAAGAGAATTATCCGTATTATCAAGGTGCATCATAATAAACTGAAGTAAAACCCGCATCCCTTCGTTGGATTTCTTGGTTTCCTCTTCGTTTAAGGGAATGCAAATGAATTCATAATCCCCTGTGGACAGATTTCTATAAATCATTTCAGGTCTAAGTATCACATCCGTTTCCCTTATTAAGAATCTTGATATTCCATCGGATATTACATATATTGCATCAAAGAGCTTCTTTATCTCTTCTCTTGTGGCCATATGACAATTAAAATAATTTAAAATGTTTTCTTTGCCGGTTACATCAATGTATAAACGCTTCTCGTTATTTATGTTTCTTACCTGAAGCGGAAGTAACCCTTTTATATCGTTTGAAGAAAGCATTTTGTATCTAAAATCTTCTGTTTTATATATCTCTTCACCGCTTACAACCATGTATGTTTTATTCATCTCGTACATCATCTGAATCTGCATCGTCGTTTTTCTCCATTAATTCTTTGACCATTTTTGTGTGATACATCATAAACAGCGGTCTTACCCCGTACAATTCTTTTTCATAGCTTATTTTTTTAGAAAAGCTCTTCCATATAGGAACAGTCCAATTTGCTTCCAAACCAATCAGTTCTTTTCCTTCTTCACTTTTTAAAAAGTATAATTTGACATCGTCTACAGCTATATAGGGATGCTCTTCTTTTATCTCCAAAAATTCTTTTTCGCAAATCTCTTTATAATGGTCTATCCTTTTTTCGTCTCTTACCATGGCGATAAGACTGTTAACATCCTGCACCATCAAGGCTCTGTCATATGCATGAACCAAAAGATACATAAAAATCATGCTTACCAATATAAGAAAGGGTATTAGCATTGCTGCTTCAGGAGTAAAATATGCATCAAGTTTTTTCTTCATAGAAAACCACCTGCCAGCACACCCACCGATAAAAACGGAACAAAGGGTAGCTTAGTGTCTCTGTCAACTTTCTTTAAAGCAAATAGAATAAGCGCGATTAATCCTGCCAAGAAAACCGATATTATCAAAAACTGCATTTCCTTCATGTAACCTACAACGCTTCCTATAAAGATAAGCACCAAAGCATCTCCCTCTCCAATTGATCTTGGAGAAAGCTTTGATAAAACATACATAAGCACGCCCGGTATTAAATCAAGCAAAATCGTAAAGTCTGCATCCTGCTTTATTTTTACTCTTATTAAAAAAGAAACCATTATCATTACAAGGCAAATGTAACCGTTTATCTTTCTATACTTAATGTCTTTAACAGCCATAGGTAAAAGCACTGTAAGAAGCATCAACCATTGCCATATTTCTAAATTTCCTTTGATTATTTGCATAAATAACATTTTCTTCTTTCACTGACCTCTCTTAAGGGAACTCTGTACACTTCTATGTTTAAATTTTCGCAATTTGCCCTTTTATGATATTTATTTCCATAGGGTGAAATGTAATATATTCCTGTACTCTTTTCTTTTTCACAGTCGCTGCAAGGGTAATACTTTCCCCCGCTTTTATTTCTTGCCTTCTTTAACCCATCCTCTGTAACTTGCGTAGCATTAACTTTTAATGCTTGGCAATTTCTGTGGGTGTGGTATACATCCGAATTCTTTGTGACGTACACATACTCTGTGCTCTCCGTGGGCGCTTTATATCCTACATAGGTTTTTGAATAAAACCTGTTAGCAAGCCTAATCCCGTTAAATCCCGGTATATTTATAGGCGGCTTAACCTGGTATGTAGCCAAAAGAGAGATTTCATCTCCTTGACCTCCGAATGAGGGAAGGCAAACAAAATAGTTTATGTGTTCATATACATTACTTTTTTCAACTTTAATTCTTACCATTTCTTCAGAAACCACAATTGTACCCACTCTTTCTATAAGACTTTCCTTTTCATCATTTGACAGAATAACCGACTTTGGATAAGAAACGCTTACCATCTTTGATCCGACTTCATTCACTATCGAACCAATCGTTGAATGGATTCTGATTACATCGATAATCCATATAAAGGAAAAGAAAAACGTAACAACAATCGGGAAAAGCATTAATGCTTCAACCGTCGCCGAAGCGCTATGCCCTCGATTTTCTTTAGGAGAATGGCTGCGCTGTCCTTTTCGATGCGATAGCTTTAAGAGAAACCTTATAAAAAAGTCCGAGAGAGAAGAATCCTTTCTTATTGTTGTAGTTTTTTGTACTCTCTTTTTTCCCGAAAAGGACATCGCGACCATCCTCCTATTCTTCAATATCGTATTTTCTCGTTGCCATATACTCATAGCCAAAATCGCTTGTAACGTATGAAGTAGCCTTCCAGGCATCAAAGCAATTATCAAGCCTGAAATTAGGGTTATTGGTGCTCTTTCTTACGTTTTGCTCGCACACATTCATAAACCTGTTTGTAAGTGTCTTTGTATCAACTGTATAAAGAAACATTCTTAAATAGTCTTTATACTCAAATCCTTCTTCATATCCCTCTTCAGAATGGTTGCTTGATACCGGATTTAGAAAAGTAGTCTTCCATTCGGAAGGAGCTTTTCCAAGGGGGACCTTTTCTCCCGATAATAAAAGCCAAACGTCATTTTTGCTTTCATTAAAAATCCACACCGTCTCTATCAAAACAGCAATTGGCTTAGCCAGTTCCGGATTTAGGCAAAGCGTTGCTATTGCCTGGGATAGACCTTCAATCTCTTTAATCGTCACCTTATCTTTATAAAGCTCTGTTGCATTGGAAGCTGTCCGTAACACAAGCAATAGATTTACCATGCTCTCTATGTTTTTTGCATCGGCTTCCATTCCGGTTATTAAGTATTCGGATTCATATTTGAGAGCCGTATTCGGCATCTCTGAAACAAAATTTCCACAATACGTTAAAACGTATTCAGTGAAGAAAAGTTTATCCGCTAAATCGGATTCTTTATCCTGCTTTATATTTCCTTTATTTAAGTTCCTTGATTCTATTAGGTCTTCTTCTCTGTAAGCATTCTCCGATATAAAGGAAATGTCTTTGTAAATAAGCCTTATGGATGAAAGCAGGGAAACATCGCTTCTGTCCATTAAGAATTCATCGGATGAGCTAATCCATTCTTCTATTTGAAAGGGGGGATTATCTCCGATATCACTTTTTGCCTTTTCAATTTTCTCTCTATACTCATCCTCGCTGTATTCTTCCAAAGCATCCATGGATTTTTCATACAGTTTAAATAAATCAACTATCCCATATTTGTATCTCATCCATTTTACTGCCTGGTTTAACACAGCTTTCCCGTTTTCATCCGTCGCAAACCTTATTTCCTTTGTCTCTACATCATTGCATGTAAGGCTTAAGAAATCTTTTCCTCCCATTACTACCATGGGATTTTCATAAAAGTTTTTATTCATGAAATTCTTAAAGTGCTCTTCCGATAAAATAGGTCCCGAAGCTTTGCTTCCATAGCCTGCGTCCACAAAGATTAGATTGTAGTTTTCCCATAGCTCTCTTTGATACTGAGCAAATGTGGATCTTATACATACGTCGGCGCTTTCTTTTACCTTTAGCCTTATGGCGCTTTCCCTTACTCCGTAAACCAAGGCTAAAATTAAGGATAAGCATAAAGAAATTGCAATGGCAAAAAATACCGTTATATATCCTCGCTTCATAGCTTGTCTGTTTGGCTTGAAATCTTTGTAAACAATGAATTTACGATTTTTGTAATTTCTGTTTTAAAAATCACTACAAGTGCCACCAATACAACGATAATTAGGATCACTTCAACGGTTCCCATACCGTCTTCTTCTTTTAAAAAGTCTTTAAATGTTTTCATTTTTTCTCCTCTCTACATGGTCCAAAAGGCCGGAACCATAATAATTATTAAAATATCTATTAAAAGGAACATCATTGGAAACAACAACTTTGTTCCTGCCTCTTCGCCTTCTTTTATGGCTGTCTGCTTTTTATAAACAAAAGCCCTTTCCGATTCTTCTTCCAATAGTTTCTTTAGACTGCTGCTGCCTTTTCTTAGGTTCTGAGAAAGAAGGGCCGTAAACCTTACCATTTCCGTAGTTTTTACTCTTTCCCCAAAATGTCTGTATACTAAAGGCTCGGATATACCGCTTTGAAGCTCATTTATTGATACTCCCATTTCCGCATATAAAGGGCTTTTCTTTCCTTTCTTTTTTAAGCCTTCAAGATATATGGCATTCCAGACATTTCTTATTGTCATTCCCGTTGCCTGGTATAAAGACATCTTTTGAAGCAGAGCCGGGTACTCTTTCATTATTTCTTTTTTTCGCTTTTCGTTTGCCTTTTTTTCATCTTTCTTTTGCCCTAAAATGCAAGCAACAGATGCCACAAACGCTCCGAATAAATATATTGGATTTCTCTTTTTTTCGGGCACTCTGTAGCCAACAGTCTTTCCGTCTATTTCCTTAGGAAGATACACTTTACTGTCAGCCACATTCAATGAATCTCTAAGCTTAGCCATTAGTTCATTTTTATACGCCCTCATCATCACACCGGGTCCCGGTTTTACCAGGACTTTAACAATAAGAGAATCGTTAAAATCTTTGTATTGTGCAAAAATGTTAACTTTAAGGACAGATTCTTTGGTTGTTAGTATCTCTCCTGTTTCGCTAACTATCGTATTGTCATCAAATGAAAAGGAAAAATCAAAGGGTAAGCCTTTTAGCTTTTCATACAGGTTTAAGTCATCCGTAATGTCTGTCAGTTCTTTATTTTCCCCAAGCATCTCTTTGATAATTCGCTCTTTATTGCTTTCAAAGAGTTCTTTACATTCTTCTAATGTGTAGTCTCTTTGATTGACACTAAACTCTATATCTTCGATTACCAGGCCGTCAACATTGGCTTCCAAAACATATTTACTGCTTTCTTCATTCGGCCCATTTCTCTGTATGATATCCTCCATTTCAACAGAGGCTTCACCGGAAAAAAAGTAGAGTAGAATACCTGTTACAAAGATTAGAGCTGCTATGATTCCTGTTCTTTTATCTATTTTCATACTTCTATATCCAATATCCTTTTTCCGACATACACAGCCCCCATATATCCAAGAAGGCAAGCTGTCATTAGAATTCTTCCTTTGTAATCTTGATAAAGAACATTAAAATATCCAACGGAGGTTACTTCCAAATACATCATTATAAAAAATGGCATAATTTCCATAATTCTCAGTTCCAGCTTCTTTTCGGACAATAATGTATCTATTTCTTTGTCAACGTTTATTCCTCCGCGTATCCTTTCCGCGGTATTAAGAAGAACCTCCGTGATATTTCCACCGTTACGCTTGGCGCTTTTACACACTTCGCTAAAAAGCAAAATGTCTTTTTCATGGCTTCTTTTCGCCAAGTCTTCAATTAAATCTTCCAAGGTAATGTTTATTTCCATTCCCTTTTTGATTCTCATTATTTCATCTGCCATAAGGCTGTTTTCGCCGTAAAAAAGCTTTATGTCTTTATAGGCTTCCAAAAAAGCATTTTCTACCGAATATCCTGCTTTAATATTTACGCTTACGCTAAAAAGCACTTCCGAAAACTCTTCTACAAGTTTTTTCTTCCTTTTCTTAATAAGCATGTTTTTATAGTATTTAAAAAATAAGTAAAACCCCGGGCTTAGTAAAAGAAACACCACCCATGATCGATAAAAGAAATATGAGATTGCCACTGTCCCCAATGCATATATACCTATTGCCAACGCCCATTCTTTTTTCGATAACTCATATTTAAGATAGTCCATTAAAGCTTTCCCAATCCTTTAGTTTTTTGCTGTTGTATAGATCATTTATCTTTTTTAATTCGTCTTTATCCCATTCGTATAAAGTCCGAAGTTTTACTTCTCCATCTATAAATCCTTCCACTTCACAAATCTGAAGCACCACTCTTTTTCTGTTTCTAAGTCTTCCTAAGTGAACAAAAATATCTATAGCACCGGCTATCTGTCCCCTGATTGCATATAAAGGAATATCCATTCCTCCAAGCACCATAGTCTCAAGCCTGGAAATCATGTCTTTTGCCGAGTTTCCATGTCCTGTTGATAAAGACCCGTCATGGCCCGTGTTCATAGCCTGAAGCATATCGACAGCTTCCGCTCCTCTTACCTCTCCTACTATCACTCGGTCCGGGCGCATTCTTAAAGCTGACTTAATCAAATCTCTTATACTTATATTTGTGCATTCATCACTGACAGCATTTCTTGTTTCAAGCCTTACTATGTTTTCTGCTTCCAAAAGCTGTAACTCTGCTGAGTCTTCGATGGTTATTATTCTTTCTTCTTTCGGGATGTATTGAGAGAGGGCATTTAGAAAGGTTGTTTTTCCCGTTCCCGTTCCTCCCGAAATAAAAATATTGTATTTTGATTCCACCAATCTTTTTAAAAAATCGGATGCTTCTTCTGATATAGATCCGTATTCCACAAGCCTTTCCATTGTGATTGGATCGTTTGGGAATCTTCTTATCGTTACAATCGGTCCGTTTATTGCAATAGGGGAAAGCACGATATTAACTCTTTCTCCGTTTGATAATCTTGCGTCTTGTATGGGAGATGCTTCATTAACTGCTCTGTTACATCCTGCCACCATGGCCTGAATAACATCTTCAAGCTTTTCTTTTGATTCAAAGACTTTTTTAGACTTTTCTATAACGCCACGCTTTTCGATGAAGATGTCTTTCTCTCCGTTAATCATTATTTCCGTCACTTCTTCATCATCTAAGTATTCCTGGATTACGTCGTATTTTCTAAGAGAGTTATATGCTTCATTTCTAAGAATCAATTCATCGGTAAGAGAAAGATTGTCTCTGTCTTCAAACCGCATCAGTGCATTATCGATTGCTTCATAGATTTCTTCTTCAGTCATTTCCCGCTCAAAATCCATTCCATCAACCACAAGCCTGCATATTTGTTTTTTCGCTGCCTCTATATCAATCTGCATTCTTTTCTTCCTCGTTATCAAAAGAAACTATTTTCTTTATGTAATTTGCAAATTCCGAATACGGTAGCATTTCAAACTCTGAAGGGATTTCTCTAAACTTTGGAATTGTAATATTCTCAGTTTTTGAAAGGATTTCTTCATATGCGCTTTCTTTTAGCATGTTTGTATATTGAGCAACTTTCGCGCTTGCTATTTTGTCTTCATCTGTAATGGTGTATACTCTGTCACATCTTTTTAAAACATCCAAAAGTCCGTTAACTTGCTCTGATAAATCCAAAATCACGTACTTGTAATTTGTCTTTTCCATGATATTTGTAAGTAGTCTGTTCCATTGCTCGGGATAAATCTCTGAGTATTTAACGTACGTTTTCGCAGGCGATATATAATCAAGATTTCCTATTCTTTCTTTCATGGAATCGATTCTGTCACCAAAGTTAACCGCTCCGCATTCGCTAAAATACAAAAGGTCGAAGATATCTCTTTTTTCCATCACCCTGCAAAGGCTCTCAAACCCGGAATATGTTTCAAAGTTTAGATATAAGGCCTTGTTTTCCTTTGAAAGAATCTGTCCCAAAGTCACTGAAAATGTAGTCTGGAAGCTTCTCTTTATAGGCGTGTAAACCCCGATAAGACATTTATCTTTTACTTCCTTTTTCTCGGCCTCTTCTTTTTCTGCATTTGCCAAAATTTCAATTGCCTGCTTAACAATCAAATCGCAGGGATTGTATTTGTATATGGCATCTTTCTTTTTCTTGTTATCTGAAAGAACAGCCACTGCCTTTACATTTTCGTTATCTTTAATGTCAAATTCTTCATCCTTAATGAGAAGATGTATTTTATTGCCTTTTAAAAATGTGTTTAATGCGTCATCCTTTGTAAAAAGAAACACGTTGAATTCATCACTGTAATTTTCAAAAACGTACTCATACATTCTTTCTATGTATGCGCTTTTGTTTCCACATAGTCCTAAATTTCTTTTTTCCACATAAACCTCCGCTATACCGTTTTTGGCAAGCCTAAATACACAGCCAGACAATATGCCGCCAAAATCGGTAATCCTAAGTGAACTTTCATTTTTACATTGGTCGTTTTCTTTGTTTTTTTAACTATTATTTGGATTATTGAAATTGAGCCGCCGATAATAAAAATCGACAGTAAATAAATTAACGGGTCTGTAACCGAAACAGCGGTTACCGCGATTAGCTTTATATCACCCGCTCCAAGCTTTCCCATCATAAAAAATGGGTACATAAAAAATACTATCATTGCACTTACTGCAAATTTTGTTGCCACTTCTTTTGCCGTATAAATCGGTGTTTTAAAAACCAGAAGGGAAATCATTTCTGACGCTGTAAAAATTATTAAACACGCTATCAGAAGAATGTTCGGTATCTTTTCTTTTCGAACATCATTTACTGCTGCCGCTATAAGTACCGTTACGGTCCCGGCAGCTAACACATAATTCACTTATCACCACCGCCAATCTTTTTCCTTGGCTGCATTTGGAATAATATATCAACTTTTTTTCTTTGTAAACATCAAATTTTTAAATTTCTTATTTTTGTTAAAAATACCTAAAAATAAAAAACCAAAGGACCCGGCGTCTTCCGGGTCCCTTGATTTTACTGACTTTTTCGATGTCAAATCGTCTTTTATATCTTTTATATATCTTCTTATTTATTATTGCTATGCCAAAAATCCTCGATTTATATCTTTGCTTACAAAGGTTTCGTTTTTAAGATTCTTATTGTAAGTAAATCCGTTATAGATAGACTCTGTATGCTGCATAACAGGTTCGGATTTATCCAGTTCACTCACCTGCGAATAGGCATCTTTCAGCTTTGATAAGATACTCATCACGTGATACAAAGCGCCCTTATCATAATCTAAATATGCCTTTGTTAACTCATTAGAGCAAAAGATGTAAAGCTTTAATAAGTTGTGGCCGATTTCTAAGGATGTGTCCACCGAATTCATAAGCTCTCTTATGGTATCTCTTATTCGGTTTACTTCGGTTCTGAATCCTGAAAAATCAGCTTTTTCAATATCGCTCACAGCATCCTTTATGTATGTAATCGCAATGTCATAAAGGATTACTATCATCTGAGTTTTATTGGCCTGTGTAATTCGATAAGTGAAGTTCTGAATGGTTTCCTTTGTCATATATCACCTACTGTAACAACTGAAGTACAGAAGAAGGTCTTTCATTAGCCTGAGCAAGCATGCTTGTTGAAGCCTGCACCAATACCTGATCTTTAGTGTACTCAGTCATTTCTTCTGCCATGTCAACGTCCATAATTCTTGAATATGCGCCTGTCATGTTTTCTTCTGAAATATCCAAAGTACTTATTGTATGTTCAAGTCTGTTTTGGTATGCACCAAGACGGCTTCTTGCTTCATTAATGTACTGAAGGGTTTCTGTCATCTGATCAAGAAACTCTAAGGAATTTTCCTGAGTAAGGCAATCGATCTTGCTAAGGCCCAAAGATCTAAGGTCAATCTTTGCGATTCTTACGTCAAGTTCCTGTCCTTCGTTTGTTCCGATCTGAAGTCCCATTGAGCCAAGGCCTGTGATATCAAAGTTAATTTCATCGGTAGCTGTCACCGCTGCGTTTATATTGATGTTTTCAACTACCTGAAATTCCATTTCAAAGCCGTTAGGACCTGTAACGAAGATTCCGTCTCGCTTTAATGTATATTCATATGCATCTGCGGGTTCAAATCCTTCTCCAAATTCTATGTCAAAAGTTGTTCCGTCAATTTTAACCATTGCTTCGGGAGGAAGTGTATCGTCAATCAGTGTTCCGTCTTCTTTAAGGTTAGGAATTTCCTCAGGAATGATGTTTCCTTTTTCATCTAAAGTTGCAACGAGCCTCTTTATGGAATAATCGCCGCTTCTTACATCATCACTGTATGTAGCAACCTTAATGCTTAAGTTATCGGAATATCCTTTAACATCGAAGTTTCCGTTTAATAACACTTCTCCGTTATACATTGTTGTATCTGCAATACGTTCGATTTCAGATTTCAACTGCTTAATCTCATCGTCAATCATCTTACGGTCGTCATCCTGCATTGTTCCGGTGCTTGACTTAACTGCAAGTTCATTCATTCTCTGAATCATTTCTTCAACTTCTGTTAAAGCACCTTCAGCGATTTCAATAACGGATACACCGTCCGATGAATTCTGGTTTGCTGTTTCCAAGCTTCTGATCTGGGCATTCATTCTTTTTGCCATTGCAAGACCTGAAGCATTGTCTTTAGCGTGGTTTATTTTAAGTCCTGATGATAATCTTTCAAGTGAATTTGAAAGAGCTTTATCGTTTGTTTTAAGATGGCTGTTTGCTATCATTGCTGATATGTTGTAATCAATCCTCATTTAGGTCATCCTTTCATGCTTTCAAGAAATTTCTTTGCAATATCATACAATTCATTCGAAGAAACTTCCGTGTTTTCTCTCATGGGGATTCTTGAAAGAGTCAAATCATTGTCCGGTGCGGCTGTCCATATCGCACTCACCTTTGTACTTAGTTTATCGGCTACTTTTTGCATTTTAGTAACGGCTTCTTTTAAATTACATGCAATATATCCGTTAATTTCTCCTTTTTGCATGTAAAGTCTTGCGCTCACTCGTCCGTATTCTTCATTTTCAAAAGAAACTGCTACGTTTGGATCTTCCTTAGAGTTATGCACAAGCTTCACGTTTACGGAGGTCACTTGTCCACCGATTTCCATTGGAACTTCGTAGTTTTCGTTAAAAGCATAGCTTTTTGCAAGGCTTAACTGCATGTGAACGGCTTGAAGGGCTCTTACGTCGATGTAACTGTCTTTAATCATGCACTCATCGTAAACTGCTCTCTTACATTCGCTTATCATTTCATCGTAAGCTTCGTAAGTATCTTCCTTTGTGCTTATTTCATCTGTAAACTTAAGTGCCTTTTCTTTTGCCCTTCCTTCTGATGCTTCGGTTGCCTTTTCAAATGCTTTGCCTCTCTTCTTTTGAAGATTTAAGGCAGCTTCAAGATTCTGCGCTGTGACAGGAATATCATTCATCACGAGTTCCGTTACGGTTTCCTTTGGTGCATCAAGAGCTTCTCGTATTTCATCAAGCTTATGAGAAAGCCATTCTTTTTGAAGTACGTCTGTAGGGTCATCGCTTACCAAAGCTTCATACTTTTCACCTACCGTTACATCCATACCTTTGTGCTTTTGTGTTTTATAAGCGGTCTTTAGATTTTCAAAGTTAAGCTCCCACCCTGCATTTATAACACTTCCTACCGCTGCGGCTTCTGTTTTTTCCATTTGGTGGAAAAATCTGTAGACTTCAATGTACTCTTTTCTTTCTAAAGGAGTAATTTCATTATCCCTTTCAAGCTTATATAAAAACTTTGAGTACTTCTCAATCTCTTCGCTCTGGTTATCCGTCTTTTCATCAAGATATTGATTAAGTTCATCAACGCTCATCTTGATAGGCGATCTTCCGTCTCTTATAAGCTTAAGAGTATCGTAAGGTGTAAGCCTTGTGATAACACCTTGTAACTTTCTGTCTGCTTCTTTGATGGCATCAATATTGTCTTTACTTATGGGCATGCTGTTATATCCTAAGATTCTAACGACACGTGTATTTTCTTTTGTATCTTCAAGGCCCATCTCTTCAAGGATTGAAGAAACATTTCTAAATGCCTTCTTTATTGAATCGCCGAGATCTTTTCTGACTTCGGTCTGAACCTTTTCATAAGCAACACCTGCTATATCATAGCGCTTCTTTATAGGCTCTGCCGCTTCTTTAACTTCAGTAAGAGTCATCAAAGAAATCTTTGGAGCGACCGGGGCTATAATTGCAACAGGCATTTCATTAATTGCTTTTACCGTTGTCTCTACTCTTTCGATTTCAACGGCTTCTGTAAACGCCGGTGTCTTTTCGATTTCTTTTAATTTTTCAACATATTCTTCCAAGGCCTTGGTATCGATTTTATATCCGCTTTTTATAAGCAAAAGATTTGCCTCAGTCATCATCTTTAAGCGGGTCTCTTCCATAATCCTTGTTTCTTTGACAAACTCTGAGCTAACTATAGTATCAAGCTCGTTTGTAAGCCTTACTGCCTCTGAATATATGCTTTCTTCTTTTATGACACTTGCGTCTTTTGGAAGATTGCCTTCTGTTATAGCTATAGCAATTGATTTTGAAATCTTTTCATCTGTCAAAGGCAAAGAAACCTGATTGATTTCATTTAATCTTTCAAGATTCTCTTCATTTACGGGAAGGGATTTACTTACAAGCCATTTGGCATTATCTACATTTTCTTCCGTCACATCAATTTCCATATCGGATAAAAGCTTAATTACTTCTTCCTTTAAAGCTTCATCCGATACTTCTGTTCCTTTTTTGGCAATGTATCCTTTCGCTTCGATGTTAAAATATTCTCCGCCTCTTGTTTTAACATCATCGCAAACGCTGTGCTTTGAAAGGTATATATTATCAATTGTAAGTTCAAGGTCATTTAACAAAAGAAATCTCTTCATTTCATCTGACATCTCTGTCAGCTCTTTAGCCATTCCGGCTACTTCAGAAATCTCTTTACACATATCCTCTGTTACTGATACGTCTTCTTTTGTAAGCTCAGCTGCAATTGTTTCAAGGCCTGTTAATTCCTTGATTGTTTCGCTATCCAGAGTATCTGTAAAGCCTTTAATGTCAGCTCCGCCTCTTGCCATTTCAAGCTTAATTTTATCAATAATGGTGACTGCATCTTCCACTTCCATAGCCTCAGGCTTTTCACCTGTAGCTACCATTTTTGCATAATCTTCATCAGACATGCTTGCTGACATAACTGTCATGTAATCCTGCGTAACATCCACATCAGTCGCCATTGCCTTTGTCTTTACTTCGCCTAGTGACTTAAGAGCACCTTCATAATTTCCGGTTTCTCCCTGCACGGATTTTTCTTCATAAAAAGAACCGATTCCTTTTGTCTTATTGCTTGAATCGGTAGTAAATGACTTATTTAATCTTTCAATCTGTCGGTTTGAATTGTCGAACGAAATTCTCATAGTAATCTCCAAAACGGCATCCTTGCATTTCACCTTCTTTACACGAAAAAAGGCAAGCGAATCATTCGCTCACCTTATATTTCGGCTGTTTTTCTGTTTTTCTTAACTAGTATTCAAACACTAATGCAGAATATGGCGGTAAATCAAGAGTTAGGGCATATGGCTGATACTCGCATCCTCCCTTAACGGCTTTAATTTCTTTTTCTACTTCGTTACCGTTTCCTCCAAACTTTGCATCATCTGAATTAAGTATAAGCTTATACTTTCCTGCTTTAGGAACTCCAAGCTTATATCCTTCCCACTTCATGGGGGTCATATTCATTACAAAGAGTAAACATCTTGGATCGGCTTCTGTTCTTCTTATAAATGAATAAGTGCTTCTGTCTTTATCATCCGCATTCATCCATTCAAAGCCCTTCCAGCTGTTATCATCGGTATATAGGCACGGGTACTCTCTGTACATTTTTAAAAGTTCGCTTACGTAATCCTTTAATCCTCTATTCAAAGGATTTTCAAGCATGTACCAGTCAAGCTCTCTTTCTTCGCTCCATTCTCGCTCCTGTCCAAAGTCCTGTCCCATGAAAAGAAGCTTCTTGCCGCAGTGACCAAACATGAACGTATATCCGGCGCGAAGATTTGCATATTTATCTACCTTAAATCCCGGCATCTTTTCAACCATTGAGCACTTTAAATGCACCACTTCATCGTGAGATAAAGGCAAGATGTAATTTTCGTATTCGTTATAGCTCATGGCAAAGGTCATGTTATAGTGGTTATCTTTTCTAAAGTAGGGATCTAACTTCATGTATTCACAAAAGTCATGCATCCATCCCATATTCCACTTATATGAAAATCCAAGTCCGTCTTCTTCAACGGGGCCTGTAATCTTCGGCCATGCTGTAGATTCTTCCGCTATAGTCATAAATCCGGGATATTCTTTATGCACAATTGAGTTTAAATGCTTAAAGAACTCAATTGCTTCAAGGTTCTTGTTATCGCCGTATTTATTTGGCACCCATTCGCCTTGTTTCTTTCCATAATCAAGGTAGAGCATTGATGCTACGGCGTCTACTCTTATTCCGTCTACGTGGAATTCTTTTATCCAGTAAAAGACATTGGCAATAAGAAAGTCTACGATTTCTTTCTTTGAATAATTAAATATCTTTGTGCCCCATTCAGGATGCTCTCCAAGCCTGGGATCGGGATGCTCAAACACAGCTCCTCCGTCAAAGTTTGCAAGGCCGTGGGCGTCTTTAGCAAAATGGGCGGGCACCCAGTCTAAGATTACTCCGATACCGTTTTTATGAAGAGTGTTTACAAGATACATAAAGTCTTTCGGCTCTCCGTATCTTGATGTGGGTGCATAATATCCCGTAACCTGATATCCCCAAGAGCCGTCAAAAGGATGCTCTGCAATGCCCATAAGCTCTATGTGGGTATACTTCATTTCCTTTAAATATTCAACTATTCTGTCTGTGAATTCTCTGTAAGAATAATAGCCTCCGTCTTCTTTTCCCGGATGCTTCATAAAAGAACCTATCTGGCATTCATAAATGGCAAGGGGCTGCTTAAACATGTCCTGAGAATCCCTTTGCTTTATCCATTTTGAATCTGTCCATTTAAATCCGTTTAGGTTATAAATCTTAGATGCGGTTCCCGGTCTTTTTTCTGCATAGTTTGCAAACGGGTCCGCTTTATAGAGAGTACTTCCGTCTTTTGCTTTTATGAAAAACTTATAAAGCTGGTTTTCTTTGACGCCTTCAACAAAGCCGTCCCATATTCCGCTGTCTTCAAGCTTTTTTAACGGAATATCCCATTCTTTCCAATCATTAAAATCACCAATCACATATACTTCTTGTGCATTGGGCGCGTAAACAGCAAAATATACCCCGTCCTTACCATCTACGTTACAAGGGTGAGCACCCAGTTTTTTGTATATTTCATAATGGGTGCCCTCGCCAAATAAATATCTGTCTGTCTCAGTGATAGCAATTGGATTCATCTTTTGACTTCCCCTTTACAAGCTTTATTCTGAAAAATCCTTCTCCTTAAGAACTAACATATCATTATCGTCGTAACGCTTGCCAACCAAAACATCCACAAAGTGTTTTACGTTTTTCTTGGTAGCTTTTTCGATTGCTTCATCAACCATTTCTCTTACTTCGGTAACTGTTACAGCGTGCTGGTTTGTCTGTCTTTCATCAATTCTTGTATGAAGGGCAAGCATTCCCATTTCATCTATTGCATATTCTTTGCTGTAAGCATATCCCTTTGCGTAAGCTACAAGCTCTTTGTTTGTTAAAGACTCAATATCCATTGAAACGTCGAATGCTTCAAGGAATCCTGCATTTTCCATTACAAACTTATGCTTTGTACGCTTAATCATTGTAAGGATAATGAACAATCTCTTGTTTTTATCACTTACTACTTTCCTTATTGATTCAAGGGTTTCTTTTCTTAATTCGTTTGCATCCTGAATTATCAAAGCACCGTCATCAAGTTTGGAAAGAGTTTCTTCCGCATCCTTTGCATTTAAGGTGCTGGCTTTAATCTTGGCAACTTTTCCTCCGATTGTATCTTTGGAAGCAAGCTCCATGATTATTGCCTTAGCTAAGTCAACACCGCTGTCAACATCATCACTTCCGATAATAACGTTTCCGTGACCGCCCTCTAATGATGCTCCTGCCAAGACTTGCTTTAATTGCTCTCTTCCTACTTCGTTTTGGATGTAGGCTTCAAAGCGTTCTTCCTGCTCTTCGGTAAAGCCGGATGCTCTTACTTCTTCCTTATATTCTTCGCTTTCTTCGTATACTTCTTCTGCTTCTTCGGCTGTAGAGTCAAGAGGCTCAGCATCTACATTTTCTTCCACACCTTCTTCGGATTCTACAATTTCGTCCATACTATCTGTGGATTCTACAGTTTCATCCTCAACTTCCGAGGATTCTTCTACAAGACCGGCTTCTTCTTCGACGGGCTCCTCAGTAGTTACTTCTTCCTGTTTCTCTTCTTCTATGGCTTCTTCAAATTCTTCTTCAGTAGGTCCGTCGATTATGACTACTTCTTCAGGAACTTCAGCATTTAACTCTTCCGCTTCGTCCTCAAATACTTCTGCTTGCTCGTCTACATTTTCTTCCACATCTTCTGTAGGCTCTTCTTCAAAGAAAACTTCTTCATGAGCACTCATTGCGGCAAGGTCCTGCATATCTCTTTCTTCGCTTGCCTCTGCAAATGCCATAAGATAATCGATTTCTTTATCATCATTATTATCTGTAGTTTCTTCCGAAACGATTTCTTCGGGCTCAGATATTTCTATCTTTTCTTCATCTTCATTTAAATAAGGTGTTCTGTCAAAGGAAAGCTCTTCGGGTGTTGGCTCTTCTTCAACAAGAATTTCTCTTATGTCATTTCCCGATTTTTCATTATCATCACTTGATACGGGATTAGTGGCAAGGATTGCAGCCTCTGCTGCCATAGCGGCTTCACCGAGGTTATTTGAAAATGATTCGATAGAAAGGCCTTCATCCGTTAAGTTGTTTTCTTCTTCCTTTGTAAGCTCAACTCTATCGCTATTCTTTACTTCGTCTTCAAGCTTTTCTAAAAGGCCGTCCTTTGAAGTCTCGTCAAAGCTTTTAAACATGCCGTTTGTCTGCTGGATGACTTTTCTACGCATGTCTTCACGCCACTTTTTCTCGCTTGCGTTCTTCATGCGCTCCCATTCAGACAATACTTCTTCAATGCTTATCTGACCGGTTATCTGCTTTTCAACCATTTCCTGCTCGGGAAGGTTAAAGCTTATCTGACCGTCACCTTCCATGGAAACCATATCATCGTAATTAGGGAAGATGATTGCGGGATTCTTGCTGGAGCGAGGCATTACTTCATGCATCTCATCTAAGTTCTTTTGAGGCATAACAGTACGGCTTATGGAAGGTTCTTTCCTTAAGCCTGCTTCAACGTCCTTTATGCTAAAGATCTTTGTTTCATCTGAAGGAGTGTTATCCTTAATAACAAAGGGTTCTTCTTTTTTGATTTCTTCTTGAACCAAAGGAATGTCCAAATCCTGAGTATTATCTACAGGATTCTTTAAGTATTCTTCATAAGCCTCATTTAAATCAGGCTCCTTGTAAGGCTCTTCCTCTGTTTCTTTAGGTTCTTCTGTTTCTACTTCTTCTTTTGGCGCTTCTTCCATAACAGGTTCTTCGAAAACTACCCGTTCTTCCTGTTTAGGCTCTTCTTTTAAAGCACTATCGGGAATTTCGGGAATGGGCTGAGTGTCATCGTACAAAACTTCAGCCAAGCTGTTTGCAAGCTCTTTTTGAAGATCGATTGTATTAAACTTGCTTACATCCATATCCTTAACAAGCACTTCATTTGCTTTAGGATCTGTAAGTCTTCTGTAAATAACATCCTGCTCTGCGGAAAGAGGCTGATGCAAAGCCTTTAATTCAAGGGCTTTTATAACATACTTTCCTTCGCCGAAATAAATAACTATCTGGTCACATTCTTCGACGCACTTATCGCCATATCCCATCATGTGATAAAGATATGCAAGCTCGTACATCCATTTTTCTTTACACTCGTACTGCTGAAGCTCTTCCAATACGCCGATTCTTTCTTCAAGCCCTACTTCCTGAGCGGTGTAAAGTTTATACTTTAACACAAATCTGCCGGTATCTCTTGGAGCTACCGCCACAAATTCCTTGTAATATTCAATAGCGTTTACAACGTCTCCAAGCTTAATGGACAATTCACACAAAGAATAAAGAATCATCCTTCCACCCGGATTTCTCTGATAAGCAAGCATTAAGACGTCTCTACTGTCTTCAAAACGCTTACACATTTTATATAGGTCGCTTATCGTACATAACATCATACTATTGCGGACGTTACGCCACTCAATGGTATCTGCTATCTCTACGGCCTCTCTGTACTTTTTCGCCTGTATTAATGCCCTGATTTCGTCTGCGCGGACTTTGTATTCGTACTTATCCAACTTTCTAATCCCTTTTCCTAAGGCTATGTATAGTTCCCCTATAATATAAAAGTGTATCACACGATATAGTCAAAGTCAAAAAAAAAGACCACAAAATATTGTGGTTTAAGGAAGTATTAATATTATCAGGAAAGAAACAAAAAAGCCACAAACCTGCACTTAGCTAAGCTTGCGACTAATTTAGTGCGCCTTCAGGGACTCGAACCCTGGACACCCTGATTAAGAGTCAGGTGCTCTACCAACTGAGCTAAAGGCGCATGTTTATTTGATTTGCGTCACTCACAACGCAAGTAAGAATATATCACACGGATAATTTTTTTGCAAGACTTTTTTAAAAAATTTTTTTATATTTTTTTAACGCCCCTCAGAGTTTCAAAAAACTGCCTTTTTTAAGCCTTTTCTTTACAAATTTACCGCATATTTTTTTTGTGATAAAATAATACGAAACCGAAATTAAAAAAGAGGCAACTAAATGATTTTTGATTCTCACTCCCATTACGATGATGAGGCCTTCGATGAAGACAGAGATGAGCTTTTATCATCCATGGCTTCAAAAGGTGTAGGCGACATTGTATGCGCCGCAGCGTCTTGGAATTCACTAAAAAAAATAAAGAACCTGTGTGAAAAGTATCCTTTCTTACACCCTACTTACGGCATTCATCCTGAAAATGTGGATGAGCTTACCCCCGAAAGAAGGCCTGTGCTTGAAGAAATGATAAAGACTCTCTCCCCTGTTGCAATCGGAGAAATCGGTCTTGATTACTATTATGATACTTCCACAAAAGAAGCTCAAAAAGAAATCTTTATCTATCAGCTTGAGCTTGCAAAGAAATATGACCTTCCCGTAATTGTGCATTCAAGGGAAGCCACAATGGATACTCTTAATATAATTAAGGAACATACTCCTCAAAAAAAGGGCGTCATCCATTGCTTTTCTTCTTCCTTGGAGATTGCAAAAGAATATGTAAAAATGGGTTTTTACATCGGAGTCGGTGGCGTTGTTACCTTTAAAAACTCAAAAACCTTAAAAGAAGTAACAAAAGGCATTCCTCTTTCTTCTATATTAATAGAGACAGATTGCCCTTACCTTGCACCCGTTCCCTTTAGAGGCAAAAGAAACGATTCTTCTTACCTTACATACGTGGCGGAAGAAATTGCATCGTTAAAAGAAATCACAAGCGAAGAAGTGATAAAAGAAACTGAGCGAAACGCAAGAACACTTTTTAATTTATAGGAAAACAAAATGGCAAATTTAGGTATACCTTCAAATACTTTTCAAATCTTAGAAAAATATAACTTTAACTTTCAAAAGAAGTTTGGTCAAAACTTTTTGATTGATACAAACATTTTGGAAGGAATAGTTAAAGGAGCGGAAATCACAAAAGATGACTGCGTCCTTGAAATCGGTCCCGGCATTGGCACCATGACCCAGTATCTTTGCGAAAATGCAAAGTTTGTAATCGCTGTTGAAATTGATAAAAACCTCATTCCTATTTTAAATGACACATTAAGCGAATACTCAAATAAGGTCATTATCAATGAGGACGTTTTAAAGCTTGATATTAACGAGCTTACGAATAAGTACAATAACGGAAAGCCTATAAAGGTGGTTGCAAATCTTCCTTATTATATTACGACCCCTATTATCATGGGGCTTTTTGAAAGCCACGTGCCCTTAGATTCAATTACCGTTATGGTGCAAAAAGAAGTGGCAGATCGTATGAAAGTCGGCCCCGGCACCAAAGATTACGGTGCACTTTCTTTGGCCGTTCAGTTTTACTCAAGGCCCGATATCTTAATGATTGTTTCGGCAAATTGCTTTGTGCCCCGCCCTAATGTAGATAGCGCTGTAATAAAGCTTACTCTCCACAAAGAAATGCCTGTTACGGTTAAAAATGAAGCTTTAATGTTTACACTTATTCGTGCCGCCTTTAACCAGCGAAGAAAAACCATGGTTAATGCCCTTACCAATGCAGGCATTAATAATGTGACCAAAGAAAACGTATTGTCCGCTCTTGAAAAAATGAACCTTCCCGCCACCATTCGCGGAGAAGCCCTTACATTAGCCGAATTTGCCACTCTTTCGGATTATTTAAGCTAATGATTGACATTTTAAAGTTTTAGTCCGATAATAGTTATCAAATAATTTAGCGACTTAACTTGTTAAAGAGTTAAAAGGAAGGAGAATTGACATGCAAAAAGCAAATATCGATTGGGCAAATATCGGTTTTGGATATATCCCTACCGACAAGCGATATGTTTCAAATTTTAAGAACGGAGCCTGGGATGAAGGAATTCTAACTTCCGATGATAAAGTCGTGATTAGCGAATGTGCGGGTGTATTACAGTACGCACAGACTTGTTTTGAAGGCTTAAAAGCTTACACAACAGAAGACGGAAAAATAGTTTGTTTCCGCCCCGACTTAAATGCCGAAAGAATGGTAGACAGTTGTAAAAGACTTGAAATGCCTGTATTCCCCGTAGAGAGATTTCTTGATGCTGTAGATAAAGTAGTTTCAGCAAATGCAGCATTTGTACCCCCTTACGGATCCGGCGCTACATTATATATCAGACCTTATATGTTTGGTTCTTCACCTGTTATCGGTGTTAAACCTGCAGAAGAATATCAATTCAGAATGTTCTGTACTCCCGTTGGACCTTACTTTAAAGGTGGCGTAAAGCCTCTTACCATCAGAGTTTCAGACTTTGACAGAGCCGCTCCTCACGGAACCGGTCACATCAAGGCAGGTCTTAACTACGCAATGAGCCTTTACGCAATCGTTGATGCTCATGAGCAGGGATTTGATGAGAACATGTACCTTGATGCCGCTACACGCACTAAGGTCGAAGAAACCGGTGGTGCAAACTTCTTATTCGTAACAAAAGACGGAAAAGTTGTTACACCTAAGTCAAACAGCATTTTACCTTCAATCACTCGTCGTTCACTTATGTACGTAGCAAAAGAAATTCTCGGACTTGAAGCAGAAGAAAGAGAAGTTTACGTAGACGAGCTTAAGGACATGGCAGAATGTGGTCTTTGCGGTACGGCAGCAGTTATTTCACCTGTAGGAAAGATTGTAGATCACGGTAAAGAAATTTGTCTTCCTGCCGGAATGGCAGAAATGGGACCTGTCACAAAGAAGCTCTACGATACCTTAACAGGTATCCAGATGGGCCGCTTGGAAGCACCTAAGGGTTGGATTCACGAAATCGTATAATATTAAAAGAAGCTTGGGAAACCCCAAGCTTCTTTTTTATTTGCCTTCCTTTAATTCTCCCGGATGTACAAAGAAAAGATATATTAAGGAAAGCACCACTATTCCCGCTCCCACTATGGCAAAGCTGTTTATGTTTTCTGCAAAGTTAAAGATTGAAAAGAACCATGAACCTAATGGCATAAACATTACAGCAACCGTAAATATTACGCTAAACACTCTTCCAAGAAATTCTTCCGCCACATTAACCTGCACATAAGACATAAGGTTAATGTTAAAAATCGTGAGCGACGCTCCAAAGAGCACTATCGGAAGCAAACATAAAATCTGGTTTCTTGGTATGTTTACAAGAGGCACCAGTAGTAAGGATGCTCCGTTTAATCCAAGGAAAATCGTAAGAGAAGAATACTTATTTGAAAAGCTTGATGGAATCTTTGAATTTATCAAAGAGCCAAATATTGCTCCTATTGCTTCTGCTGCCATAGCTTTTGCATAAAAGCCCTCAAATACTCCTTCATACATAATGTCCGTGTATGGTAAAAGCAAATTGTATCCTGCTAAAAAGAAATTTACTAAAGCAGATAACACCAATAAAGCAAAAACAGGCTTTTCATTGTAAAGGTATTTTAAACCTTCTTTTATATCCTTTATAATGTTTTTCTTTTCCTTGCCATCTTCCTTCTTTTCCTCGCTCTCAAGCTTTACAAGTAAGCATTCCGAAATAGCGGAAATAAAGAACGTGATTGCATTTATAATAAGTGAGCCCCTTGCTCCCACCAAAGACATAAGCGCCACTCCAATGATGGGCCCTGCCATGCTTATAAGTTCCTTTCCGGCATTTGAAATAGAATTATACTTAACGATTCTTTCTTTACTTACCATCTCTCGTACAATTGCTTTAAATGTGGGAGAGCTGAAGGCAAAGATTAACGCCAAAAAAGCATTTGCCGAAATGAGCGCAACCGCTACAAGCTTTGACTGTACAAAGAAACTGGCTATTAGGCATACAATCGCGCTTAATAAATCCGTGGTAATTAATATCTTTTTTCTTTTTCCCCCATCGGCTATCGCTCCGCCGATAAGGTTAAAAATAATCTGTACGATGGTCTGCGAACTTTGATACAATGCAAGCACCCATGAGCTTTTTGTAAAAGCATGCACCAGCACAACACTGTTTACATAGTCAAATACTATGTCTCCTATTTTGGAAGTCCATCTTCCAAAAATAAGTAATCCTTCGTTTCGCTTAGACTTTTTTTCTGTCATTCTTGTAACCTCTTCTTCTTTTCTTTTCAGATAGGTTATCATAGCAAAACAAAGGATTTTATTTTGTTGCAAATATGCAATTTTTATTTTACAAATTTTTCGAAATCTTTTTTATAGTTGTTCGCAAGATTCTCGGAACCGACCCATTCAAAAATTTGAATAGCCCTCTTCATTTCTTCGATTCCTGTTTCTTTCTTTTCTTCTTTATAATCGAGCATTCCTGATAAAAACAAATGAATCGTACGCTTATATAAGTCTGTTTCATCTGTTATTAACTTGATTGTTTTTTCTTTATAATATTCTGCTACATCAAGCGCATCTCTGTAGACACAAGTCTCAAAGATATTTAAAAGTGTAATCAAGACAACGCTCTTTTGGGATCCTATTTCCCTGTAAAACTCTTGCCTTTTAATTATTTCCTGCCCCATTTTATGAAGAAGCGGAATATCTATAAATAAGTACAAATTTCCGATAAGAATGATTTCATAATAGTTCCATTCTTCTGTCGTAAAAAGATAATCTGCTATTTCATCTATGTATTCTTTAGGAAAAGGAATTGATTCATCACACTTACATATAAAGCCCTGAAGCAAAATCACATTCAAATGATATCTATAAACGTCCGGATTCTTACTAAACTTTGCTTCTTCTTCAAGCATCATTTTTCTAAACCCTTCAACGTTTCTTTCATACTCTAACGGAACCAGCGCGCTCATGAATCTTATTTGCTCAGTCCTATGATAATCATTTACCGTATCAATAAACTCATCAACTTCTATATTCAAATTATCAAGCGCAATCAAAAACTTACTCAAAGAAATATCCGACTTACCGCTTTCAAACCTTGAAAGTTGCGAAGCCGATACTTCATCTGTCGCAATCTGCTTTAAAGATATGTGCCTGTTGGTTCGAAGCTTCTTGAACACTTCGCCTAGATTGTCGTATTTATCCATTTTTTACTTATAGGCCTCTCAGTATACTCAAATAATCCTGACGCTGATCTACTACGGCATATATTGTAACTATTCTTTTCTCGTCATCTATCTTGTAGAACACTATATCTTTCTCAAGAATTAAAGTCATATATCCCTGTCTTTTCAAAATACTATATTTCGGCTCTATCCCGATATATGGATTATCTGCAAGCATCATTATCGATTTTTCCAAATAATCCAGCTTTTCTAGCGCAACATCTTTTCCAAAGTTCTCTGCAATAAAAAGAACTATTCTTCGGATAAGCGAATCTGCTTTATCAGTTCTAACTATTCTATATTTCAAGCAAATTACTCCTCTCTAAGAATACTTTTCAAATCATTAAAAGTATCTTCGATTGGAGCTACTCGACCATACTTTACATCTTCTTCTGCTTCAGCCAAGATTTCTAGCAATTCAATTCTAGCCTTCATTCTTTTATATTCTTCATATCCTAACGAAACAGTATCACCCCTACCATTAACAGTAATGATTACTGCTTCATTTTCTTCTCGACACTGCTTTGAAATTTCATTATAATGATTTCTCAAATCCGCTGATGGTCTTATTGTTTCCTGAAAAAACTGCATAAAAGCACCTCCTTTATAGACATATTATATCATGCTATGTCTATACATTTCAATGTCTTCATTTTTCCATCACTATAATCTATAAATATCTTAATTGTACTAAGTCAATTTACCATATTATAATTTCTTGTATGAATAACAATATTTATAAATATCCAACACTTCAAGTTGCAGAATCTCTTTTAAAAGAAGCCGAAATCCTAAACCCCGGTCGTTGGGTTAAGCATAGTGAGAATGTTGCATTGGCAGCAAAATTAATTGCAGAAAAATGTGGTATGGATTCTGACAAAGCATATGTCCTTGGACTTCTTCACGATATCGGAAGAAGATTTGGCGTAAGCTACTTGGCTCACGTTTATGATGGCTACCACTATCTTCTTAATTTAGGTTATAATGAAGCAGCAAGAATCGCTCTTACCCACTCATTTAATCTAATGGTTCTTGAGGATTATATCGGGAAGTTTGATATTTCTATTGAAAAGCAGGAAGAAATAAGGTCACTTTTGGCTTCTACAAAGATTGATGATTATGACCTTTTAATCCAACTTTGCGATGCGATGGCACTTCCTGATAGAATCGCAGATTTAGAAACCAGAATGAATGATGTAAAATCAAGATATGGTTCGTACCCACAAGAAAAGTGGGACAGAAATATAGAATTAAAAGAATACTTTGATAAAAAGTGCGGAACTGATATCTATGAGATATTGAATGTTTCCATCAAATAAAACGAAAGAATCGGCACAAAATGAAGACATGTTTGATTATTTCCGGCGGAGAGTTTAACTCTATCCCTTCTGATTTACAATTTGATTATGTTATCGCCTGTGACCATGGCTTTGACCATGCAAAGAAACTGGACATCAAGCCCGATATCTTAATAGGTGACTTTGATTCGATTGCTAGCAAAGACTCTGACTATGAAGACGTGCCTGTCAAATCCTTTGATTCAAGAAAAGATGATACAGACACTATTCTTGCCATAAAGCATGCTCTTTCTCTAGGTTACAAGCATATAGTCTTAACCTGCGCTTTAGGAAAAAGATTCGATCACACCATGGCCAACATTCAATCAATGGCTTACGCCTGTAAGGAAGGGGCAGCCTGCGAGCTTTTTTCAGATATGGAATACATGTGCACTCTTTCAAAATGTGAAAAACTTTTCACATTTAAAAAAGGATATTCGTTTTCACTTTTCTCACTTACAGATGAGTGTAGAGGTCTTTCCATAAAGGGCTCGGAATACGACTGTGAAAACATCACTTTAACAAACAAATTTCCCTTGGGAGTAAGCAATAAATTTAAAAAAGAAACCGTTTCTGTTTCTTTAGAGGACGGAATCCTCCTAGTTGTTGAATCTTTAATGCAATAAAGCGATTTTTCCTTTTAGAAAGCCCATTTCTTCGGCATTTTTGCTCCTTGACGCTTAACACGTTACATATTATATTTTTTCTATAAATTAAATAATTGGCTAGGGGAGCATTTGCTGAGACTGAAGATTATATCTTCTATACCCTCATCACTTGAACCGGATAATACCGGCGTAAGGAAGCATTGTACTTTTCTTTACCATCCCCTCCATGTTTATTCAAGGAGGTTTTTTTATGAACACATTTCTTTCACACGAGGACGGATACTTCGCCCTCACCAAAGCCGGAACATGGGCTTTAATCATTCTTGCAGTATTGCTCGTTGTATTGGTTGCCTTTCTTAAAGGTAAAAAGACAGAAGAAGCAAAATCTGTTTTCTCTGTTCGTCAGCTTGTTTTCTCAGGTTTATCCCTTGCATTGGCTTTCGCTCTTTCATACGTTAAGCTTTTCAAAATGCCCTGGGGCGGTTCCGTTACTCTTTGCTCAATGTTATTTGTAGCATTAATCGGTTACTGGTACGGACCTAAGATTGGTTTTATCGCAAGCTTTGCTTACAGTATTTTACAGTTTGTTCAAGACGGCGGTTCTTATGTGCTTTCACCTATGCAGGTTATTTTCGACTATTTCCTTGCATTCACACTTCTTGGTGCGTCCGGTTTCTTCTCAAAGAAGAAAAATGGCCTCATCGTTGGCTTTATCGTAGCTGCAATGCTTCGAGCTTTAAGCCAGTCAATCGCAGGTTACATCTACTGGATGGAATATATGCCTGATAACTTCCCGAAGAACCTTGCACCTATTTACCCTATTGCTTACAACTACTCATTCGTTTTAGTAGAAGTCGTAATTACAGTTGTTGTGTTACTTCTTCCCCCTGTTAAGAAAGCAATTGCTTATACATCTAAGCTTGCTAACGGCGAAACAAACTAATACTTAAAATCAAAAAAGCCATCGGAATTATCCGATGGCTTTTTCTGTATCTTTATAACTTATTTCTTTTTAATTCCAAGTACCTTGTTTGTAATGATACCAAGGATCAATGCACAAGCAACTTCTGTGATTGTTACAGCACCAAAGCTTACAACAAATCCGCCGATACCTGCGATAAGGATAACTGATACTGTAAATAAGTTTCTGTTATCGTTTAAGTCTACGTCCTGAATCATCTTAAGACCTGATACTGCGATGAATCCGTAAAGAGCTACACACACACCACCCATTACACATGAAGGAATGGTTGAAAGGAATGTAACGAAAGGAGCGAAGAAAGAAGCGATTACTGCAACAATTGCAGTTGTGAGAATTGTTACAACAGATGCATTTCCTGAAATAGCTACGCATCCAACTGATTCTCCGTATGTTGTGTTGGGACATCCACCAAAGAATGCACCTACCATTGAGCCAACACCGTCACCAAGTAATGTTCTGTGAAGACCGGGCTCTTCAAGCAAGTCTGATTCAATGATTGAAGATAAGTTCTTGTGGTCTGCAATGTGCTCTGCAAATACTACGAATGCTACGGGAACATAAGCTGCAGCAACTGTTCCGATGTAAGCGGGAGTGATATCTGAAAGACCCTTCATTGCTGTAAGGAATGTGAAATCGGGAACCCACTTCATATCTGCAAATCTTGAAAAGTCTACAACCAAAAGTGCTGCATTTCCTGTTGACTTACCGATAAGTGTAAAGATAACTGCTACGATGTAACCTGCGCAAATACCGATGATGAAAGGAATCATCTTCATCATTTTCTTTCCGTATACTGAACAGATCATTGTTACAAACAATGTAACCAATCCACATACGATACATACATAACCGGATGTTTCTACTGAAGCACCTGTTAAATCACCGATTGCATTTCCTGCAAGTGAAAGTCCGATGATTGCTACTGTAGGTCCGATAACTACTGCAGGCATAAGGTTTGCAATCCACTTAACACCTACAAACTTTACGATGATTGCGATTACTACATAAACAAGTCCTGCGAAAATCGCACCGAGGATGATTCCGGCATATCCACATGCTACGGAAGCTGCGCCACCAAATGCTGCAAACATCGAACCGATGAAAGCAAATGACGATCCTAAGAAAACCGGGCTCTTAAATTTGGTGAAAAGAAGGTATACAAGAGTACCCACACCTGCACCAAAGAGTGCTGCCGAAGCCGACATATCGTTACCGATAATAGCGGGAACTGCGATTGTAGCTGCTAAGATTGCCAGTAACTGCTGCAATGCAAATACCAATACTTGACCAAACTTCGGTTTGTCTGTTACGCCATAAGTAAGTTTCATTATTTAATTTCCTCCATATTCTGCACACTCAGGTGCAAATTAATACATTTATCTATAGTAAAGGGCTAAGCCTTTTAACTATCCATAGAGTTCTACGCTTCTTTGATCTTCAAAGGGCGGTATCTTAACACTTATCCTTTCGCTTTTTGATGTGGGAACATTTTTTCCCACATAGTCTCCTCTTATAGGAAGTTCCCTGTGACCTCTGTCCACTAAAACCGCTAACTGAATCTGGGACGCTCTTCCGTGCTTAAGCACTGCTTCCATCGCAGCTCTTGCAGTTCTTCCTGTATAAAGAACATCGTCAACAAGTATTACTGTTTTTCCTTCTATGTCAAAGGGAATCTGAGATTCGTGAATAACAGGCTCCGAAGAATCCCTTGCCAAATCGTCTCTATAGTATGTGATATCCAAGGTTCCAAGCTGAATTCTTTTTCCTTCGATGTCCTCAATATTCTTAACTATCTCTTCTGCCAAAGAAACCCCGCGCCTTTTAATTCCAAGCACGCAAAGATTGTCAGCTCCGCCGTTTCTTTCAAGTATCTCGTGAGCTATTCTTTTAAGTGCCCTTCCTACCGCGGCATCATCCATCAAAGTTGCTTTGTATTCAGCCATTTTATCCCCTCTTTTATCGACTATATTTGAAAAAATAAAACGCCATGCACTTTAAGCGCATGGCGATAATCACACAAATTCAGCCTGTAAAAAAATACAGACATCTCAATATGTAACCTTTCGGGCCTCTCTGTGCCGCGCTTAAAGGAACCTTAATCTTTCTAAATTATTGCACACCAAAAATCATTTGTAAAGTGCCTCTTTAATGCACCCTTATTACATTTAAAAACAGATTGATTCTGTTACTTAACATCTTAAAGAAACCATAGTGATTAAAGCAATCGGAGGCATTGTTTTCGTGGCGTCTGTACTTAATGAGCTTATCATCAATAAAGACATTTTTTCCGATTTTATCCCCGATTACTCCAATCCACTGATCGTGCATTTCAATATTTTCAGGAATAGGCAAAATCTTTTCTTTTAGCTTCGAAGCATCAAATGCCATGCAACATCCCATGTAGGTATTCTTCATTATATTTTTAAAGAAACCTGCTCCTGAATTCCTGTATTCAAAATAAGAATCCAAAAGTTTTCCACCATCTTCGTTTATAAGCTCACAGTTATGCACACAAACGGGGCAGTTATTCTCTTTAAAAACCTTCATGACAATATCTACTTTATTTTTATCCCAGATATCGTCCTGGTCGCAAAGAAAGATGTATCTGTTTTTACAATTTCTTATGGCATTTTCAAAGTTTTTCTTTACGCCTTTCTTGGGCCCGTCAAAAACCTTGATTCTGTCATCTTGAAAGAATAGTAAAATTTCTTTAGTGGCATCCGTTGAGCCATCGTCTGAAACCACAAGTTCATCGCCTTCTGTCAAATTATCCAAAATGCTTTGAACCTGTTCTCTTATGAACTTTTCTCCGTTATAGGCCGCCATAGCCACTGAAACTTTTTCTCGCATCTTACCTTCCGCTTAACAATGTTCCGATAATGTTTCTTCCAAGAGAAGAACCGATATTTCCGCCAAGAGTTTTACCAAAGCTTCCTCCGACAGTCTTACCGACTGTTTTTCCAAGCTCTCTTCCGATTGTTCCGGCTGTAGTCTTTGCCACATTCTTAACTGCAGTGTTGGTCGCTTTCTTTCTTGCTTCGATTTCTTTCATTCTTTGCTGAGTAAGTGAAAGCTGCTCGCTTTCTTTGATAGCTTCTTGTTGAACCTGCTGAGTGTGTCTTTCCAAAGCTTCGTATGCTGAATCGTTATCAACCGCCGTCTTATATCTTAAATAAAGAAGACTTGAGTTGATTATTGAATTTCTTTCAGAATCATCGATTGTGCCCATGTTACTCTGAGGAGGGCAAATCTTTGTTTCTTTAACAATTGTAGGTACACCTTCTTCATCAAGAACAGAAACCAAAGCCTTACCTGTTCCAAGTTCCTGGAGCTTAGCCATTGTGTCAAATTCAGGATTTGCTCTAAATCCCTGAGCTGCTGCCTTAATGGCCTTTTGCTCTGCGGGAGTGTACGCGTGAAGCGCGTGCTGAACCTTATTTCCAAGCTGAGCCAATACTCCGTCCGGGATATCCGAAGGATTCTGAGTGATAAAGTAAATGCCCACACCTTTTGATCTTATAAGCTTTACAACCTGCTCAATCTTTTCAAGCAAAATCTTTGGAGCAGAGTCAAAGAGCATATGAGCTTCATCAAAGAAAAATACCATTCGAGGCTTAGCCGCATCCCCAACCTCAGGCAATATTTCAAAAAGCTCTGAAAGCATCCAAAGAAGGAATGTTGAATACATCTTGGGGCTGTGAATAAGCTTTCTACAATCAAGAAGCTGAATCATGCCTTTACCGTTTGCATCTGTGCAAAGCCAGTCGGTAATATTAAGTGCGGGCTCTCCAAAGAAAATGTCAGCGCCCTCCGATTCAATTGCAACAACCGCTCTTGTGATAGCGTTTAAAGAAGCTGCTGCCATATTTCCATAGTTTGCGCTGTACTCTTTTGAGTGTTCACCCACAAACTGAAGCATTGCCTTTAAATCTTTTGTATCTATCAAAAGAAGGTTTTCATCATCCGCTATCTTAAATACACAGGTAAGTACGTCAGACTGTGTATCATTCAATCCTAAGATTCTGCTTAAAAGCATGGGACCCATTTCAGAAATTGTGGTTCTAAGAGGAATACCGTTTTCTCCGTACACATCCCAGATATTTACAGGAAATGCCTTGTATGTAAATCCATCTTCTTTTAACCCCATGGATTCAACTCTGTTTACAACATTTTCATTATCAACGCCTAATTTACACAAAGGAGCTAAGTCTCCTTTTACGTCTGCCAAAAATACAGGCACTCCCATATCGGAAAATGATTCTGCCATTACCTTTAAAGTAACTGTCTTACCTGTACCTGTAGCACCTGCAATCATTCCGTGGCGATTGGCCATTTTAGGATAAATGTAAATATCTTCACCATTTGATTTTCCAAGTAAAATCTTATTTTCTTTGATCATACCTTCACTCCCACCTTTATTTTTTTCTTACCCTTAAAAATAGTATATCTCGATTTTTAATACATACAAAACATATTTTTTTATCTTTATTAATCTGCTTCTTCTAGTCCTGCAACCGCAAACACAAAAGGAGAATTCCAATAAATCGTTATTTCATTTAAAGAATAGCAATCCACATGGTCAAGATAGCACTTCATGGGCGCCGTTCCCTTTTCAATAGTGGCGGCCGCTCTTTCATCCTGAAGTCCCACATTCGGGCCTCCCGACACAAGTCCGTCCCATGGCGCATCCACATTATCTACGGCAGTGGGTCTTAAATGAGGATTCTTAAAGGCTTTTTCCCCGGCGCCTGTAACGTAACTTACATTCATTGTGTTGCAGCCAAGAAGATAGTTTAGACCATCTCTTACCAAAGAAAGAAACTTTTCATTCTTAGTTATTCTGTAAGAAACGAGCAACACCATTAAGTACTTTCCAAGCTCCATGTTACTTCCCCAGATAAAGTCTTTCTTATCCATGCAAAGAGAGAATCCATTGTTTAAAGAAACCGCTTCAAGTCTCTTTGCTTCTTTAAGCATCTCTTCTTTAAGAAAAGTCTTTAAATCATTTTCTTTGTTAAAAAGAAGCATTGATAAAGCGCCTAAACCTGCAACATCCATCCAGCCAAAGCAGGAAAAGATGTTTCCAATATAGTTTTTATAGCTTTCGCTCTTATCATAGGTAATAAGATTATCCTTTTGCTTTAACGCTTCTTTATAATACTTATCTTCCCCTGTAGCTTCAAAAAGCGAGCAGGCTGCCCAGAACCTGTTTGAAAAGTCTTCGCTCTCTCCGTATTCTCCCGTGTTACTCTCTTCAGGATTTTTAAATAAAACAGCTTCTTTATTCTTAGTTAACCACTCATAGGATTTAAGTGAAGTATTTAAAAGATTGAGAGCATACTCTTTATCATATTCTTTGTACACCGAATATCCCAAAGCCAAAACTGCTGCCACATCCGCAGTTGCCAAAGAAGAAACCGGAAACAAGAATAAATCATTTGTATCTTCTTCAGGCATTATAAAATCTGCATGCCTCATGGTGGTCACTTTGTGATAGACGCCTCCGTCTTCTCTTTGAAGCTTCATTAAAAAATCAAGCTCCACCTTTACTTCCGTAAGTAAGTCAGGGTATTTATCATCTTTTGGAATGTCAAAAGAAAGGGTTTTTAAAATCGGATACAATTTGAAAGCATAAAGAAGATGCGCTACAGCCACTGCTCCTGCGGTTGCATATCTTCCGTAATCTCCCGCGTCATGCCAACCTCCGGTCACGTCTACTTCCGGTTCTTCTTCCCCAAATACCTTTGCCTTCTTTGTGTGGCACTTTCCGTGAACATAAGCCCCTGCATACTTTTCTTCTAAATCTACTCCGCAGCGAAGATAGTAATAGCACTTACATAAATCTTTTAAAAGCTTATCATTTACTTTTTCTGATATTTGAAAGCTTACAGATTCAACACCATCGGAAGCGACTTTATATCTTCCCGCTTTAGTTACATCACTAAAACCAAATACGCTTATTTCTTCTCCCGAAATATCATCTTTTATACACTTAGTTGCAATTCCCTCAAATACGGTTTTTCCGGTTTCATCAACCAAAGAAACGCTCTTTCCTTCAAAGTTTAAATAAGCTTTCTTTTCCTTATTATTTTTATAGCCAACCTGATTTACATATATAGTCTTCATAATCCACCTTTTATAATATTTCTCTTCCTTGATTATATAATAAAATCATGCAAGAATGCAGTTTTTATTGTTGTATTAGCACTTATGGTTTAAAATCGTAATTACGAAAGATTTGAAAGGATTATATATGTCAAACTTTGTAAAAAACGTAATTGTAACATTGAAGAAGGGCGAAGGCCGCACCATTAAGTCAGGTGGCGCCTGGATTTATGATAACGAAATAGACACAGTCACCGGATCTTTCACAAACGGTGATGTTGTTTTGGTGCATGATTTTGACGGATATCCCATGGGAGCCGGCTTTATAAATCAAAACTCTAAAATCCGAATTCGAATGCTTACAAGAAAGGCCGATCAGGTTGTTGATGAAGCATTCCTTTATATGAGAGCAAAAAATGCCTGGGAATACAGAAAGTCTGTAATGGAAAAAGAAGATTTAAACTGCTGTCGCGTGATTTTTGGCGAGGCAGACTGGCTTCCCGGATTAACTGTAGATAAATACGACGATGTATTGGTGGTTGAATCTTTGGCTTTGGGAATGGACAGACTTAAAGAAATCGTTATTGATGCTTTAAAAGACATTCTTTCAAAAGATGGATATCAAATAAGGGGTGTTTACGAGCGCTCTGACGCTCCTGTCAGAAAAAAAGAGGGAATGCCTTTACACAAAGGCTTTATAGGGCCTGAATTTGACACTAACGTAGAGATAGTTGAAAACGGAATTCACTACATGGTGGATGTAGTGAACGGTCAAAAGACCGGTTTCTTTTTGGATCAAAAGTATAATAGACGAGCTATTCAAAGAATCTGTCGCGATAAAAAGGTTTTGGATTGCTTTACCCATATGGGAACCTTTGCATTAAATGCAGGTATTGCAGGCGCCAAGGAAGTTACCGGCTTAGACATTTCAGAATTTGCCGTATCTCAAGCAACTGAGAACGCCAAAAAAAATAACCTTGATAAGACAGTTAAGTTTAGAGCAGCAAACGTCTTAGACGAACTTCCCAAATTATATGAAGAAGGCGAGCAATTTGACGTTGTAATCCTGGATCCTCCTGCCTTCACTAAATCAAGAGAAGCCACAAAAAACGCCATGAAAGGCTATCGCGAAATCAACATGAAAGGCATGAAGCTTGTAAAAGACGGAGGTTACCTTGCAACCTGCTCTTGCTCACACTTTATGACTCAAGAGCTTTTTACAGAAGTCATCGCTCAGGCAGCAAAGGCAGTTCACAAGCGCCTTCGCCAAGTTGAATTTCGCACCCAAGCCTGCGACCATCCGATTCTTTGGGCATCCGATGAATCTTACTATTTAAAGTTTTTAATCTTCCAGGTTTGTGATGAAAAATAGATTTTAAAAGACCATACACTATATCGTGTATGGTCTTTTCATTAATAACTTACTTCCTCATCAAGAGGTGTTTCCAAAAGTTCCGGATTTTCAATTAATCTCTTTAAGAGTCTTAATGATCTGGCGTAATAGAAACCGTCAGAGATTCTTTCATCAATTGTTAGTGAAAGAGCGATTTCACGTCTCATGGTTATATTACCGTCTTTGTCATAGTGAGCTCTTTTTTTCTTTTTACCGACTACAATGAAAATTGAGTTGGTTCCCCAGTTCATAAGGTGGTGATATCCGATGTTCATACCGATTGAACCAAGGTTAGTAAGCACAACTGTGCATTGATAGGGGTCTGTTGCGATAACTGACTTTGGCATAAGTCCGTGCTTATCAAGCAATCTTGCAAGCCATCCGATAAAATGCTTTCCGGGAAGCTTCTTTATAAAGTTCATTGCCTTAGTGGAATCATCTTCGTAGTTTTTACAAAACTCGATTTGATCCATAACTTTTTTGTTTATGGTATCAAGGGTGTCTTTATCGTCGGCCACCACTCTGGCAAGGGTTTCTTCTCCGTCATCACGGAAATTCTTCTTTACGGTAAATGCTGCGGTAAGCTCGTTTCTTTGATACATTGTGTTATTTGCAATGAATCTGTTCATATGCGGGCGAAGCTTAATAGCCTTTAATGTAGCCGCAATGATTATTTCAAAAATAGCGATTTTATTATCGGGATTTTCCTTATTTTTTCTTCTTATGTATTCTTCTGTTTTTTCAAGATTAATGTGTAACGTCATAAATGCTTCGTTGTCACATCTGTTAGGATACATAAGAGGCATAATGTAGTGCATCGCATCAATATCGCGAATTAACTTTGCGTCTCTTCTGTCTCCCCATTTCCTTTTTCCCATATCTATTCCTTTCCATCCAAACGCTATGCGTTTACTCCCTTTTGAAAGTATCTCTTTCTAAAAAGTACAATTTCTATAAGGCCGCACATTACTGCTGCTGCCCAAACATCCGTAAATGAATGTTGCTTTACAAACATAACTGAAAGACAAATAAGTATTATCCATATTGAAACAATTACTTTCCAAATCTTTTTTGTGTCTTTCTTTAACCAGGCTGACAAAAGAGCCAGCGAATAACCTACATGTAATGAAGGACATACGCCTGTAGGTGTGTCTACCGAATAAATCATTCCGACAATCTGAGAGCAAAAGTTATTGTTTGGAAGCACCTCCGGTCTTAAAAACTGAACCGACGGCCACACAATATATGTGATAACTCCGATTACCTGCGTAAGAATAATAAATTTCTGTGCCCTTACAAAGCTTTGTACATCATAAAGTAAAAAGTAAAGAAGCGATCCTGCAACAAGCAGATACCATGATGTATACGCTAAAATAAAATATTCGTTAAAAGGAATTATATCGTCCACAATACTGTGAACTTCATGACACTTTTCGATAGGTATGAATCTCTCTGTTACGATATACATAATGAGATATCCCACCCATCCAAGTATCAAAAATAAATGTCTGTACTCTTTAGAAGTAATATTTGAAAATCTAAGCTTACTATAATCTACAACGGGTTTTTTCATAATAATTACAATCTATCGCTATATGGATAATCTTTCTTTGAAATATTTGGATAAGGCACCACCCTATGCCTTGGGAGAGAATAAGCCACTTCGGATATTTCATCCATAAGATAGTTACATATTCTTTCCTGCTCTTCCTTCATCGGTGCTTCGTGGTTAAATAAAACAGGCTTTCCAAAAACCACTTTCTTAAGTGCGGGGCAAATGTACATAGGCACAAAAGAAACATCTTTGCCGGTTTCTTTGTAATACATCTTTGCCACATTCACAAAGCCTTCCTGAAACTTATGCACTATATTGTTGTGCTCATCATAGTCTTCAGGAAATATGATTACATTTAAGCCTTCCTCTAATTTTCCGGCTGTTTCTTTAAATGTAGTTAAAATCCTTTTATCTTTATAAACAGGAATTGTGTCTGCGTTAGTGAAAACACACTGTGCTATGGGCGCTATTATATAGGATAGTATTTTGTAAAACCATCTTATATACAAAGGTTTCTTTGACCAAAAATCTTCAAAGGCATATGCGGGGACAAGCTTCGCATCCATCATTTCCGCTATGCACCAGATGCTGAATTTCTTTGGAAAATAAAGCTCTCCCACAATGGGACCGTTCATTTGTGAATGGTTTCCCACTATTACTGAAGCCTCATCCGGCAAGTTTTCTATCCCTTCTACTTTCATCTTCGGATAGAAAAGCCAAACTGCGCCTTTTATCATTTTATAAATATGATAGCTAAACTTCTTCATTGGTACTTCTCTAATTCTCTCTCTTTGGCCGAATTTCTTCGGTCACACGAAAGGTATTATATAACAAAACAGTAATTTTAACAACTTTTGCCAAAAATGCAAGTCTTTGACAGTGTTTTTTGTTTCTTTTATTCAATAAAAAAGGCCGGCTCTTTTAAGCCGGCCTTAAATCATTATTTACACATTTCAACTGCAGTCTGTGCCGCAACTTTTGCATTGTTGTATACAAGCTGAATGTTAGATTCAAGTGAATCGCCGCCTGTAAGCTCCACAACTCTTGCAAGTAAGAATGGTGTTGTTGCCTTTCCTTTGATTCCCTGTTCAACACTTTCTTTGATAGCCTGGTCGATTGCTTTATTGATTGTATCGTAATCCATTGCATACTGTTCAGGAATGGGATTTGTTACAAGCATTCCGCCCTTCATGCCAAGTTCTTTCTTTGCAAGGAATGCATCTGCCATTTCCTTAGGAGTATCAAGTCTGTAATCTACCTTAAATCCTGACTTTCTTGTGTAGAAAGCGGGAAGTTCTTCTGTCTGATATCCAATTACGGGAACACCCTTTGTTTCAAGATATTCAAGTGTAAGGCCTAAATCAAGAATAGCCTTTGCTCCTGCACAAACAACCATTACGGGAGTTTCAGCCAATTCTTCAAGATCGGCAGAAATATCCATTGTAGTCTCTGCTCCTCTGTGCACGCCACCGATTCCGCCTGTTGCAAATACTTTAATTCCTGCCATTGCTGCGATAATCATTGTTGTTGCAACCGTTGTGGCTCCGTCCATTTTCTTTGAAACAATTACGGGAAGGTCTCTTCTTGATACCTTAGTTACCTTCTGTCCTTCTTTTCCTAAATATTCAATTTCTTCTTTTGAAAGACCTGCCTTAAGTCTTCCGCCGATAATAGCGATTGTTGCGGGAACAGCTCCGTTTTCTCTTATTACTTTTTCAACGTTTAATGCTGTTTCAACGTTTTTGGGATAAGGCATTCCGTGTGAAATAATTGTAGACTCAAGTGCTACTACTGCCTTTCCTTCCTTAAGTGCCGCTGCAACCTCAGGTGCAACATCAAGATACTTGTTAAATTCCATTTTCTTAACCTCTCTTTACTATAAAAGTCCAACTCTGTCTAAGACTTTTTCTATAGTTATTTCTTCATTTATAGTATTGGTGGTTTCACAAGCAAATGTGGCTGTGGCCAAGCCAATTAATCCCATTTCTTTTAAAGGTCTCTCGTTTAAGAATCCATAAATAAATCCTGCCATCATGGCATCTCCGGCTCCTGTAGTATTTACCACTTTTCCCGGAATGGTCTTTAAATAAACGGATTCTTTTTTATTTGAAACATAAACTCCGTCTGCGCCAAGAGAAATAAGTACGTACTTTACTCCTGTATCAAAGAATTTCTTTGAAGCTTCTTCCATGCTCTCTTCATTGTATACCTTTACGCCTGTAAGGATTCTTGTTTCAAGTGAATTTGGCGTAACGCCGTAAATATCTGAAAGTGCCGGAATCAATCTTGCGGCTTTTGTGCTTGATACAGGATCTGCAAAAATCGGCACTTTGCACCTTTTTGCAAGGTAAGCGATGCTTTCTGTGGGAATGTTTGTATCCACCACCACTACCTTTGCCTTATTGATTTCATCCATCCTTGTCTCAAGATACTGGGGAGTAATGTGTCTGTAAATATCCATATCGGAAATTGCCATTACCATGTCACCGCTTTTATCTGTCATAAACATATATGAAGATGTTGATTCTTCGGGGCAACTTAAATATCCTTCAATATCTATTTTAAGTCTTTCGCAATCTTTCTTTACTTTAGCTGCATAGTCGTCTTCGCCAAGTGCTGTAATAAGCTTAACGTTAAGGCCTAAAAGCCTCATGTTATGAGCGACATTTCTTGCAACACCGCCAAAAGAAACATTAATCTTTCCGGGATTAGAATCCTTTGGAATTAATGGTGCTACTGCTTTTCCGCCTATATCTACATTTACTCCACCAATTACTACGCAATAATCTTGGGCATTCATTCTTTGGCTCCTTCGTAAAAGACTTATATCGCTATTCTACCATAGTATCCTTAAAGAGAGAAATAAAGATTCCGTTATCCTTCGATAACGGAATCCCCATTTTTTTAGTTATTTACTAGGTTTGCAAACATATTCAATGTAATCTGCGTCAACTCTTAATTGTCTCTGTATTTCTTCTTTAGTAAAACCTGATGCTATCATATGTTGAATTACAGCGTCCATCGAATTTTCGTAGTCGGGATCTCTTTTGTAAATGGCCCCGTCGGAAGTATAGATAATGCACTGCATCTTGCCCAGTCTCCTTTCTTTCAATATTGGATTCCCAACAAAATACACACTTCCCTCAATCAACGAAAAATTTCGGATATCCGTAATCTTTCTTTGAATCGGGGTGACGGGATTCGAACCCACGACCTCTACGTCCCGAACGTAGCGCTCTACCAAACTGAGCCACACCCCGATGTGACAACAGACTGATTTTAACCTATGCATTTTCTTTTGTCAATATTCCCCAATTTTACTGACTTTTCTCACCGTCAAACAAAAAAACTTCGGCACTTATGTGCCGAAGCTTTTAAAACTTTTTATTCTTTAAATAAGTCTCTGTACCAAACGAGTGCATTAAGATATGCTTCGTAAATATCATCCATTTCCATGCCTTCAATAAGCATTATTCTTGAAATCTCATTCCAGTTTGCACTCTCATAATACTTAATGAATTCTAAGACTCTTGAGTAATCGCCTTTTCCTCTTAGAAGTGCATTTTCAATGGGCTTTGATATTTTAACAAGTGTTAAAGCATCAACCATTGATTTGTTTAAGATAATATCAAGCACTGAGAAAAGTCCCATAAGGAAAAGCTCTGACGATAAACCTCCCATATCGTATATGGGCGCAAGGTTTTCAGCAAACTTAGCTCTAAGAAGCGATACTCTTGTAATCTCGCTTGGCTTATCTTCACAAAGTTTTTCTGCAACCGCTGTGTTTATCCACTTCTTTAATTCTTTTTGTCCAAGCATTGCAGCCGCATGTCGAATGGTGGTAATTCCGTTATTAACAGTCATCCTGTTAACCATCTTTAAAAGCGATACAACTAACGCCGTATCTTTACCTATGATATCAGCCGCATCGGAAAGATCATAATCGGGAGCATTTACAGTGTTTAAAAGTTCTATATAAGTAGCCTTAACGGGAGCAATTTCTTTATCACCCTTTGTAACGGGAAGTCTGTAAAACTCTCCTTCATATAAAGAATATCCGCCACTCTTTACAAGCTCATTATAAATGTCTGTATTTTCTATGTTGCAAGCAACAAGTTTGATGTTGGGATAGAGCTTTGTAAAATATATCTTTGCTTTTGAAATCTCAATTCGCTTATGGTCTAAAAGAATGTAGTCCATTCTCTTAATGATTCTCTTATAGTTTTCGAAATCTGCAACCATCAGCTTTCTTACTGCAAATCTGTAGCCTTTTTCTTTTAATTCCTTGATTCTGTTAATGTTAACATCTTCAGGCTTTATAGATTTGTCAATCAAAAGCACTATTCTGTTGGCCGGCGCTTTACATTGTTCTTCAATATCCACAAAAAGTGATATTTCGTTTAAAGAAACAAAAATGTCCGCATCGTCTGAAAGAGTTTCAATACCTGTTTTTTCAATTACTTCCAGTCCCGCTATTCGCCCTGCACCGTCATTTCTTGCAGTTCCTTGAAGACTTGGATTCAATAAATAATTATCCTTTTGAGCAAATAATGAAAATGCCTTTACCGCCATATTTTCATCAAACAAAGGTATTAATGTCGCTAGCATATCTTCTCCTCTCTACACCAGACATTCTTCTCACCATCACTTTAGATGATATCCCAATACTATTAACAAATCTTTAAAAACTGTATGTTGGTTCCTAAAAACTTACATTTTTTATAAAAACAAACAGAGACGCATAGTACGTCCCTGCTTTTTATCTAAAAATAATATACTTACATATCGGATTGCCCATAGATGAAAACTTTTCTTCGTATTCTGTCATAACGTTTCCTCTCACCATGTTCTCGTCATTGTGAAGATCGTAGGTTATGGCCTTCGCTTTCCAGCCGGCCGGTTCAAGTTCTTCTATTGCAAAATCAAATAGTGCTCTGTTGTCTGTCTTAAATTCCAAATCTCCGTTTTTCTTTAAAATGTAATCGTATCTTTCAAGAAACTCTCTTGAAGGAAGCCTTCTTTTTGCGTGCCTGTCCTTTGGCCAGGGATCTGAAAAGTTTAAATATATCTTGTCTACTTCTCCCTTTGCAAATACATCCATTATTTCTTTTGCATCTATACAAAGAAATCTGATGTTTTCAGGCTTCTTTTCCATAGTATCAAGCTTTTGAAGTGCTCTTAACAAAACGCTTGAATACCTTTCAATTCCTATATAGTTAATGTCCGGATTTCTAAGGGCATTTTCTGTTAAAAATTTTCCCTTTCCCATTCCGATTTCTATATATATGGGATTGTCGTTTTTAAATACTTTTTTCCAGCTTCCTCTTTCCAAAGCCGGCTCTTTTATAACAAAGGCGCTGTTTTCAATTGCTTCTTTGGCGCCTCTTATATTTCTTAATCTCATTATTACCTCACAAAAACCGACATCTTTCGATGTCGGTTTTATTATACCTTATTATTGATAATCTTTCAATTTTTACTGTGAACCATCACAGCTGTATTTATTCTTCCAAGTAAGAAATAACTTTATTAATTGCCGCATCCATCTGTGAATCAAATCGTTCAACAGTCTCAATAACAATTACATTTGCACTCTTTATATCTTCCTTGGCAAGCTCTGCATCCTGCCTTTGCACAAATACAGATTCTTTAAAATCTTTTCTGATTATTGGTATCATACCTATTCTGAAGGAATCCCCAAGCATCACTATCTTACTGTAATTTTCACTGCTTGATTCATTCTTTTGATAGTTATCGTATCCGCCTCTTATATCAAAGGTTCCCTGTTCTGAGAGTATTTCTATTTCAGGTTTATAATCAATATAATACTCATAATCATCAGGGTAACCTGCTGAATTGATACTTCCGGTTCCAAATAAACCTGCTGCCGCATCTATACTTTTGCTTACGGGAAGAGACTCAAGGTCTGTTGTTTCCATTCCAAGCTTTTCATATATTTGCATGGTTGCAACAAAGGCACCTATATTGTTCCAGTGTGTGTCGTAAGCATAGTAGGTATCATAATACATTTTTGCCTTTTTAAGTTCTTCCTTTGGAAATAAGAACTTAGCTGAGGAATGATTCTTCATGTATTCTGAAAGATAATCGTTTCTTGTAAACTCAGGCACATTGTCATATGACGGCATATATTCTGAATATATTTCCTCTTTATTTGGAGCAATTAAGAATACCACTTCTTTTCCCTGCTGTTTACACAAATCCTTAAGCTTTTGCATTAACTCTGCTTTTTGTTGCAAAGCTTGCTCATCATAAAGATTTGTTCCAAGGTAATATCCTAAAGTATTGTCTCCTGTAAAGAAAAGCCAGTTATTTCTTCCTTCAATAACCATTCCTTCATGATTGATTGCAGGAAAATATGATTCATCTACAAGCTTTGCTTCAAAATCATCAAATTTTCTTTTATGACAGGTTTTACATTCATAAATCTTTTTTCCGTATGAGGTATAAGAAGCAGGTATCTCTTCCACAAGTTCAAATTCATGGTCTATTTGTGGTAAAACTTCTTTGGTTTCTTCTCCCGTTTCTTCATTTACGTATACCACATACCCTTCTTCTTTGCAGGTAGGCTCTTTTCTTTCTTTTTCGGTAAGCTTAACTTCAGAAGGTTTATTTTCAGAGACTTCTTCTTTCTTTTCTTCCTCTTTCTCAGGTACTATTTCTTCTTCCGGAAGATATACTTCCATTTTGCTCTCATTCTTTCCGGCTCCGTAGAAAACTTTTAAAAGAGCCGGCTGAATGGCGTTTTTATATGGTATTTCAAGGCCTGCATTTATTTTTTGATTAAGTGAAATTAGGTAATTTCTAAAAGGAGCTCTGTCAGAATAGTATTCTTCATATTCTTTCGAATAATCTTTAATGGTTACGTCTTCTGACATTTCCTTTAAAGCTCTGTTTTCTCCGATTTCTTTTGTAAAGACATCGTACTTCTTAGGATTCTTCTCTACTTCTCTCCAAAGATAAGTCGGAGCAATCAATACAATCATAAATAATATTATTGATATAAATGATAGTAATCTTTTCATTTGTCACCGCTTCTTAAAACTGAAAATATATAAAAGGATTGTAGGTTCCGCTTATGATTAAAATAATCGAATAAGCCAAAACTAAAATCTGTAATACTATATCGGGGATTCGGATAAACAATCTATCCTTTATTTCTTCGTACTTTTCTTTAAGAGGTCTTTGCACAATTCCTGAGAAAAGGATAGCAGCTATAAGCACTATAATTACCTTCATTGAAAGGAAAGTAAGGACTGTGGTGTTAAACTTTCCCCCCGCAAATAGTCTTGATATATAAATGTTTGCATACTCTATGGTGTCAGATCTAAAGAACACCCAACCAATCATAACAAGCAACATTGTATAGATTGAATTTAGTATGTTTATTCTGTTTTTATTTAATACTTTTCCTAAGAACAATCTTTCCAGTATAAGAATAATTGCGTAGTAAATGCCCCAGAAGAAAAAGGTTAGATTTGCTCCGTGCCAAATTCCTGTAAGTAAAAACACAATGAATATATTTATAAATGTTCTTACTTTTCCTTTTCTGTTTCCTCCAAGGGGAATATAAACATATTCTCTAAACCATGAAGATAAAGAAATATGCCATCTTCTCCAAAATTCCGTTACTGATAATGATGTGTATGGATAGTTAAAGTTTTCTTTAAAGTTAAAGCCAAGCATTTTTCCTATTCCGATTGCCATATCGGAATATCCGGAAAAGTCGTAGTAGATTTGAAATGTGTAACATATCATTCCAAGCCATGCTACCCCTGCTCCGAATGTATCGGGGCTTTTTTTCCAGATTGCATCGGCCACTTCAGCAAGTGTATTTGCCAAGATTACTTTCTTTCCAAGACCGTAACAAAATCTTTTTATTCCGGCCGCAGTTTTTTCTATGGTTTCTTTTCTGAATCTTAAGTCCTCTTCAATATCGCTGTACTTTACAATGGGGCCGGCGATAAGCTGAGGGAAAAGGGACACATACAAAGCAAAGTTAATTATGTTTTTTTGCACCTCTGCCTTTTCTTTGTATACATCAATTACATAGGACATTGCCTGGAATATATAAAAAGAAATTCCTATGGGAAGCACTACTTCTTTTATTCCAAAGGCGCCCGGTTCCCTTTTTGAAATCTTTTCTGCAAGTGATATAAAAAGATTAAAGTATTTAAAATAGAATAGAAGTGAGATGTTTAAGATAATTGTGATTATGAGAATAAGCCTTTTATTATCCGCTTTTTCCATAAACCGCCCACCCATGTAATTTATCAAAATTACGGCAAGCATTAAGAAAAGATAATAAAAACCGCCCCAAGCATAGAACACTAAACTTGCGGTGAGCAAAAAGAGATTTTTTAATCTGATCCTGTCTTCTCTTTTTAAACGTACACTTTCAATTAAAAAATTAACTACCAAAACTGTCGGTAGAAAAACCCATAAAAAATAGATTGAACTAAAAAGCATCTAATTTCCCCTATTATTTTTTTTCATTATACCATTTTTCTTTCAATCTTAATGCTATAATATGTTAAGAATCGTTTTAGATGAGGAAATATATGATTAGAAAAAAGCATTTAAAAATTTTTTCCGCTCTAATTTCATTATGTATTCTTTTATCTCCCATTTCTTCCTATGCTGATTTCATGGATGATATGGAAGAGCAAAAGCTTTTGCCCGTTCAATCAAACGAATGGCCAAACTGGCCGGCGGGCCCCCAGGTGGGTGCTTACTCCGCAATCTTAATGGATGTTGACACAGGCGCGATTTTATATGATAAAAATTCTCATACAGAAATGTTTCCCGCAAGCACCACAAAAATGCTTACTTGTCTGCTTGCTTTAGAAAAGGAAGGTTCAAACCTAAACGACCTTGTCTACTTTTCAAAAGAAGCCGTTGAATCAGTAACTTTGGATGCTTCAAACATGGGCTTAAATGTTGGAAACAAAATGACCTTGGAAGAATGCCTTTACGGAATCTTGGTTGCATCCGCAAATGAAATATCAAATGCTGTTGCTGAATACACAACCGGCGATATTCCTTCATTCGTTAAGCTAATGAATGAGAGGGCAAAAGAAATCGGATGCCTAAACACCCATTTTAACAACGTTCACGGTTACACCGATCCAAATCATTATTCTTCCGCTTACGATTTGGCTCTTATCGGAAAAGAGTTCTTTTCAAATGAACTTCTTGCAAAAATGTCAAGAACTCCAAGTTACCACTGGTATCCTACGGAATATCAGCCTGACGATATGCAGCTTGGCTCCACCAACTACTTTTTAAAGGGCAGAAAATATTGTGAAGGATTGGTTGGTTCAAAGACCGGATTTACCGATGAATCAAGATGCGTGCTTGTTACCTGTGCGGAGAGAAACGGCATGCGACTTATTGCCGTAGTGATGCAGGAAGAAAATCCCTATCAATACGATGATACAAACACTCTTTTAGATTACGGCTTTTCAAACTTTGAAAGAGTAAAGGTAAGTGATTACGAGACTAAATACATAATAACCGATGAGACCTTTTTCCATTCGGATTCCTCGGTTTTTGGTGATTCATCTAGTATTCTTTCTTTAGACACTAATGCATATATCACCCTTCCGAAAACAACTTCTTTTAATAACTTAACTTCAACTCTTACTTTAAATAAAGAAGAAAATTCGGATACAATCGCTACAATAACCTATAGATACAATAACGTTTTCCTTGGAAATGCCGACATTCTTTTTTCACAAAAGGCTGAAACTTCCTTTGTGTTTGATGAAACGGAGCCTGAAATTGTCAGTGAAGAAAGCGAAGAAAAAGAACCTGTATTTATTTACATTAACTACGTAATCTATGCAATCATTGGTCTCTTTGTACTGGTTGTTATAATCGCTATTCTTCATAAGATTTTAGCAACATACCATTTTGCCGAAAGAAGAAAAGCTTCAAGGCGATTTAGAAAAAGAAAGATTACTCACGGGCCTTCCTTTAAAGCTTACAAAAATATGAAAGAAAAGAAAGTTAAAAAGAAAAAGAGAAGTTCTTCTTACATTGATTTATAACATAAAAGACCACCGAATGTTCGGTGGTCTTTAAATTTATTCTTCGTCGTTTTCTTCTGTAGCTTCTTCGCTTACTTCTTCAGACTCTTCCAAAACTTCCTCGCTAAGACCAAGTCCGTTTCTTACTTTAGCAATCTTAGCAATTTTAACTCCGTCTCTAAGATCCATAAGCTTAACACCTGAAGTAATACGGCTGATTTCTTTGATATCACTCATTCTTATTTGAATGATGATACCCTGTGTGGTAATCATCATGATTTCGTGATCATCAGTAACTGCCTTAACACCTACAAGTTCACCGGTCTTTTCGGTAATTCTGTAGCACTTAAGTCCTTTACCGCCACGGTGCTGAATCTTAAAGTCTTCAAGTTTTGTTCTCTTACCAATACCGTTCTCGGATACCACTAAGAGTGAATCGCCCTGATGATCTAACTGCATTCCGATAACATCATCATCTTTATCAAGTTCGATACCCTTAACACCTGTTGCCGCACGGCTCAAAGGTCTAACTTCGGATTCATCAAACTCGATGCTCATACCCTTTCTTGTAACGATAAAGATTTTATCGTTTTCGGTAGTGGTCTTTACTTCGATAAGTCTGTCATCTTCACGTAAGTTGATGGCGTTCAAACCATTCTTTCTAATGTTAGCAAACTCGATAATAGGAGTCTTCTTAACAACACCCTTTTGAGTTACAAAGAATAAGCACTTTCCTTCATTGAAATCTTCAATGGGGATGATTGCGTTTACTTTTTCACCGGGACCTAACTGAAGCAGGTTAACCATTGCAGTTCCTCTGGAGATTCTGCTTGCTTCCGGAATTTCATAAACCTTTAATCTGTATGCTCTTCCGAAGTTTGTAAAGAACATGATATATCCGTGAGTGTTGGTCATAAGAAGATCTCTCATGAAATCCTGTTCTACAGGTTTCATGCCGGTAATTCCTACACCACCACGATTCTGCGCACGGAAGTTATCCACAGTCATACGCTTGATATACCCTAGATTACTGCAGGTAATAACAACGTTTTCGTTAGGAATCAAATCTTCATCCATGATGTCATATTCATCTCTTCCGATTGATGACTTTCTATCATCACCGTATTTATCGGAAATTTCCTGAATTTCTGTCTTAATAACACCAAGGAGTAATTTTTCATCAGCCAGGATTGCTTTTAAGTGAGCAATCAATTTAACAAGTTCTTCGTGTTCTTCGTTTAACTTTTCACGTTCCAAACCTGTTAAAGCACGAAGTCTCATATCGACAATGGCTTGAGCCTGAGCATCGGATAAAGCAAATCTTTGAATCAACTTTTCCTTTGCTTCGGGAGTGTTGGCACTGCCTCTTATGATAGAAATAACTTCGTCAATATTATCTAAAGCAATGAGTAAGCCCTGTAAAATGTGGTCTCTTTCCTCTGCTTTATTTAATTCAAACTTGGTTCTTCTTGTTACAACTTCTTCCTGGTGCTTTAAGTAATACTTAAGCATTTCAAGAAGATTCAATACTTTAGGCTCGTTATTTACCAAAGCAAGCATAATTACGCCGAAAGTATCCTGAAGCTGTGTGTGCTTATATAATTTGTTAAGCACTACGTTTGCGTTTACGTCTCTTCTTAATTCGATAACGATACGCATTCCTTCACGGCTTGTTTCATCTCTTAAATCAGTAATACCATCGATTCTCTTTTCTTTAACAAGCTCGGCAATTTTTTCAATTAATCTTGCTTTATTTACTAAGTAAGGAAGCTCGGTAACAATAATTCTGCTCTTACCGTTAGGCATTTCTTCAATATCCGTAACGGCTCTTACTCTTACTTTTCCTCTACCTGTTCTGTAGGCTTCTTCGCATCCTCTTGTTCCTAAAATCATTGCACCGGTAGGAAAATCGGGAGCTTTAATGATTTCAAGAACTTCTTCGATTTCTGTATCTCTGTCTTCTTCTACTTTGTTATCAATAATCTTAACAACAGCTTTGATTACTTCCCTTAAGTTATGAGGAGGAATGTTTGTTGCCATACCTACCGCAATACCTGTGGTTCCGTTTACCAGTAAGTTAGGGTAACGGCTGGGGAGAACTGTAGGTTCTTTTTCCGTTTCATCAAAGTTAGGAACAAAATCGACTGTGTCTTTATTTAAGTCAGCCAAAAGTTCCATTGAAATTTTAGATAGTCTGGCTTCTGTGTAACGCATTGCAGCTGCGCCGTCGCCATCCACCGATCCAAAGTTTCCGTGACCGTCAATAAGCGGATATCTTAATGACCAGTCTTGAGCCATATTTACTAAAGCTCCGTATATGGAACTGTCTCCGTGAGGATGGTATTTACCCATCGTATCACCGACAATTCTGGCACTTTTTCTGTGAGGCTTGTCGGGACCGTTATTTAATTCAATCATGGAATATAAAACTCGGCGTTGTACCGGCTTTAAACCATCTCTTACATCAGGCAATGCTCTTGCGGCAATTACGCTCATGGCATAATCGATGTAAGAAGATTCCATGGTCTTTTTTAAATCTACCTCATGTATTTTGTCGTACTGTGGTACATTGTCAAAAATCTGGTCGTCCATCTTTTCTCCTAATAATTTATAGCAATTTCCTTTATTACTTTAAATATCAAGGTTCTTAACAAACTTAGCGTTAGCTTCAATGAAGTCACGTCTGGGCTCAACCTTATCTCCCATAAGAGTGGTAAATGTTAAATCAAGTTCAGACTGTGCATCTTCATCCATGTTTACTCTAAGTAACACTCTGTGTTCAGGGTCCATAGTTGTTTCCCAAAGCTGGTCCGCATCCATTTCTCCCAAACCTTTGTATCGCTGGATTCTGTTATTTGAATCTCTTCCGACTTCATTAAGAATGTTATTAAGTTCATCATCAGAGTATGCATACCATACTTTGTTGTTTTTCTTTAACTGATAAAGCGGGGGCTGAGCAAGGTAAACATGGCCTTCTTTAATAAGCCCGGGCATAAATCTGTAAATAAATGTTAAAAGAAGTGTTGCGATATGAGCTCCGTCAACATCGGCATCGGTCATAAGAATGATTTTGTGATATCTTAATTTTTCGATATCAAACTCATCATGGATACCTGTTCCGAAAGCTGTGATCATGGCTTTGATTTCTTCATTGCCATAAACCTTATCCATTCTCGCTTTTTCAACGTTTAAGATTTTACCTCTCAAAGGTAAGATTGCCTGAGTTGCTCTGTTTCTGGCAGTCTTTGCACTTCCGCCCGCGGAATCTCCTTCGACTATATAGATTTCGCAGTTCTTAGGATCTTTATCAGAACAATCTGCAAGCTTACCGGGAAGAGCACCTATATCAAGAGCTGTTTTTCTTCTTGTAAGTTCTCTTGCTTTTCTAGCTGCTTCTCTTGCACGTGATGCTAAGATTGATTTATCGCAAATTGTTCTTCCCACAACAGGATTTTGCTCAAGATAAATTGTAAGTTTTTCTGACAAAATGCTGTCAACAGCGCTTCTTGCTTCACTGTTACCAAGCTTTTGCTTTGTCTGTCCTTCAAACTGAGGATCTTCGATTTTAACACTTACAATAGCAGTCAAACCTTCTCTTATATCTTCACCTGTAAGGTTTTGCTCGTTATCTTTTAATAACTTTCCGCTTCTTGCATAGTCATTAAATGTTTTTGTAAGCGCATTTCTAAATCCTTGTAAGTGAGTTCCGCCTTCGGGAGTATTGATGTTGTTTACGTATGTAAACACACTTTCATTGTAAGAATCGTTATGCTGCATAGCTATTTCAACATAAACGCCGTTCTTTTCTCCTTCAAAATAAAGAACATCGCCATACAAGGCTTCTTTACTGTTATTTAAATACTTAACGTATTCTTTTATTCCGCCTTCATAGCAGAAAGAAACTTCCTTCTTTTCAACCTTCTTTTCTCCAACATCATTGAAGGCTCTGTTTAAAAGTTTATCAATCTGCTCGTCGCCGTCTTCTTTTCCCATTGCAGCTTCTTTAGCTTCTTCAATCATACTGTCTGTCACTAAAGATTTTGCATGTTCTTCGGTTCTGTCGTCTCTTAAAGTAATTCTTAATCCCTTTGTTAAGAATGCCATTTCTCTAAGTCTTGACTTAATAATGTCAAAGTCAAAGATTGTGGTTTCTGTAAAAATCAAAGGATCCGGAAGGAAAGTTACGCTTGTTCCGGTTTCTTCTTCCGTGCATACCCCAATTTCTTTAAGGGGATAAATTGTTTTACCGCGTTCATATCTTTGCTTGTATACTTTTCCGCCTTGCTTAATAGTAACTTCAAGCCATTCAGACAAAGCATTAACAACAGATGCACCTACTCCGTGAAGTCCACCGGATACTTTGTATCCTCCGCCACCGAACTTTCCGCCTGCATGAAGAATTGTAAATACCACTTCTACAGCGGGAATTCCGGCTTTATGGTTGATTCCGACGGGAATTCCTCTACCGTTATCACTTACAGTAAGAGAATTGTCGTCATTTATAACTACTTCGATATGTGTACAATATCCGGCTAATGCTTCATCAATAGAGTTATCAACTATTTCATAAACCAAATGATGAAGACCTCTGCTGGCTGTCGTTCCAATATACATACCGGGACGTTTTCTAACTGCTTCAAGTCCTTCGAGTATCTGTATTTGGTCGGCGCCATATTCATTAACAGGTTCGTTTGACATATTCCCTCCTATGAACAGATAATACTTCCATTCACAACATTAATTACCTTGTTTATCTGAAAGTTATTATTTACAAAATCATCCAAACCGGTACATGTAATTATGGTTTGTATATCTCCTATAGTGCTTAATAAGTAATTTTGTCTGTTGTTATCAAGCTCTGATAAAACATCATCAAGCAACAATACAGGAACGTGACCGGTTATTTTTTTTACTATTTCTATTTCCGATAACTTAAGTGATAATGCCGCAGTTCTTTGCTGTCCCTGAGAACCGTATTTTCTTATGTCTATTCCATCAACAACAAAAGAAAAATCATCTCTGTGGGGGCCTACACTTGTAAGTTTATATTTTAAATCTTTATCTCTGTGCTTCTTTAATTCCTTTTCAAAGTTTTCGACACTTACGTCAGGTTCATAAATAAGCTCTATTTCTTCTTTTCCGTTTGTAAGCTTATTGTGAACTTGCTTTATAATCTCATTTAACTCTTCAATAAACTTTTTTCTTTTTTCAATAATCAATTTTCCATAAGAAACAAGCTGCATATCCCATATATCAAGAGTATCGGTAAGCTCTGAATTATTAAAATGATCTTTAATGAGTTTGTTTCTTTGATCGATTATTTTGTTATATTTCGAAAGATTATAAAGATAAATTGGATCTAACTGACATAACTCCATGTCAACAAATCTTCTTCTTTCGGAAGGTCCGTTTTTTATGATGCTTAAATCTTCCGGAGAAAACAAAACTACGTTTAATATTCCCAAAAGCTGAGTTGCCTTTTTTATTTTACTTCCGTTTACAGCAACTACTTTTGTCTTATCTTTTCTAAGTAAAATGTCTATTTTTATATCATCAAAAGATTTGCAAAGGACCATTGAAACATGAGCTTCTTCTTTATCAAACCCTATTATTTCTTTATCTTTTGAACCTTTATGTGATTTAGTGGTGGCACACATGAAAATTGCTTCCAAAACATTGGTTTTGCCTTGAGCGTTGTCACCATACAAAACATTGGTCCCTTTATCAAAACAGATTATTTCACTATTGTAATTTCTATAGCCTTCTAATTGAATCGATTTAATATACATAAAAGTTTACTTTTGAATCTTTATAATCTGTCCGTTAAAAGAAACCTCATCTCCGTCGTATAACTTTCGACCTCTTCTTGTATCAACTTCACCATTCACCAAAACATTACCTTCGGTAATCTCAATTTTGGCTTCAACTCCGTTTTCAACAAAACCGGCAGCTTTTAAAGCCTGGCCAAGTTTAATAAAATCCTCTTTTAAAGTAATAACTTCCATTACTTACTCCTTAATGAAATTTACAGGTAAAATGAAGTATACATATGTATCTTCATCATTTCTGATGATACAAGGGCTCTTTGCGTTTATCATATACATATTGATTTCTTCTTCTTCCAAAACCTTTAAAACATCAAGGAAGAATTTAGGTCTGAAAGCAATAGCAATGTCTTTTCCGCTCTTTTCACATGAAATGTTTTCTTTCATTTCACCAACGATAGTCTTAATAGACAATTCAATCTTTTCATCACTTACATCAAATACGATAGGTTTGTTTTCACCTTCTCTTAACATAAGTGTTCCTCTGTCTATACCTTCATAAAGATCTTTGTTTCTAACCTTTATCTTTGTTTCATAATCATTGTTAAGCATCTGCTCGTAGTTAAAGTACTGGCCTTCAACCAATCTTGAAACAATTGTTGTATTTTCAAGTTCAAATAAAACATGATTCTTTTCAAAGTAGATAACAACGTCTTTATTTACATCACCGGTAAGAATTCTTGAAATTTCATTCAAAGTCTTTCCGGGAATAATAACTTTGTTATCAGGATATGTGTTCTTTAAAGCAACTTTTCTGTATGCAATTCTGTAACCATCCAAAGCAACAACCTTAAGTGTATCGTTGCTAATTTCAAAAAGCTCTGAATTCATCATGTGGTTTGAGTTGTTTTCGGACAAACAGAAAATTGTCTGTCTTATAACATCTCTTAAAGAAAACTCGCTTATTAAAATGCTGTCTGTTTTGCTGATTTTAGGTAATGCAGTGAAATCATCACCGTCTTTACCTATAAGATTTATAAATGAATTTTCACATGTAATGTGAGTAACAAAGTTTTCTTCAACATCAAGTGTAACAGTATTTTCAGGAAGCTTTCTTACGATATCTGATAAAAACTTAGCATCTAAAGCAACATTTCCTTCTCTTTCTATTGTTCCTTCAACAACTGTTTCTATTCCAAGTTCACCATCATTTGCAGTCAAAGTAATTTTACCTTTCTCTGCTTTTATAAGAATGCACTGAAGAATAGACATTGATGTTTTAGCAGGAACTGCTTTTGAAACAATGTTAACTCCGTTTAAAAGATTATTCTTTGAACAAATGATTTTCATGTGTATAACTCCCTTCGCAAAAAAATTTGCGGTTTTTAATATATATTATTTTTATAATTAACAGTATTAATATTAGGGGGTGTTGATTAGTGGAAAACCTTAATTCTTTTGATAAATTAAACCTTTTTACAGGATGATAATTTTGTTAAAAAGATTATTTTTTATGTTTATAAATAGGTGGTTTTCCACAGCCCTAAAATTTTTAAATTATATTGTTTTCTTTATCCACATCTAATTAACATCTTTTGTTAATTAATTTGGGGATATTTTGCTTATAATAATTTCTATTTTTGAAGCAAGATCAGGGTTCTTTTTTATATCTTCAGCAATCTTGTCTCTTCCGTGCATTACCGTTGTATGATCTCTGTTACCTAAAAATGCACCTATTTCATTAAGTGAGTAATCTGTCATTTCGGTGCATAAGTACATTGCAATCTGTCTTGGAAGTGCAATGTCTGCGCTACGTTTTTTAGAGTAGATCGATTCTGCTTTTACTCCAAAGTGTTCCGCAACTATATCTGTTATGTATGAAGGAGTTAATTTAAGAGGTTTATCCGGATAAATAACATCTCTTAAAGCTTCTTCCGCTCTTTGTAAATTCATTTCTACATTGTTTAACTTTGAGTAAGCGATTATTTTATTAAAAGCTCCTTCCAGTTCACGGATATTTGATTTAATATTCGTTGCAATGTATTCAATTATTTCCTTATTAATATAGCGATCGCAATTCTCTGCATTTTTCATTAGAATTGCCATACGTGTTTCATAATCGGGAGCCTGTATATCTGTAATAAGTCCCCATTCGAATCTTGATCTGAATCTTTCTTCCAATGTTTCCATTTTCTTTGGAGGCTTATCGGATGAAAGAACTATTTGTTTTCCTGTTGAATGTAAGGCATTGAAAGTGTTAAAGAACTCTTCCTGTGTTGCATCCTTACCTATAATAAATTGAACGTCATCGACCATAAGTACATCGACGGTTCTGTATTTTTCTCTAAGTTTTGTAATAGCTGTTGCGTTACCGCTTCTGACAGATTCAATTACTTCATTGGTAAATTGCTCACTGGTTACATATAAAACTTTCATGTTTGGATTCTGTTCCAAAATGAAATGTCCGATAGCATGCATTAAGTGAGTCTTTCCAAGACCGGCTCCTCCGTAAATGTACAAAGGATTGTAAACGGTTCCGGGAGATTCGGCCACAGCCAAAGAAGCTGCATGGGCCATTTTGTTGTTTGAACCTACAACGAAAGTATCAAATTTGTATTTAGGATTTAAATTTGCGTTTTCTGAATTTATGTTATAAACATTATTTACCGTACCGGTAACAGAATCCGATGTATTAACATCCTTTTCAAGTTTAAAAACAACATCGTATTCATGATTGAACATTTCAGATATTGTTACATGAAAAGGATCTCCGTATTTCATATTGATATAACTAAGGGATTGAGCTTTTTCAGACGGAATAATGATAACTACAGTATCATTTTCGATAGAATGAAACTTTAAGGGCATAATCCAGGTATTGAAGGATACATCGGTAAGCTCATACTCTTTACGGACTGTTTCTTTAATTAAGTCCCATTTTTCACTTATTCCCGACATAAATACCTCCAAATTACCATAAAAATATATCTACTTTATCTTACTCTAATATAAGAAATAATTCAATTGATTATTTATCCACAATATCCACATTTTTTTATCCACATTTTGTGGATAACATTAATTATTTTTCTTCATTTTTTCATTGAAAAAGCATATATGTGGATATCGTTTTTATATATATTAACATACTCAAACACTGTAAAATAAGGGGTTTTTATAATTTTAATAAAACTTTTGAACCAATTATCCACAAGATATTCACTTTTTGTGGATAAAGATATGTGGACATCAGTTATCCACCGCTTATCCACTATTAGTCAAAATCAACATTTTGTGGTTTAAAATTTGGTGAAAAACATCATATAGAGGCAGGAAAATTTAATAAATTCATTTGTTTTGTTTTCCTTGACTATGTACATTCTTTTTAATATAATCGTATTGCTGTTTCCACGTAAATTTTTAAAAATAATAGTTACCTTATATATATAATTAAGGTTGAGTAAGGAGGTGTTTGTTCCATGAAGATGACATTTCAGCCTAAAAAGAGATCACACTCTAAGGTTCACGGATTTAGAGCTCGTATGAGTACTCCCGGCGGAAGAAAGGTTTTAGCTTCCAGAAGAGCAAAGGGAAGAAAGAAATTATCAGCTTAGGCCGCATTTTTGTGGCCTTTTTTTCTATCTTAGAATTTTAATATGAAGAAAACAGATAGTTTAAAAAGTAACTTAGATTTTCAAAAGGTTTATAAGACAGGAAAGTCTTACGCAAATAAGTTTCTTATTATGTATGTTGTGGAAAACGGCGAAGAGAGAAACAGACTTGGAATTTCTGTAAGTAAGAAAGTAGGAAACAGTGTAGTAAGACATAGAGTTAAGCGATTGATTCGCGAAAGTTATCGATTACAGGAAGCTGTGTTTAATAGTGGTTTAGACATCGTAATCGTCGCAAGGTCAAGTAGTGCAGGTATTTCTTATAAAGAAACGGAGAGCGCACTTTTACACTTGGGAAAGCTTCATTCAATTGTTTGTCCAATTAACTGATATTGGAATTTAATGCTATGAAAAGAATATTATTATTTTTGATAAAACTTTACAGAAAATACATTTCACCCATGAAATCAACGAAATGTCCTTATTATCCTACATGTTCACAATATGGCATGGAAGCTATTGAGAAATATGGTGCGATTAAAGGTGGAGCTTTGGCCGCATGGCGTATTTTAAGATGTAATCCTTTATCAAAGGGAGGTTATGATCCCGTTCCTTAATATTCTCTGATTAGTAATGAGGAGGATATAAATTGAATACTATTGTTTTAACGCAAAGTGGCGGTTTATTAGGACCGATTGCGAAGTATATTCTCGGACCAATCCTTAAATTCATTTTTGATTTTCTTGATTGGTTACCTTGGGAAAACTCAGCTAATGTTGGTGTAGCAATCATTATTTTTACACTTGTTGTTTATATTGCATTGTTGCCTCTTACCATAAAGCAGCAGAAGTTTTCAAAGCTTCAGGCAAAGATGCAGCCTGAAATTCAAAAGATTCAGGAAAAATATAAAAACAAAAAAGACCAGGATTCTCAGATGGCAATGAACCAGGAAACACAGGAAGTGTACAGAAAGTACGGTGTTTCTCCTATGGGAAGTTGCTTACAGTTGTTAATCCAGATGCCTATTCTTATTGCTCTTTACAGAGTTATTTATTCAATCCCCGCTTATGTTCCTATGATTAAGAATGCATTTACGGGATTGGTTGATTCTTTAATGGCAAAAGAAGGTGCAACCGAGTTTCTTCAGACTTTAACATCAGGAAAAGCTTTTACTAAACAGTTTACAAATGAATTGTTTTTAGCAGGTGATCCTACATATGTTCAAAATACATATATCGATGTATTAAACAGAGCATCAAAAGCAGACTGGGCATCACTTTCCGAAAAGTTTCCCGATTTATCAAATGTAATTGATTCAACAGTTTCTACTCTTGATAAATACAATAACTTCTTAGGTATTAACATTAGTTATTCTCCTTGGGAAATTTTAAAACCTGCATTTCAGAATCACTCTTATTTGTTGGTGCTTGGTGCAATTTTAATTCCTGTTCTTTCAGCTGTAACACAGTGGATTAATATTAAACTTACACCTACTCCTTCAAATAACAAAAACGGTGAGCAGGATCCTACGGCTGCAACAATGAAGTCCATGAATTTGTTTATGCCTATTTTCTCTGCATTTATGTGTTTCACATTACCTTCAGGTATGGGTATTTACTGGATTGCCGGTGCAGTTATAAGAAGTGTTGAACAGGTTCTTATAAATAAGCACATTGACAAAATGGATCTTGATGCTGAAATAAAGAAAAATGTTGAAAAGAGAAACGCCAGACTTAGAAAAGCAGGTATCGATCCTGAGAAGCTTGCTCAGAACGCTTCCATTTCAACAAAGTCTATGGCTAAAAAGCCTACTATTTCTCAAAAGGCTGCAATGTTAAACGGAAAGCCTGTTAGTGAAGATAAAAATGCTTCAACAGAATATAAGAACAAAAACGTTGCTAAGCCCGGTTCGTTAGCTGCAAAAGCTAATATGGTAAAAGAGTATAACGAAAGAAACAATAAATAGGGAGATTACAGATGGAATATAGAGAGTTTTCTGCTAAGACAGTAGACGATGCTATTACTGAAGCATGTCAGAGCCTGTCTGTAACTAGCGATAGATTGGAATATGAAGTTGTAGAAGAAGGTTCTTCCGGATTTTTGGGATTCAACTCAAAGCCCGCTACCATTAAGGCTAGAGTAAAGGATTCTTTGGAAGACAGAGTTAAAACCTTTTTAAATGAAGTTTTGGGTGCTATGAAAGTTGAAGCACTTGTAAAGATTTCATATGACAAAGATCAAAGAAATATGGATATCGAAATTTCCGGTGATGACATGGGAATTTTGATTGGCAAAAGAGGAGCTACCCTCGATTCTTTACAATATCTTGCATCACTTGTTGCAAATAAAGGTGAAGAAGATTACATCAGAGTTAAAGTAGATACAGAAAATTATCGTGAACGTAGAAAAGAAACCCTTGAAAATCTTGCAAAGAACATGGCTTTCAAAGTAAAGAGAACAAAAAGAAGCGTTTCTTTGGAACCTATGAATCCTTATGAAAGAAGAGTTATTCATTCGGCACTGCAGAATGATAAGTATGTAACTACTCACAGTGAAGGCGAAGAGCCCTACAGACATGTTGTTGTTACAATGAAGAAATAATTGAAGGGTGCCTTAAGTGTAAACTTAGGGCACCTATTTTTAGGTGAAAGTATGGAGACTAATACTATAGCTGCTATTTCCACCGCATTAAGCGAAGGTGGCATCGGAATCATAAGAGTATCCGGTGATGAGGCATTAAATATTGTAAATAGTATTTTTGTTAATAAAGACAACAAGAAAACTCTTTTGTCTTTTAAAACTCATACCATTCATTACGGTTTCATAGTATCCGGTGATGAGATAGTGGATGAAGTAATGGTTTCTATCATGAAAGCGCCGAATTCTTTTACAAAAGAAGACGTGGTTGAAATTAATTGTCACGGCGGTATTTTGGTTTGTAAAAGAATTCTTGAACTTGTTTTGCAAAATGGTGCAAGGCTTGCCGAACCCGGTGAATTTACAAAAAGAGCTTTTTTAAATGGAAGAATAGATTTATCAAAAGCTGAAGCTGTTATGGATGTAATTTCTTCAAAGAACAACCAGGCTTTAAAAAATTCTTTACTTCATCTTGAAGGTCGATTGTTTGATAAAATAAAAGAAATCAGAGAAAAAACTCTTTATGAGATTGCTTTTATTGAATCAGCTTTAGATGATCCCGAGCATATTTCTTTAGACGGATATAAAGAAAGACTTTCTTCATCCATTAATTATTTAATAGAAGAAGTAAATAAATTATATGATTCCACGCAGAAAGGAAAATTCTTAAAGGAAGGTATTAATACCGTTATTTTAGGAAAGCCAAATGTTGGAAAATCTTCTTTGTTAAATGTTTTATCCGGTTATGAAAAAGCTATTGTTACTGATATAGCAGGTACCACCAGAGATATTATCGAAGAATCTGTTACGATTAATGATATTTCTTTAAATCTTATTGATACCGCCGGTATCAGAGAAACAGATGATTATGTAGAAAATATTGGTGTGTCTAGAGCAAAAAAGTATGCAGATTCAGCGGACCTTATTTTGTTTATTATGGATGCCACAAAGCCTTTGTCTAAAGAAGACGAAGAAATCATCGATTTAATCAAGAATAAGAAGACAATTGTTTTGATTAATAAGATTGACGCAAAATGTGTTCTTTCAAAAGAAAATGTTTCGAATCTCTTTTCCGATGATTGTGCTATATTGGAGATATCAGCAAAAGAATCTATCGGTATCAAGAAATTAGAAGATATTATTGAAGATATGTTTTTGGAAGGAAAGTTACCTTCCAACGACGAACTATATATTACAAATATGAGGCAGGCTCAGGAAATAAAAAATGCTCTTGATTCTTTTAACATGGTTTTAGACAGCATTTTAAAAGATTTGCCTGAAGATTTTTATTCTATAGATTTGATGAATGCTTATGCATCACTTGGAAAAATCATCGGTGAAGATGTTGATGATGATTTGGTAAATGAAATCTTTTCTAAGTTCTGTATGGGTAAATAGTTAGGAAGTTTTATGAGCGAAGAAAACAAGAATCAATGGGTTGAAAATGTAGATGTGTGTATAGTCGGTGCCGGCCATGCGGGATGCGAAGCAGCTTTAGCTTCTGCCAGACTTGGTTTAGAAACCGTAATGTTTACAGTCAGTGTCGACAGTATTGCACTTATGCCTTGTAATCCTAATGTTGGCGGAACTTCAAAAGGTCATTTGGTTAGAGAAGTTGATGCCCTCGGCGGAGAGATGGGTAAGAATATTGATAAGACTTTCATTCAATCAAAAATGTTGAATGTTTCAAAGGGACCTGCTGTTCATTCTTTAAGAGCACAGGCCGATAAAGCCGAATACTCAAGATCTATGAGAAGAGTATTGGAAAATACTGAAAATCTTACAATCAAGCAGGCAGAAATTTGCAAACTCATAATTGAAGACAATCAGGTTAAAGGTGTGGTTACAAATACAGGAACAACTTACATGTGTAAAGCAGTTGTTCTTTGTACAGGTACTTATCTTAAGGCAAGATGTTTGTGCGGTGAAGCAATTACTTACACAGGACCTTCAGGACTTCAGGCTGCAAACAATCTTTCACAAAATCTTATTGATAACGGAATTTTGTTAAGAAGATTTAAAACAGGTACTCCTGCCAGAATGGATAAAAGAAGCATTGATTTTTCCAAGATGGAAGAGCAGTTTGGAGACGAAAGAGTTATTCCTTTTTCTTATTCGACTGATCCTGAGTCAGTTCAGAAGGAACAGGTTTCTTGCTGGCTTACTTACACAAACGAAGAAACTCATAAAATTATCAGAGCGAATTTAGATCGCTCTCCTATTTATGCAGGAATAATTGAGGGAACAGGGCCCAGATATTGTCCTTCCATAGAAGATAAAGTTGTTAAATTTGCGGAAAAAGAAAGACACCAGGTTTTTATTGAGCCTGAAGGTTTGTATACAAATGAAATGTATATCGGAGGAATGTCCTCTTCACTACCTGAGGATGTTCAGCTTAAGATGTATAGAACAGTTCCCGGGTTAGAAAACTGTAAAATTGTAAGAAACGCATATGCTATTGAATATGATTGTCTTGAACCGAATCAGCTTTTACCTTCTTTAGAGTTAAAAAAGATAAGCGGTCTTTTTTGTGCGGGTCAATTTAACGGAAGTTCCGGATATGAAGAAGCTGCGGCCCAGGGTCTTATTGCAGGTATTAATGCCGCAATGAAAATTAAAGGAAAAGATCCTTTGGTTTTGGATAGATCCGAAGCTTACATCGGAGTTTTGATAGATGACCTTGTTACAAAAGATAACAGGGAACCTTATCGAATGATGACTTCAAGAGCTGAATACAGATTACTTCTAAGACAGGATAATGCAGATTTAAGGCTTAGAAAATTTGGTTATGAAGTCGGTCTTGTTTCAAAAGAAGATTATGAGAAAACTTTAAAAAAGCAAGAAGCCATTGAAAAGGAAGTTAACAGACTTAAATCAACAATGGTTGGTGCCAATAAAAGAACTCAGGATTTTCTTACAAGGCACGATAGTTCCTTACTTAAAACAGGTGCAAGTCTTGCGGACTTAATGTGCAGACCTGAACTTACATATGAAAATTTGGCCGAACTTGATGACGAAAGAGAAAATTTACCTTATGATGTACTTGAGGAAGTTATTATTCAAGTTAAGTACGAAGGTTATATAGAAAGACAGATGCATCAGGTAGCTCAGTTTAAAAAGATGGAAAAGAAACTGATTCCCGATGACATTGACTATGATGATGTATCAAGTTTGAGATTGGAAGCAAGACAGAAGCTTAAACAGTTTAGACCTTTAAGTGTGGGTCAGGCTTCAAGACTTTCAGGTGTAACACCGGCTGATATTTCAGTTTTGCTTGTATATTTGGAGCAGTTAAAATATAGGAAAAAATAATGGCAATTAGCGAAAAATATTTAGAAGATGTCTTTAAAAGCTTAGATATTATATTATCTGAGAGACAATTGTCACAATTTATTACTTATTATAAGCTACTTATTGAATGGAATGAGAAGATAAATTTAACAGCCATTACGGAATACGAGGATGTTTGCGTTAAGCACTTTCTTGATTCAGGTTCTATAGTTAAACTATTTTCTTCTTATAAAGAAGCTTCTGATTTCTTTAAAGATAAAACCATGATAGATGTAGGAACAGGTGCAGGATTTCCCGGAATTTGTTTAAAGATTCTTTTTCCTGATTTAAAGCTTACATTGATGGATTCTTTGGATAAAAGAATTAAGTTTTTAAATGAAGTAATAAAAGAATTATCTTTAGAAAAAATAGAAACAGTTCATGCCAGAGTAGAAGAGTTTGCAAAAAAGAGCGAGTTTAGAGAGCAGTTTGATTTTGCGACTGCAAGAGCCGTTGCTTCTCTTCCGGTTTTAAGCGAGTATTGCCTTCCTTTTGTGAAACTTGGCGGAGAGTTTATTGCTTACAAATCCGAAAAGGCAGATGAAGAAGTTTCTTTATCACAAAATGCATTTTCTGTTTTAGGTGGAAAGTTAAAGAAAAATGTTTCTTTTGTTTTACCCGGAACTGATTATAAAAGAGCTATTATTGTTATTGAGAAAGAAAAGAGTACACCTTCCGGTTATCCAAGAAAAGCCGGAACCCCTGTAAAGAAACCTTTATAAAAGGAGTTTCATATGTCTGATAATCGAACTAATGACATTTTATTGGATTTAAAGAAAAATTTCCTTGATGACAGAAAAGATTTGCAGGACAAAATTGTAGAAGTAGAAACTCAGATTAGACAGTGTAATGATTTCATTGAATCTTTAAATAAAAAAGACGACAATGATTACAATATGTTTTCTCCCAGAAGTGCTTCCCGAGTTTATAAAGATCAGGTCTATGAAAAGAAACTTGAGATAGAGAAGCTTGAAGAAGAGTTACGTACTTATTATAAAAAGTTAGGTAATATTACAAAAAAGATTGATTCGATTAATGAATTAAAGCCTGACGAATTGGAAGACCTTTCTGAAAAGAAAGTAAGAGAGAAAAACGATACTCGCATGCTTTATCTTCAAATGCAAGAAGATGACAGGCAAAGAATTGCTGCAGGTTTGCATGATTCTGTACTACAGAATTTATCATTGCTTATGCATAACTTAGAACTTGCAGAAAAGTTTATTGATTATGATGCGGTTCGGGCTAAGCTTGAACTTGAATCTAATAGAAAACTTGTAAAAGGAACTATCGACGATATTCGAAACACAATATTCGACCTTCGTCCCATGCAGTTCGATGATTTCGGGTTTAAACAAACCTTGGAAAATCAATTGGACGGCTACAGAAATCGCACTAATATGGAAATCTCTTACCATATTGATGACATCGATGATAAGGATAATTTAATACTTCTTAGTATTTTCCGTATCATTCAGGAATTGGTGGTCAACTCCATCAAGCATTCAAATGGAAAGAAAGTTGAAGTAAAGGTGCTCGACAAGGGTACGAGTATATATGTTGAAGTGGCCGATGACGGTCAGGGAATCAGTTTAGATGATTTGGAAAAAGAGAATCATTTCGGAATGAAAATTTTGAAAGAGCGAGTTAACATGCTCGGCGGTCTCTTTTCAATTCAAAACGTTCCTGTCGGTTCAAAGGTTACCATAGAACTTTCGTCGTAGTTGGATTTAAGGAGGGTTTTGTGAGTATAAGAGTTGTTTTGGTTGATGACCACAAAATGTTAAGAGAGGGTGTCAAACAGTTATTGGAGTTTGATCCTCAAATCGTTGTTTGTGCACAAGCTTCTACAGGAGAAGAGAGCAAGGAAATTGTAGCAAATGAACCTTGTGATGTTGTTGTCTTGGATATTAATCTTCCTGATTGTTCCGGAACAAAATTGCTTAAGGAACTAAAGAAGATTAATAAAGATGTTAAGTATCTTATGCTTTCTGTTCATAACGAAGTAGAGTATGTTATGGAAGCTGTTGATTTTGGTGCAAACGGTTATGTGTTGAAAGAAGCAGGATCCACAGAATTAATAAAAGCAATCAAAGCCGTTTATTTCGGTGAAAGATATATTCAGGCGGATTTAGTTCCTGCTCTTAACGCAAGATTATTAAGAAGAGCGGAAGACTACAATAAGGGAGAACGTATCACTAAGAGAGAAAAGCAGATTCTTATCAGTATTGCATTAGGCCATACCAATAAGGATATTGCTTCCGAGTTTTCTATCAGTGAACGTACTGTTAAGAATCATATCACCAATATATTTAGAAAAATTAACGTTACAGACCGTACTCAAGCCGCTGTTTTTGCAATTAGAAACAACTATGTTAATTTATAGGATGTTTCACGTGAAACATTTCTATGAAACAATGCCATAAACCCCAAAATATGTTTCACGTGAAACATTTTAACCCCAAGATATAGTCAAAAAGGGCGTGAAACATCAAAAAATACAGGGCGTGAAACATAAATGAGGCATCATCTGTGTAGAATAAGCACTTTGAAAGTGTTATAATACACGATAATGAAATAAAGAGTAAAGGAAATTGGTTTAAATGGGAAGAGTAATAGCAATCGCAAACCAAAAAGGCGGTGTAGGAAAGACAACAACAGCAATAAATCTTTCCGCAGCATTGGCTGAGAAAGGAAAAAGAGTTTTAGTTGTTGATACCGATCCTCAGGGTAACACCACCAGTGGTTTTGGTATAGAAAAGAACGAGCTTGAGAACACTATTTATGAATTACTTTTAGGTGAGTGCTCCGTTCAGGATTGCATCATTAAAGATAAAAAATCCGGTGTTTCAATTATTCCTTCAAATGTTAACTTGGCAGCTGTAGAAATTGAATTAATAGACGCCGATAAGAGAGAGTTCATTTTAAAAAGAGAAATCGATTGGATCAGGGAAGATTATGATTTTATCATGATTGACTGTCCTCCTTCACTTAGTATGTTGACTGTAAATGCTATGACAACGGCAGATACAGTTTTGGTTCCTATACAATGTGAGTATTATGCATTGGAGGGATTAAGCCAGTTAATTCATACTGTTAATCTTGTAAAAGAAAGATTGAATCCTGATTTGGATATGGAAGGCGTTGTTTTCACAATGTACGATTCAAGAACAAACCTTTCTAATCAGGTAGTTGATAACGTTAAAAGCGTTTTACAGCAGAAAATATTTAAAACATTGATTCCAAGAAATGTCAGACTTGCGGAAGCACCCAGTTTTGGAATGCCTATTAATCAGTATGATCCCAAATCTGCCGGAGCAGAAGCTTATGCAGCACTTGCTGACGAAGTAGTAAAAAATAGGAGGTAGGCTCATATGGCAGCCAGAGGTTTGGGAAAAGGCCTGGATGCAATGATTCCAAAAGCAATACCCGCAATCCAGGAAGACAAAATTGTACAGCAGGAAATCGAAAAAAGCGACGGAAAAGCTACAGAAACAATTGTAAAGATTACGCAGATTGAGCCTAACAGAGATCAGCCTCGTAAAGAATTTGATAAAGAAGCTCTTGAAGAACTTTCTGATTCAATTAAGCAGCATGGATTGATTCAACCTATATTGGTTCAGGACAGAAAAGACCATTATGAGATTATTGCAGGTGAAAGAAGATGGCGTGCTGCCAGACTTGCAGGATTAAAAGAAGTTCCTGTAATCATCCGTAATTATTCCGAACAGGAAATTGTGGAGATTTCCTTGATAGAAAATCTGCAAAGAAAAGATTTAAATCCTATCGAAGAAGCTTTAGCTTATAAAAAGTTAATGACGGATTTTGATCTTAAACAGGAAGAAGTTGCAGTCAAAGTATCTAAGAGCAGATCTACAATAACCAATTCAATGAGATTACTTAAATTAAGTAAAAAAGTGCAGGAATTGGTTATTAAAGGAAAGCTTTCCGAAGGACATGCAAGAACGCTTCTTTCTATAGAAGATTCGGCAGTACAAGATGAAGTTGCAGATAAGATTATCGCAGAAAATCTTTCTGTAAGAGATGTAGAAAAGCTTGTAAAGAATTATGGAAAGCCTGCAAAGGAAAAGCCGGCAGTTAATAAAGAACTTGATATTTTCTATCAGGACATAGCCGAAAAGCTTAAACAAAATCTTGGCACTAAGGTTCAAATCTCTGGAAAAGGTGACGGTTCGGGTAAAATAGAAATTGAGTTTTATACCAATGAAGAACTTGATCGTTTAATAGCAAGAATAAAGTAGGGGAGAATTATGAACAGCAAGATTTTATCAGACCTTGGAATGGGCAGCTGGGACATTGGGATAGTGATCCTTGCGTTAGCCGGAGTATTATTCATATTACTTATAATATGCATAGTACTGAGTATAGAACTAAGTAAACTAAAAAAACGTTATAACAGATTTTCTCAAGGCAGAGATGGGAAGAGTCTTGAAAAAGAAATCGGAAGTCTGTTTAACGAAAATGCAACCATCAGACAATTGGCTGAGACCAACAGAAAAGATATCCGAGTACTTTATAAGAAAATGGAGAACACCTTCCAAAAGGTTGGCTTAATAAAGTACGATGCGTTCGCACAGATGGGTGGAAAGCTAAGCTTTTCATTAGTGCTACTCGACGAAAAGGATAATGGTTTCGTAATTAATTCCGTGCATGGAACGGATGGTTGCTACACATATTCAAAAGAAATAAAAGCCGGAATATGCAATTTACCTCTTGGAGACGAGGAAAAAAAGGCATTAAATATGGCAATGCAAAAGTAATGTGATATATAGGGGATAAAACACATGAAACTATGCAAATTAGAGGATATTGTAGGTAATGAAAAGCTTGCAAGGCCGATAATGACTTCTAATTATCAGGAATTGCTCGCGGCGGGAACCATTTTAAAACCTGAATACATACCAAAGATTATTCAGCTTGGGATTACGGAAGTGTTCATCGAAGATGACAGACTAAGTCCTGAGCAAGTAGTAATACTGCGTGAAGACGTAGAAGATATTTTCAGAGAAAAAGTTAGATCTGTTTTGGAGAGACATATCTATAACGACAACTCTGAGTTAGAAGAACTTACAAAAACTGCAGACGGAATCATTTCAAACATTTTGGAGAATGATGACCTGGTTGAGCAGATATATGATATTCAAGAAAGAAGTGCCGATATATACGAGCACTCAATAAGTGTATGCTCTTTGGCGGTTTTAATTGCCATTAAGAGAAAAATCGATAAAACAAGAATCCACGATCTTGGTGTAGCATGTCTTTTCCATGATATCGGTTTAAGATATTTGGATTTTGATTATTCCAACCAGATAATAAGCGAAATGGATGAAAAGAAGATTATCGAATATCACAAGCATCCCGCTTATGCTTATTCTGCTTTGGAAAAAGAAGACTGGATTTCTAAGAGCGCTAAAAACATGATTTTACAGCACCACGAACGTCTCGACGGAAGTGGTTATCCTTTGCACGTAAGAGAATTCGAACCTGAGGCAGAAATTTTACAGATTTGCGATGCATTTGACGAAATGATATGCGGAATAGGTTGTAAACGTGCAAGAGTATATGAAGCGGTAGAATACATGAAAGTATCTAAGGGTGTGTTGTATGATGAAGACGTTGTAAATACACTTTTAGATTTTACGGCTGTTTATCCTGCCGGAACTGTGGTAGTATTAAATACTAACGAGATGGGTATTGTTATTAAGCAGAACAAGCAATTTCCGGAAAGGCCCGTTTTGAGAATAATCAAAAACGCAAAGGGTGAAATGCTTGAAGAAGATAGAATTTGTGATCTCGTTGAAATAAAGAACGTTTATATTGAAAAAGTATTACTATAAGATAAATGCTATTGAAAGGAGTCTATATCATGATAGACATCAAGTTCTTAAGAGAAAATCCGGAAATAGTAAAAGAAAATATCCGGAAGAAATTTCAGGACGATAAGCTTCCCCTTGTAGATGAAGTTATTGTTTTGGATGAAGAAAGAAGAAAGGCTCAGCAGGAAGCCGATAATATAAAGGCCGAAAAGAACAAGCTTTCAAAAGAAATCGGAGCATTAATGGCTCAGGGTAAGAAGGATGAAGCTGAAAAGATTAAAAAAGCAGTTGCTGAAAAGGCTGAGCTTCTTACAAAGTTAGAAGAAAAACAGAAGGAATGCGAAGAAAAGACCACAAAGATTATGATGGTGATTCCAAATATTATCGACCCCAGCGTTCCTATTGGTAAAGATGACAGCGAAAACGTAGAAATAAAGAGATACGGAGAACCCGTAGTTCCCGATTTTGAAGTTCCCTATCACACAGAAATAATGGAAAAGTTTAACGGAATCGATATCGATGCAGCAGGTAAGGTAGCAGGTAATGGATTCTATTATCTTATGGGCGACATCGCAAGACTTCATTCCGCAGTAATCTCTTATGCAAGAGACTTCATGATTGACAGAGGTTTTACATATTGTGTTCCTCCTTTCATGATCAGATCAAATGTAGTTACCGGTGTTATGAGCTTTGCTGAAATGGATGCAATGATGTATAAGATTGAAGGCGAAGACCTTTATCTTATCGGCACAAGCGAACACTCAATGATCGGTAAGTTTATTGATACCATCACTCCTGAAGAAAAATTACCTTTAACTCTTACAAGCTATTCACCTTGTTTCAGAAAAGAAAAAGGTGCTCATGGTATTGAAGAAAGAGGCGTTTATCGTATTCACCAGTTTGAAAAACAGGAAATGATTGTTGTATGTAAGCCTGAAGAATCAGCTATGTGGTTTGATAAATTATGGCAGAACACTGTTGATCTTTTCAGATCAATGGATATTCCTGTTCGTACTATTGAATGTTGTTCAGGAGATTTGGCAGATCTTAAGGTTAAGTCTTACGACGTTGAAGCATGGTCACCCAGACAGAAGAAATACTTTGAAGTCGGATCATGTTCTAACTTAGGAGATGCTCAGGCAAGAAGATTAAAGATTAGAGTAAAAGATAAAGATGGAAATAAGTATTTTGCTCATACTTTAAACAACACAGTTGTTGCTCCTCCCAGAATGTTGATTGCATTCTTGGAAAACCACTTGCAGGCTGACGGTTCGGTTACAATTCCCGAAGTATTATGGCCTTATATGGGTGGAAAGAAAGTATTGAAATAAATACGGAGATTAGACGTGCATAGATTTTTGCGTGCCATTGGCTTCTCAAAGATTAAAACAAGAGAAGAGTTTAATAATTTAATAAAGAAGGCATTAGATAATCCGGTTGCATCATATTACAACTTATATAAAGACGACGTGGTTTACGGAGATAAATATTTTAAAGTTGGAAACAATATGGGGCTGGTTGTTTGCGGTGACATAGATTCAAAAGATGAGTTTGTTTGGGAATATGCTTTTCCTTGCTTTGAACCAAGCACGATAAGCACAAACTCAAGGTCTAGTGTCGACAGACAGGCAAGCCGAGTTGCCTTTTCTGGAATATGCGAAGACAACAAAATCGGAGTTACCATTATTTATTACCTAATAAACAGAATAGATTACATGAAAGAATCTCTTTCAGGGAAAGAATCTTTAAACGGAGTTTCGGTTTCTTTTTCAGCTCTATCCGATAAGGGCACAATAATGATGCCCCTTGCCAAAGATATTTTGGCAAAGCAAAAGGGCGGAAAGAAAATAAAGAATCGTGATAAGCTTATCGAAGCAGCGCGTCAAGGTGATGAAAAAGCAATTGAGTCTTTGACGATAGACGATATCGATGTTTATTCAACTTTATCAAGAAGAATAAAAGAAGACGATCTCTATACTATAGTCGATACATATTTTATGCCTTATGGTGTGGAATGTGATTTGTATTCCGTTATGGGTGAAATCGAAGAGATTAACGAAGTAAAAAATTCGGTCACCGATGAGATGGTTTATCAAATGGCAATTTCTTGTAACGGCATGCATATTGATGTATGCATAAACAAGGAAGACCTCTTTGGTGAACCTGCAGTTGGAAGAAGATTTAAAGGAACGATTTGGCTTCAAGGACAGTTGAATTATCCGTTAAAGTAATGTAAAATCAAATGGTTGAATCTTTTCAACCATTTGAAATTTGTTCTCGTAGTTTAACGGATAAAACAAGCGCCTCCTAAGCGCTAGCTATGGGTTCGATTCCCGTCGGGAACGTTTTTTAAAGAAGCCTCTGGCTTCTTTTTTTATAGGTGAAAATGTATGATTATAGGCATGAGAATTGCGAAAAACGAACACAGAGCCATTTTTTCATTTTCACACAATAATCAATAAAGTATTTGCGATACTATATTACTTTTAGGGAGGCTAAAATGATCAAAGGTTTTAAGATGAAATTGTATCCGGGGATGGAAGAGGAATATGAAAAAAGACACAACGAACTCTGGCCGGAAATGCAGGATATGATCCATGAGCACGGCGGAAAAAATTACACTATCTTTTTGGACAAAGAAACTCTTACACTTTTTGGTTATATAGAAATTGAAGACGAAGAACTTTGGGCGAAAGGAGCAGACACTGCAATAAACAGAAAATGGTGGGACTTCATGGCACCCATTATGGAAACAAATCCCGATAACAGTCCCGTGTCTGCAGATTTAAAAACAGTATTTCATTTAGACTAATAAAAAAAGAAGGTTTGATTATTCAAACCTTCTTTTATATTTAAAGAATCAATTATTTAACTTCTAAAGTTAAATTCTTATCAGAACTTATAAGTTCCACATTTTTTACTTTGGAAGAAGAAGATACCGAAACAACAGTTCCTTTTCTGGTAGCTTCGATTTTTACAGCTTTTTTACCCTTCTGATTGTAAATGACTGTATTGATTGTTGCTCCGTCCTTAATCTCATAAATTTTTATTGTGGGATTAACTTCATAATCGTAATCGGGCTTATCGTCATGTTCACCAAAAGCAACAATTGAATTTTCTTTTACAAATAAAGGAATTGAAAGGTAATCAAATTTTTGAGAATACCATTTTGAGCCTTCATAAGTTTCATTTGTAAAAAGATTTGTCCATTTACCTTCAGGGAGATAGAAGTTACCGATGCTTTCATCATTAAAGATAGGTGCAACAAGTAAAGAATCACCGAGCATATACTGCTTATCCAAATGATGAGTATTTCTATCCTGAGTGAATTCCATGACCATACTTCTCATTGAAGGAACGCCCAAAGTATGAGCTTCGACTGCTGTCTTATAAAGGTAAGGCATTAAAGAAGCTTTTAATTTAGTGAATTTTCTAACTACATCAACTGCTTCTTCATCGTAAGCCCACGGTACTCTGTAAGATGAGCTTCCGTGCAATCTTGAATGAGAAGATAAGAGTCCGAATGCTGCCCAGCGCTTATATACATCGGGAGTGGAAGTAGCTTCGAATCCGCCGATATCATGACTCCAGAATCCAAAACCTGACATAAGTAATGATAATCCGCCACGTAATGATTCTTCCATAGATTCATAGTCAGACCAGCAATCTCCGCCCCAATGTACAGGGAACTTTTGACCGCCTACTGTTGCGCTTCTTGCAAATAAAACGGCTTCGCCCTTTCCACGCTTTTCTTCCAAAAGTTCATAAACACACTTGTTGTAAAGATATGTGTAGTAGTTATGCATCTTTAAAGCATCAGAGCCGTCATAGTAAACAACGTCTGTAGGGATTCTTTCGCCAAAGTCTGTCTTAAAGCAGTCAACTCCCATATCAAGTAAAGTGGCAAGTTTTGATTTAAACCATTTGCAAGCTTCAGGATTTGTGAAATCAACAAGTGCCATACCTGCTTGCCACATATCCCATTGCCAAACATCGCCATTTTTTCTTTTTACAAAGAAACCGCCTTCAACACCTTCTTTAAATAAAGGAGACTCTTGACCTATGTAAGGATTAATCCAAACGCAAATATTTAATCCCTTAGCTTTTATTCTTTTTAGCATTCCCACAGGATCCGGGAAAACTCTGTCATCCCAGATAAAGCTGCTCCAATGGAATTCTTTCATCCAGTAGCAGTCAAAATGGAAAACTCTTAAGGGAATTCCTCTATCAAGCATTCCATCCACAAAACTCATAACAGTTTTTTCATCGTAGTTTGTGGTAAAAGAAGTTGAAAGCCAAAGTCCGAAGGTCCAAGGTGCGGGAAGTGCGGGCTTACCGGTTAAATCAGTGTAACGCATCAAAACTTCTTTCATGGAAGGACCGTTTATAAGGAAATAATCAAGCTCGTTTCCTTCAACCGTGAAATTAACCTTTGTAACAAATTCGCTGGCAACTTCAAAAGAAACCTTTTCGGGATGGTTAACCAAAACACCATATCCGCGGTTAGTAATATAAAAAGGAATGTTTTTGTAGGAAAACTCAGTATTTGTTCCACCGTCTTCATTCCAAATTTCAACATTCTGACCATTCTTTGTAAAAGAAGTAAATCTTTCTCCAAGACCGTAAACAAGCTCATCAACTGAAAGGGATAAACTTTGAGTCATGTAAGTATTCTTGGTATCTCCGTCACTATCATAATAGTAACCGTGCCAATTTTCCTTAACACAAGCAAGATCATTTATGCTTTTCGTAATAATCTCACCGTTTCTCTTATAAACCAAAGAAAAAGGATTCTTTGTTACTTCCAAAGAAAGAGAACCGCTCTTTAAAATAAATTTGTCTTCCTTTTCTTCAATATCAAGACAAGATTTTTTAGGAAGATTCAATTCAAAATCGGGTCCCTTATGGGAAACTCCCAAATGGTGCTTGGTTTGTACTCTTATTACTTCGGGAGCAGGAGAAGAAAAACAAATCGTAAGATTGATTCCTTCAAGCACATCGCCCCTTGATCTGATCGGTATTGTGGGTGCACAAACACTTAAGATATTATCTTTTACATCAAAGAAATGAACTTCTTTCGGAGAAAAAAGTTCGACCCCTTTTCTTTTCACCCAACATCCTTGATGAAAACGCATTATCTGTCCTCCTTAGCAAGACTTACCCTCTTATATATATTTGACAAGATGGTATAAATATAACTACAATTATAACATATAAAGTAATTGGAGAACTGAATGAATTATATTGTTTTTGATTTGGAATGGAATCAGTCAAGTACCGTTTCAGGCACTAATCCTGCGATTCCTTTTGAAATAATTGAAATAGGCGCCGTTAAGTTAAATGATCAGAAAGTGATGATTGATGAATTTAGTGCGCTCATAAAACCTCAGGTTTATAAAACCATGCACTATATGACAGGAAAATTGGTCCATCTTAAAATGGCAGAGCTTAAACATGAGCATCCATTTGAAGAAGTAATGGAGAATTTCCTTGAATGGTGCGGAGAAGACTATTGTTTTGTAACTTGGGGCCCTCTTGACTTAAATGAGCTTCAAAGAAACATGACTTTCTATGGATTTAAGCCTTTCATGGACGGACCCCTTCCTTTTTATGATGCTCAAAAATTATTTGCACTTGAGTATGACGAAGAAAAAGAAAGACGTGCATTGGAAACAGCGGTAGATTTTTTGAAAATTGAAAAAGACATTCCCTTCCACAGAGCATTCAGCGATGCATATTATACGGCAAAGGTCTTTTCTTTAATAAATAAAGAAGAAACGTTAATTCATTATTCGTATGATAACTTTATACCTCCCAAGGATAAACAGCATGAAGTCCGTAAGTTTTTTGGAGATTATGATAAATATATCACCAGAACATTTTCTTCAAAAGAAGCTATGATTTCTGATAAGGAAATTAAAAACACAAGTTGTTATCTTTGTGATAAAAATTCAAAGAAGCTTACAAAGTTATTTTCACCCACAGGTAAATATTTCATCGGGGTTTCTTTTTGCGAGGAACACGGATATATAAAAACAAAAATCCGAGTAAGAAAAACCGATTCCGGCAGATATTTTGCAGTTAAGACAAGAAAACGAATTGATGAGGAAGAAGCTCAAAATATCGTAGCCAGATTTAACAAAATGAAGGAAGACAAGCATTTAAAGAAGTTAAGGAAATAGAAAAGTTCTTATTTGCTTGAAAAACTTTTAAAAGATGATACAATTCATACTTGTGGATTATGATAATGATTTTTAAGCATAGATGGAGCGAGTATGGAATCATATTTGGTTTTTAAAGATTTAGCGATTATAGTTATTTTTGCAAAATTATTCGGTATAGTGGCAAGAAAGTTAAAAGCACCGCAGGTCGTTGGCGAAATAATAGCGGGCCTTTTAATAGGGCCCTCTGTTTTGGGATTTGTTAATTTAACGGATTTCATAAGCCAAATGGCTGAAATCGGTGTTATTCTTTTGATGTTTAGTGCCGGTCTTGAAACAAATCTCCATGATTTAATTAAAACAGGTTTCAAAGCAACACTTATTGCATGTGCCGGTGTCTTTGTGCCCCTTGTTGGCGGAACTGTACTTTATTCTATGTTCTATGGATGGAGTGCGGTTGGAACAACGGATTTCTTTAAGGCCGTGTTTATCGGTGTAATTTTAACTGCAACAAGCGTAAGTATTACGGTTCAGGCATTAAGAGAAATGGGAAGATTAAAAGGACTCATCGGAACCACTATTTTAAGTGCCGCCATTATCGATGATGTTATCGGTATTATTGTACTTACTGTAGTTATAGGACTTAAGGATGCAAGCTCTAATGCAGGAACGGTTATTTTATCTACAGCACTTTTCTTTGTATTTGCTATAGGTGTAGGATTTGTAATCTATAAGATATTTAAGGTTTTGGATGCAAGATATCCACACACAAGAAGAATCCCAATCATGGGACTTGCTCTTTGCCTTGCCATGGCATATGTAGCAGAAAAGTATTTTGGAATTGCAGATATTACCGGTGCTTATGTTGCAGGTATTATTCTTTGTAACTTAAGAGATTCAGAATATATTTCAGAAAAGATGGATATTAATTCCTACATGCTTTTTGGCCCCATTTTCTTTGCAAGTATCGGATTGAAGACAGATATAAGCGATCTTAATGCTTCTGTTTTACTATTCTCTTTAGGATTTGTGCTTGTAGGTCTTGCTTGTAAGATTATTGGATGCGGACTTGTGGCAAAATGCTGTAAGTTTAGCTGGGCAGACTCTCTTAAGATCGGTGTCGGAATGATGACAAGAGGCGAAGTTGCATTGATCGTAGCTCAAAAGGGACTTGCGGTCGGACTTTTAAGTCCTGTTTATTTTACATCCGTAATTCTATTAATTATTACTTCTTCCATATTGACGCCTATAGTATTAAAGGTTCTCTATGCGAAGATGCCCCCTAAAGAGGAGATTGCATGAGTATTTTAAGTGTCGAAAATCTGACACACGGTTTTGGTGACAGAGCTATTTTTGAGAATGTATCATTCAGACTTTTAAAAGGTGAACATATTGGACTTATCGGCGCCAACGGCGAAGGTAAGTCCACCTTTATGAATATCATCACAAACAAGTTAATGCCCGATGAAGGAAAAATCGAGTGGGCAAAAAACATTCAGGTTGGATATTTAGACCAGCACACAGTTTTACAAAAAGGAATGACGATCGAAGACGTTTTGAAATCAGCCTTCGATTTTCTTTTTGATTTGGAAAAACGTATGAATGAAATTTGCGATAAGATGGGAGACGCAAGCGAAAAAGAGCTTGAGGATTACATGGAAGAACTTGGAACCATCCAAGAGCTTTTGGATTCCCACGATTTTTATATGATTGATACAAAGGTAGAGGAAGTGGCAAGAGCTTTGGGTCTAATTGAGCTTGGACTTGATAAAGACGTGACTGCTCTTAGCGGAGGCCAGAGAACAAAGGTGCTTTTGGCAAAGCTTTTGCTTCAAAAGCCTGACATATTACTTCTTGATGAGCCGACCAACTATCTTGATAAAGAACATATTGACTGGCTTAAAAGATATCTTAATGAATATGAAAATGCGTTTATCTTAATATCTCACGATGTTCCTTTTTTAAACAGCGTGGTAAATCTTATTTATCATATGGATAATAGGGAGCTAAACAGATATGTAGGAAACTATGATAAGTTTTTGGAAAGCTACGAGATGAAGAAGTCTCAGCTTGAAGCCGCATATAACAAGCAGCAAAAAGAAATTGCCGAATTAAAAGACTTTGTTGCAAGAAACAAGGCAAGAGTTGCAACAAGAAACATGGCGATGTCAAGACAAAAGAAACTTGATAAGATGGATATCATCGAACTTGCGGGAGAAAAGCCAAAGCCTGAATTTAACTTTAAAGAAGCCAGAACTCCCGGAAGATATATTTTTACGACAAAAGATTTGGTAATCGGGTACGAAGAGCCTTTATCATCACCTCTTTCTTTATCCATGGAAAGAGGACAGAAAATAGTAATTAAGGGTGCAAACGGAATCGGAAAGACCACTCTTTTAAAAAGTATTCTTGGTCTTATTAAGCCTTTAAGCGGAGAAGTGGAGCTTGGAGATTATTTAAGCATCGGATATTTTGAACAGGAAATGGATCAAAACATTTCCACCACCTGCATAGAAGAAATCTGGAATGAGTTTCCCGGATTTTCTCAATATGAAGTAAGATCTGCCCTTGCAAAGTGCGGACTTACCACAAAGCACATTGAATCCTTGGTTAAAGTATTAAGCGGTGGCGAGCAGGCTAAGGTAAGGCTTTGCAAATTAATTAATCGAGAAAGCAACATTCTTTTGCTCGACGAACCTACAAACCATTTGGACGTTGAAGCAAAAGAAGAATTAAAAAGGGCACTCAAGGCATACAAAGGAAGCATCTTAATGGTATGCCATGAGCCCGAATTTTATGAAGACATAGCTACCGACGTGTGGGATGCGGGAAAGTGGACCACAAAGCTTTTGTAATTCCTAATCTAAAGAACCACCCAAATTATTTAAAACCCATTTTCCGGATTCGCTTAAATCATCATAGGTGAATCCGGAATTTTTTGTGCATGAAGATTTAAATATTGCACTGGTTTCTTCTTTATTAGAAATATTCCAGGTAATGGAGCTTACATTATACTTATCCAAAAGTTCCATCCATTTTCTTGCTTCATCTTCATTAATGGCACCGTTTCCGGAGGCATCGCAAATACCGTACTCTGTCACAAAAACAGGTAATCCGTTAGAAACGGCATCTTCCAAAGTGTTTCTTAAAGAATCTCTGTGAGTATCCGCATAAAAGTGAAGTGCATACATTATATTATCGTAATCCGTAATAGGATCGTTCTTAGCCGCAGTTACAACCTGAGACCAATTTGGCGTTCCCACTATAATAATAGAAGAATCGTCATTTTCTCTTATTATCGGAATAATTGTATTGGCATAATCCTTTATGTCATTCCATGTGGTATTTCCGTTTGGCTCATTACAGATTTCATAAATTACGTTTGTATAATCTTTATATTTTAAAGAAACAGTTTTAAAGAATTCCTTTGCTTCTTCAATATGAATGTTTGGATTTGCATCAGATAAAATATGCCAATCCACAATTACATATAATCCGGAATCAGTTGCAAAGTTTACCCCGTTATCAACAAGCTTTAATAAATCATCTTTATTTCCTCCGCTGCAAAATCCTCCATACTCATCTGTGTACATTGCGATTCTTACAACAGAGCAATTCCATTTATCTTTTAACTCATGAAAAAACTCTTCATTTATATATGAAGGAAACCATGCTATACCATGAGTGCTTAATCCCTTTAAAACTAAAGTTTCTCCGTTTGAATTAACAATATTGCTTCCCGATACAGATAAAGAAGGAAGCTTTGAATCATTGGTTTCTTTAGACTCATCGACTATAGTAGCAATTTCTTCTATAGAAGATTCAGTGTTTAAATCAACAGAAACCTCGGTTTCTTCTTTAACAGCTGTTTCTTTGACAGAAGAAACTGAAGAAGATATTGAGGATTCACTGCTTATAGTTTTATTACCGCATGAAGAAAAAATAAGTAAAGATATTAAAAGTGTGGTTGTTAATATTTTTTTCATTTTATTCACCTCACTAAAAGTATACCACGCTCTTAAAAGTGTGTTATTATAAAACGAGTTAGGAGAAGCCATATGAGAGAATTGAATGTTGAAAAAATCACACAGGCTGTAAAGGAGATGTGCATTGAGGCAAACCATTTTCTTTCGCCCGACATGAATGAAGCCATAAAGGATTCTATGAAAAATGAAGAATCCGAAATCGGAAAGAAAATTCTTTCGCAGCTTGAAGAGAATTTAAAGATTGCAAAAGAAGATATGATTCCCATTTGTCAGGATACCGGAATGGCCGTTGTGTTTTTAAAAATCGGACAGGACGTTCATCTTGTTGGCGGCAGTATAACGGATGCGGTAAATGAAGGTGTTAAGGAAGGCTATACGGAAGGCTTTTTAAGAAAGTCCGTTGTAAACGATCCTATCATAAGAGAAAATACAAAAGATAATACGCCTGCAGTCATTCATTATGAAATGGTTGAAGGTGAAAATGTGGAAATAACCGTTGCTCCCAAAGGATTTGGAAGCGAAAACATGAGTAAGATATATATGTTAAAGCCTGCTGAGGGAATTGAAGGCGTAAAGGCAGCAGTATTATCTGCTGTAAAAGATGCAGGTCCGAACGCTTGCCCTCCCATGGTCTTGGGTGTGGGAATCGGCGGAACATTTGAAAAATGTGCTTTGCTTGCAAAGAAAGCGCTTCTTCGCCCAATCGGAAAGCACTCGGAAATTGCCTATGTTAAAGATTTGGAAGAAGAATTATTAGAAAAAATAAATAATCTTGGAATCGGCCCCGGTGGACTTGGAGGAAAGGTTACCGCACTTTCAGTAAGTGTTGAAACATATCCCACACACATTGCGGGAATGCCGGTTGCCGTAAACATATGCTGTCATGTAAACAGACATGTGACAAGAACTTTGTAGGAGAAAAAATGGAAAAACATTTAACACTTCCTTTAAGTAAAGAAGATGCAGAAAGTTTAAGAGCAGGAGACTATGTTTATTTAAGCGGGGAAATGTATACCGCAAGAGATGCTGCTCATAAGCGAATGGATGAAGCACTTAACGATAATAAAAGTCTTCCTATTAATATAGAAGGAACTACAATTTACTATATGGGCCCAAGCCCCGCAAGAGATGGCCGCCCCATAGGATCTGCAGGTCCCACAACAGCGGGAAGAATGGATAAATATACTCCCAGGCTTTTAGACTTAGGTCTTAGATGCATGATCGGAAAAGGAAAAAGAACAAAAGAAGTAAAAGATGCCATTGTAAGAAACAAGGCTGTTTACTTTGTTGCAGTAGGGGGAGCAGGAGCACTTTTGTCAAAAGCAATAATTTCTTCTGACGTTGTTGCTTATGACGATCTTGGAACCGAAGCAATAAGAAAGCTTATTGTAAAAGACTTTCCTGTAATTGTAGTAATAGATTCAATGGGAAACAATCTTTATGAAACCGTAATGAAAGAAATATAAAGGAGCCCGTAGTTTAATGAGAATAGCATTGATGGTAATAAGGTGCATCCTTGGTGTTCCTTTCTATTTAATAAAGTTAGCCTATATGGGAAAGCACAATTGGAGCTTGGAAAAATCATATAACTATCTTCGAAAGCTTTGTATAATGGCTAACAGAAAAGGTCGAGTAACCATAGAAGCCCATGGCGTAGAAAACATACCAAAAAAAGACGGGTTTGTGTTCTTCCCAAATCACCAGGGACTTTATGATGTGCTTGCATTTATAGAATCATCCCCAAGGCCCTTTGCTTTTGTGGCAAAGGCTGAGGTTAAAAATATCATTTTGTTAAAGCAGGTAATGAGTTCCCTTCATTCACTCTCCATTGACAGAAGCGACTTAAGAAAATCCGTTAAGGTAATAGACGAGATGGTTGAAAGAGTATCTAACGGAGAAAACTTCCTTATATTTGCCGAAGGAACAAGAAGCAAAAAGGGAAACAAGATGAATGAAATGAAGGGCGGAAGCTTTAAAAGTGCCATAAAGGCTAAAGCACCAATAGTTCCCTGTGCCATAGTCGACGCTTTTGTACCCTTTGATAAAAGCTCAATTAAGAAAGTTACGGTAAAAGTGTTCTATTTAGAGCCCCTATATTATGAAGACTATAAAGACATGTCGTCACTTGAAATAGCGGCTTTGGTAAAAGAAAAAATCCAGGCGGTTTTAGACGCCAATTCATAAGCAAGTTTAGGCGACTTTATTGTTGACAAACCATTACCCCTTGGATATAATAAACCTTGCGTTGAAAAACGAATGAACTTAATCGTTGGTAGAGGAGTTCAGTCTTTTGGAGAAATACTCAAGAGGCCGAAGAGGCGCCCCTGCTAAGGGTGTAGGTCGGGCAACCGGCGCGAGGGTTCAAATCCCTCTTTCTCCGTTAGCAAAAGGATTGGTGAATGCCAATCCTTTTTTTGTTGCTTATCAACCAATTGAAAATGGTTTTCTTCTTATAAAAAGAGGCAAAGAATAATATACAAAGATTAAGCGAAAAGTAAGTCTATATATTGTATATATAATAGGAAGAAACCCATCATCTTGAAGGGCAAAAAAAAGCCTAAAAAAACTCTCAAAATCCGTTGACAAAGGCCTTCCTTCATGCTAAATTATTAATCACCGCGATGAGCGCGGTAACCTTATAAATACTGATAAAAAAGATTTATAAAGTTGAAAAATTTCTCTTGACGAAGGCTGCGTCGTGTGCTAATATATCAACGTTGCCGCTAAGAGAGAGCAACACAGAACATTGACAATCGAACAACAATGCAACCCTGAAAATCTTTGAGAATTTCAGAGAGTCTGAAAGAACAGACTAAAAACAAA